>Ga0187827_10001180_pt1 | contig 39065 bp, 32 predicted proteins | sample ETNtaG_39_FD_167969 | JGI IMG/M metagenome (GOLD analysis project Ga0187827, IMG submission 167969) | Marine microbial and viral communities from oxygen minimum zone, Eastern Pacific Ocean - ETNP2014_SV_150_PacBio MetaG (Illumina Assembly) | ecosystem: Environmental > Aquatic > Marine > Hypoxic...
TTAAGTAGTCAATGTTTTTTCTTCAGAAATTGTAGGGAATTCTGTCACCGACTTCAGAACCTATGCGTTTAAACGGAGACGGGCCCCTGTATAGAAAGGGGCCCGCACGGTAGGACAACAGCAAAACATCCCCATAGACATTAAAAACTTCAGCTAGCAAAATTTTTGCTCCCTAATCAAATTAGCGCCTATTACGGAGAAGCATTTGCGATTTCGCGCCTTCATTATAATTCCTAATAAAAATTAATAAACATATTTAAAAACGTAATATATATAATTACACAAGCATTTTAAAACTAATTATATCTATTATTGTATAAGTATATGTTTTAAAGAATAATTTTTGCCGGAATTGGAAAATTTATACCCTTATAAATCAATTTAATAGTAAAAAAATGACAGAACTTTTAATTATTCAACCTAATTTAAGGTGAAAATTTCCTCTAGGTACGTCGAATTAGTTTGTAATAGGAAAAAATAGTATATTACACTCGACTCAAACAACAAAATGACGTGATTCACATGGAAATAGAGGTAAAAGATTTTGGCAGGGGAAATTTTATATCACTTCTTTAATCCTGAAGATTTGTTGATTGAAAATATTCAACAAATTGCGCAAAAAAATAAGATTAGGAAAGCCGTAGTTCTTTCTTTTATAGGAAGTACCAAAGAGGTATGCCTTTCCAACTTAACTCTGGGTAAAAACAAATCCCTAGAAAAAACACCAATCAAATTAAATAAGACGTTAGAAGTTATCTCCATGACTGGACATATAATTCCTTTAGAAGACAATAATACCCGTGTTCACATGCATATCACATTGGCTGATAATAAAGGGAATGTTATCGGTGGGCATCTGGATGAAGCAACTATTCTTACAGGAGGCTACCTATTTCTGAAAATTCTAGAACAAAGAAATGGAACCAATTATGATTAACTTTGGAATGATAGGTTGCGGTAGTGCGGCAGAAATACGAGGGGGTTTAGGTATTCGCCTTTCCAAAAAAGCCCAACTACAAGCAGTTAGTGATATAAACAATGACTTGTTAATTGAGTATGCAACCAAACATAATATTGAGTCCACCTACTCATCCGGTTACGATCTGATAAAAGATCCAAATATAGATGCAGTTTACATCGCTGTCCCAAATTCTTTTCACCATCCCTTTACCATTGCCGCTGCCCAAGAAGGAAAACATATTTTATGTGAAAAACCTTTTGCCATAAGTTTGGAACAGAACACAGAGATGATTGAAACTGCAAAAGCTAACGACGTCATTCTAACCGTATCTTACTACCGAAGATTTTATGAATCAATACAGCTCGCCAAAAGACTCATAGAGGCAGGCGAAATCGGATCTATAACGATGGGAGGACTTCATGCCACGCATTTTCTAGGCGAACACCACACTCCTGAAGAGGCCCCCAGGAGATGGTTAATTGAAAAGGACAAAGCAGGAGCAGGAGTGTTTCAACGGGCTGGCTCACATAGAATAGACCTCCTTGTTTATTTAATGGGTGCCCCCACGGAAGTATTTGCATATACCGATCGTCTCGGTTCAGGGTATGACGTTGATGACGCCTCAGTGGGAGTACTTAGGTTCAACTCGGGTGCACAAGCATTTATAGCTCTGCATCATACTATAAAAGGCTGTCAGACAGACTGGCTCGAAATATGCGGGACTGAAGGTCGAATATTGTTAGACCCACTAGATGAAGGCAGGGTTATCGTCGAATCTACTAACACACCGAGAACTGAATATAATACTGAAATACCAAAGTCGAGCACCTTGCCTATCATAGATGATTTTGTCGACGCGATCGAACTGGGGACAACCACAATATGCCCGCCAGAAGAAGCGATAATAACCAATAAAATAATTTATGGGGGATACATGTCTACGGCAAAGAAAAAACCAATAAAAATTGAGTAACCGATTATGAAACCCTATAGATTTTCAGCGTTTTCTGATGAGGTGGATCCTGATCCCACTAAAGCGTTTAACATTATGCGGGATCTTGCAGTCGAGGAAATACAGATGAGAAGTGTTAAGGGCGTCAACGTAATGGAACTCAACGATGACCAAATCGGCGAAGTCAAAACCATTGCTTTATCTTTAGGCCTAAAGTTCCATGCAGTTGGAAGCCCTGTAGGAAAAACTAATATTGAAGATTCCCAAGAAGAAACACTGGAGTCAGTAAAAATTGCTGCAGATATAGCCCATAAATTGGACACCACTCGGATACGTATATTCTCTTTTTATAGAGAAAAATCCCTACCGAACAACATATACCGCAATTTAGTCATTGAACGCCTAAATATGATGACGGACATAGCAACTGTAAACGGCGTTAAGTTGATTCATGAAAATGAAAAAGATATCTATGGGGACACAGCAGAAAAGTGCCTGGATTTACTGGAAAACGTCAATAATCTAGAATGTTGCTTTGATTTTGCAAATTTTATCCAAGTAGGTCAGGACATCAATAAAGCATGGAATCTACTCGAAAATCGAGTTTGTTACTTCGACATTAAGGACGCTTTGACCCGTGATGGTACCGTTGTCCCTGCTGGTGAAGGGGATGCTTGCATTGTAAATACTCTACGAAAAGCACTAAATTCAGGATTTGAAGATTGCTTTAATCTTGAACCACACCTTCAAATCGCCGGACATTCCGGCGGATACAGTGGTCCCCAACTTTTTAAAATCGCAGTAAAAGCTCTGGAGAAATGTTTAACTCTCGCTTCAAAATAATTCCAAATTCACTTTTCTTTTACCAAGCACATTAATCTACGCCAAGGATATCAAGGGCATCCCTGTTTATGATCCCCTCTATGTCAGCTTCCGGAATCGTGGGTAAATGATGGTCTTTCGCAAACTTCGGCAGCAGGCGCAGATGATCTATGTCGTCCTGCGGTTTCGTCACTGGCCAGTCAGAAGCAAAAAGTATCTTCTCTGTACATCCCCACTCATGAAAAAGCCGCATCCCCTGCCAAAAAGAATAAGGCCTGTAAAACTGGGCCGAAACGTCCGCCCATACATTCGGATGCTTCCTAACAACCGTTATACAGTCAACCTGCCACGGATGAGCCAAATGAGCCAATACTATCTTTAAATCAGGAAAGGCCATAGCCACTTTTTCAGTAGTAAGAGGATGCGCATAACTAAGAGGAGCATCTCGCATAGGGCTTGTTCCTTGATGAAAAACTATAGGAATTCCGTCCGCCTCCAGTCGCGAAAACATCTTAAAAGCTTCAGGGCCAGTCGGGTCAAAATCCTGGTAATTAGGTCCCAGCTTAATACCTTTACAACCTAAATCACCCACACACCTGTCATATTCATCACGCCAGCCTGGATCCTTGGGATGTAAACTCATGAACGGGATGATCTTGTCAGGTGCCCTCTTCGCCGTAATCGAAGCAACGTCATTATGGTTAAGGGAACTGTCCCAACCTATGCCTGCACCAAAAGTCCGATCCTGGAATTCTCCTTTTAGCCAGGGTCTTGGCGCAATACCAAACAGGAACGCCTTGTCTACAGGGCCCATGTCCCTAAGATAGTCATCTATCGTGTTGGTAAGTGTCACGACCTCTCCCGATCGCATTGTCTCCTCTGTCTTGACCTGGTCCGCTGGTACCTCGTCCGGGTGCGTCGGTAAATGCGTGTGAACATCAACAATCATAATTTACATTCCTCGTTTATAGGTTGTTAAAATCATCCAAATTAATGGTAATAAGATATATGTGAAATTCAAAAAAGCAATCCTGTATTGTCAATTTATTGAAAGATTACTGTAAATCCGTGTCTGAAACGTTAAATTATAATACCCTTGAGTTTATTGAAAACTAAAATTATAGCCAGAGTAAAATGTCCAAAGTCAAAGTTTTACTCCGCGTAAGAATAATAAAAGAAGGGGTTATGAATTCATGTCGAATGAACCTACAAAAATAATCAACCGTGCTAAAGATAGACTGAAACAAGGGCATGACATCCGAGTTTTTAATGTGTTCGAATTATTAAAACCTTCAGTTATCAAAATTGTTCGGCAAAGTGGTTACAATATGATAAAGGTAGACGCTGAACACATGTTACATGACCCTGAAACCCTGAACACTTTTCTAGTTATGGCCCGCGATAATGAACTTTCGCCAGCAGTCACAATCCCAACAGTGTCAAGGCCACTGGTTTCTACTTTATTGGATGCAGGTGCACAGGGAATATGTCTCGCACATGCTGAAACTTTGGATCAAGTTGAAGAGCTAGTGAAATGGATGAAATACCCCCCAATTGGTGAAAGAGCGTTAGCGCCAATGACAAATGCAGAATACATAATAGATGACCCTTTATTCCACTGCGAAAATGAAAATAAATCTACTCTTCTAATACTTAAGATTGAATCTAGAAAAGGAGTAGAAAACGCTGAATCTCTTTTATCACATGAATGGGTGGACGCAATAATTTTTGGTCCGGGCGATTTAGCCGCGGACATGGGGTTCCACGGACAATGGGAACATGACGAAGTGATTAATGCAATTCAAAAAGTTTGTAATATAGCCCTTAAAAAGGGAAAAGCAGTTGAACCTCCTTCTCTAGCAACAAACAGATCGGAATATATTAGCCAAAGTGAGGCTGGATACCAGATTTTTGGTCCTCACCGAGGTACTGAATACGATCTTCTCCGAAAAGGTGCACAAGAATCTATATCATATCTTTTACCCGAAAACATTTAATACCATAATCATAAAGAAAGTAGACCAATTTAATTAGTCATAATAGGATCATCAATTCAATCTAGTAAATAGAGTTTACCTATGAAAATAAAATCCATAAAAGCCGTCAATATGAACTTCACCAAACCATCATCTTCCCCTGGGCATGGAACAAAAATTGAAAAAGCTCGGCGTCCAGCTTGGCATGAAAATGGTCCAGTGGCTAATCCGATGACCAGATATCCAAGATATTCTAACTTTCGGCCGTCGTGGACACCTGAATGGTCCAACTTCGGATGTGTGGTGGAAGCAGAAGACGGAACTTTGGGGTTTGCATTAGCTAATTATGGTCGTCCTGTTGCAGCCATAATTGATGATTATCTTGGTCCTAGGCTTGTAGGTGAAAATTGTATGGCTATTGAGAAATGTTACGATATGATGGTCAGAATGGGATCCCCGATTGGTTCTACAGGATTACATGCATACGCCGTGAGTGCTATTGATCTCGCTTTATGGGATTTAAAAGGAAAGATCCTTGAACGACCAGTATACGAATTATTAGGTGGACCGGCACGAGATGAATTGTTTTGTTACTCCACCGGCGGTGACACTGATTGGTATATGGAATTAGGTTTCAAAGCTACAAAACTGCCGTGTCCGTATGGTCCAGCTGACGGACTCGATGGAATTAAAAAGAACGTGGAATTCGTTTCGAAAAATAGGGAATTGGTTGGAGACAATATAGAGCTAATGCTTGACTGTTGGATGGCTTTCGACATTGAATATGCTGTGAGGTTAGCTGAGGAACTTAGGCCTTACAAGTTAAAGTGGATGGAAGATACCTTAACTCCGGAAGACTTCGACGCTCACATAGAATTACGAAGAAGAATACCATGGCAAACCCTGGCAACCGGCGAACATTGGTACACCACTTTCCCGTTCCAGCAGGCCGCTAGTAAGCATGTAGTTGATATTATGCAACCAGACATAAATTGGGTAGGCGGTATGACCGCTCTCGTCAAAATATGTGCTATCGCGGAAGCATCAAGCATATCCGTTATCCCTCACGGTGGAGGTAACACCCCTTATGGGCAACATGCTTGTTATGCTATGCCAGCAATACCATGGACAGAGTGCTTTATCAGTACACCACCAGGCATTTCACCAATCAATATGAAATCAGGTAACAGTGTGTTCGGGTTACCTGGTATGGCTGTTCCTCATAATGGTAAGATGAAACCTTCAGAAGACCCAGGATTTGGCCTAGAAATAACCAAACGAGAAATACAAAATTTTAAGTATTAGACATATGAGTAAGTTTGAATCGCACCCCACTTAATCAGTTAGTTCATTCTATGCCTGATTATCGGCATCCATCCGTCGTTAACACCAACTTTTACAAAAACAAGCCAAATTGCCGAAATAAACCCCAACCAGGGTATAAAAGCAAAAACCACCAAAACCCGTGGTCTCCGTCGATTGACCGCTCGCAAATACATCATGACTGCGAGTAATACCCACAAAATCAACCCAACAATATGTGTTCCCGGTAAAAGCATTATATAAAGGTCATGTGCACCAAATATTAGATATGCCGAATAAAAAAAAATAAAAAAATGGTAACCTGAAACCGTCAACAATGTTTTGATAGTGCGTGCCATTCCAACTACTAAAAAGAACTTATTTCTAAAAAAATAATTTATGTGTCGCTGAAAAAGATTCATCCATCTTCTCCAGTAATTCGTTAACCTCATCACGATTTATAATGAGCGGCGGATAGAGTGTGAATCCAAAACTACCAGGACGAACCAATAATCTTCTCTTTTCCAGTTCATCCCCCAAAGTTTCGCGAACGGAATGCGGAATAGGTTCTTTACTTGCTCGATCAATTACCAAATCTATTCCTATCTGAAGTCCCTTCCCTTGAACGCAACCTATCATAGGATATTTGTCCATCATTTCCAGTAGCTTTTTTCTTATATACGAACCCTGTGTCTCAGAATTTTTTACCAGATTTTCATCCTCTATTAATTTAATGTTTCGCAGGGCAACCGCATTAGTAACGGGGTGCCCCCCAAATGTTAAGGCGTGAATAAAAGGTTTGCTAACCTCTCCTCCCGCGAAAACAGATGCTATTTCCTTAGTCGCTATAACTGCCCCTACAGGCAAATGGGCACTAGACAAGCCTTTTGCTACAGTCATAATATCTGGAACCACACCCCAGTGTTCGAGTGCAAACATTTTTCCCGTCCTGCCCCATGCGGTAATGACTTCATCCCCAATGAGGATTACTCCGTATTTGTTACATATTTCCCGTAACATTGGCCAATAACAACTACCAGGAACAGAAGCATTGGCACCAGGTATCGGATCAGCTACGACAGCCGAAACAGTTTCAGGTCCGTGGAACTCAATTAAATCCTGTATTGCCTTTGCACATAATTCTGCATCCAATTCAGGATCTTCAGTATTAAATGAGCTTCTGTAAGCATTGGGCTGAGGTGCATAAAGCAAACCAGGGAATGATGGCACATAATCACGTTGTTCGTTCACATCCCGTCCTCCGAGATGAGTCGTAATTCCTAACGCTCCGTGATATGAACCCTTGCGGCTAATGATCCTGTATCGACTTCCTTCCTTGTTTCGTACATGATAAGCCCTCGCCATCTTCACGGCAGTTTCAACTGCATCTGATCCTCCATTAACAAAAAAACTTCTTGTGAGATTCCCCGGCGTAATTTGGGCAAGTTTTTTTGATAGTTTTATCGTAGGAGGAGTCGCACCGAAGTTAGGAAAATATGCAATTTCTCTCATTTGTTCAAGAGCCGCTTCTGCCAATTCTTCCCTTGCATGACCTGCCGTGACGCACTGGTAACCAGAACTAACATCCATCCACTCTACGCCGTCAGAATCGGTTAATCGTATGCCTTTCGCTTTTAAAATAATCACAGGACCACCGTTCTCAGCCATTTCTACCCAACTACCGTTGTGAGTCCATAAATGTTCAAGAGCATCTTTTCGTAGTTGATCAATGTTCATAGCAATTATCCTATCGTTATTAGCGAACAAATTTTTCTCTGTCAAAGGTCTTTTTCAGCATTATCTTTGAAAGGTCACGGTTGTCAATAATAGGTAACTTATCATACAAAAAACACTTAGCTGCTTTATCATCCATGATCTGGTAAAGAGGTGGTTCATTATTAACGCATTTTTCCATTGCTTTTACGCATCTAGGCTGAAAAGAACAACCATTTCCATGATGAACGGCGGAGTCAACCTTGTTACTGGAAGAATCCCATTTGGCATTAGGGATAGCTTTAGGTATGGAATTTATTAATAATTGCGTATATGGGTGAGACGGATCTTTGATAACACGCTCGGCGTTACCTGCCTCAGCTATTTTTCCTTGATACAAAATAGCAATGTGGTCACTTATCTGGAAAGCTGTTGTTAAATCATGGGTTATATATATCATCGATATACCGAATTTGTGGTTCAAATCCAAAAGAGTCTTCAGAATTGTTGCCCTCAGTGACGCATCAACCATTGAAACGGGTTCATCCGCAATTATTAACCTTGGTTTTATAAGAATAGCTCGAGCAACCATTATTCGTTGCCGCTGACCGCCACTTAGCTGATGGGGATATCTACCGAGAGTTTCATCTGGTCGTAATCCAGCCAGATCCAAAGCTTCTTCTATGGCTAATTGTCTTTGACGCTCAGTTTCACCAATTCCAAATTTTTTTGCAGGTGTTTTTAAAACCGTATCGACTTTGTAAAAAGGATTGTAAACTTCGAAGGGATCCTGAAACACTGCCTGAACATCTCTTCTATAAGAAGTGTAGTCTTGATTGCTAAGACCATAAATACTAGATCCGTTGTAAAAAACTTCTCCGCTTGTAGGCCGGGTCATATCAAGTAAAATACGAGCCAATGTCGTTTTTCCAGATCCGCTCTCTCCAGCAACAGCTAATATCGTAGGATCACGTTTCCCCATAGCTAAACTGACATCAGTAAGAGCATGATTAATGCTCTTACGAATTAAACCGGTGGAAAAAGTTTTTGAAACATTTGTTGCTTCCAATAAATTAGTCACGGTTTGCTTAATCCATTACTTACTAGGTGACAAGCGACATAATGACCAGAATCATTTAAAACATAGTCCGGCTTTAAAGAATCACATAAATCCAATTTTACCGAGCATCTTGCAGCAAAACTACAACCGATAATTGGTTCAGACAAACTTGGGGGAATCCCAGGTATTCCTACCAAATCTCCTCTATTATCTATTGAGGGAAGGCTTTTTATGAGGCGAGCCGTGTATGGGTGCAACGGAGAATTAAAAATTCCCGCAGTGTCATTAAATTCGACCAATTCACCTGCATACATAACTCCAATCTTGTCAGTAAATTGAGCCATAACTCCCATGTCATGCCCTACTATCAAAACAGATGCTCCTATTTTCTGTCGTAACTCTTCTAGAGTTTCAAAAACTTGCATTTGGACCACTACATCTAGAGCACTAGTTGGTTCATCGGCAATAATTAACTTGGGAGAAAGGATAGTTGCCATGGCTATACATACTCTTTGTTTCATTCCACCACTCAGTTCATGAGGATACAGGTTGGCAACTTCACTCTCTAAATTAACAGAATTAAGAGCCTCTTTAATCCTTTGATATTTTTCCTGCTTATTTATCAAAAATCCGTGAGGATGAAACAGATCACCTATTTGTTCACCAATTTTCATTACGGGGTTCAAAGCGTTCATAGCACCTTGAGGTATAAAAGATATGTCTTTAAACCTGATCTTTCGAAAATCATTTTCAGAAAATTTAGAAACGTCCTCTCCCGAAAGGCTAATCGAACCACCAGTGATTCTACCTGGAGAATTAATAAGTTTTAAAATCGCCAAAATGGTAGTACTTTTACCTGATCCAGATTCACCCACCAAACCAACTTTCTCAGACTTCCCAACTGAAAAACTGACATCAGTCACTGCATTTATTACGGAATCACCAATATCATAAACAACCGACAGCCCATGTACATCCAGAATATTATCTTTTGATTTTCTATCGACGTTGTGTTTCAAAGTTTATTACACGATAGCCAGTGGATTCACTGGACTGCCTATGCCTCCAGTTATTTTCAACGGAGCAATTACCAACGTAAATTCATAAATCTTGTTTTTAGATATCTCTTCTAAATTAAGAAGCTCCAACAGATAAGCTCCTAGTTGATTCAACATAAGCACATGAATAGGTAAAACTCCATGCCTTAATATATAAGTATCATCTTCAACAGTCTGTTCCGGGGGCCAAATTTCAACGGCGACATTATCAGCCCCGACACCAATTAGATTGTATCGGGTTAACCAGTTTTTAGATTCCTCACTCAAACCTGAAGAGTTAACGTGCGAAATATTTGGCTCGCGTAAATACTTCCTATACCAACCGGTCCTAACGAAAACGAAGTCCAAATCATGGATAGTAATACCCTGAAACTCAACAGCTTCGTCAAGATCCCTTGTAGTTATCGCGTAATCTTCGTCTAATTCGTCAGTACCCTTAGCAGATGGAATGTCAAGTAAAATTCCCCGAGTTATTATCCATTCAACGTTTTGGACTCCACATTTTTTTGCCCCGTCAGGTGTCACCGTGTTCCATGGATACCCGTTATATATTTTACTATCTTGCCAATGGTGGCACAAAGCGTCCAAATGTGTGGAGGCGTGCGTGTGGGTCACCAAAACATCGTCAGAAGAACCATACCCTCTTTTTTCTTCATCAATTTGTATACTCGACATTATATGCTGGGTGGCATTTCTGGCTCCGATAGGTCCTAATCTCCCAACTGGCGCTCCAAGAGAATAAACGGTCCCTGTTTTTACCCTCTTTATTACATTGAGTATATGCGGAGAATTGATCTCATTGAGCATACCTTTTTCATCATCTGGGCCCCAACGTCCCCAATTAGAGTAATTTTGAATCATCGTATGTCGTAAGTTTCTCCTGCTCTTATTTGGACCAACCTAGAACCATTTCTTTCTGCAATAAGATCCAATTGCTCGATATATGCATATGGAGATTCTGGTTGACCAGGATAAGGAGGATCCCCTGGATGTGGTAAGTGGTAACCACGAATTGCTTGGTCGGGAGGTTCGTAAGTTTCATAATTTTTAGGTATTGGATAATCTTCTACCTTATCCCGCCAATGAATCGGAATTATTATTTTTGGGGACATGTATTGTATTGCTTTTTCATCCTCTTCAAAACCCATTTTTCCTATAGGCAAAAGCATGATATCCAATTTTCCTTTTATTTTCCCCATGTCAGAATAAGTCCAATGATTGTCTCCAAAATGATAAAAGGTAATTCCAGAGGATAAATCTCGAACAAAGTAAGCCAACTGAGGCATGAGTCCTTCAATTGGAAACGGCACCTCTGGATCCTCTCCTACCATTTCAAAAGCATCAACATCCCAGTCGTCTTCACAAAAATTATTTGGACCGGAAAAAATTGAGCCATCCAAATCCGACCAAGATCTTGAATGTCCTACGTATTCAGCCGATCCAACTCTCGTTGATTCCCGATCATAATATTTTGGAGATAGTATTTCATATTGTTCCGGCTCCAAAAAAGCCAGTTGTCTGGAAAAAAACCTAGTGGATGGATACAAACAAGACCTGGGAATGATTAATTTTTTGAAGGAATTCGTTTCTACCAAGTATTTTACTGTTTCAGGATAAGAATGATCATAATGTTCATGCGTGCAAAACACGTATTGGTAACCCTCGGTTTTTGGGTGCAAGTATGGGTCAATCACTATCCCTCTGGATCCAGATTTTATACCTACTGTCGCATTGCCCATCCACGTAATGCTTATATTGGTTTCAGGACTTAAGTTCAAGTCCAAAATTTTAGCCATGATTATCTCCTAACAGATAATTAATCTACCCTGTATATTTCATCAAGTTTCGGAACTACTAATTTAGCCGGTAATGAATCACAAAATTTAATCAAATCGTCGACAAAAGGGTGATCTATAGAATCTTCAAATCCTATCGGGATTACACATTTTGGTTCAATCAATTGGATGGTTTTTTTTATTTCCAAAGGATCTTTTTCGACAATATTTATAAATAATACGTCTATGTTTCGAGTGAAATTTTTTAGGTCATCATAAGCACGCTGATTCGCCCCCATATGGCAGTAAGTAACACCTGAAACGAGATCATGAAGGATAAATCCTAATTGGGGTATTGCTCCTTTTACCTGAAAGGGAACATCAACTTTGTTGCCAATCATTTCCAAACCCTCAACGTGCCAACCATCCACGATTATCTCGTCTAACCCCGCAAAAGGTCTGGGAGTTTCAGGTTTACTATTTTCGAATTGACTCACTGGATTTGGTAAACCATCAGGCAAGTCTCGACCGCTGCCGGCTAATATCGCTGTATCACCTTCCAGTCCTCTTCTAACAGAACGATCCAAATACTTTGGATAAAAAATTACATACTGTTCAATTTTCCAATAAGGTTCACTGAGATATGTCAAAGTTTTGGAAGTAGTGTCCTTCGACGGGTACAAACACGATCTTGAAAGAAAAATACGCCTGAAATCTTTAGCTTCCGCTAATTTTTCGATAACACTGGGCCTCAAGTGAGTGTAATTGTTGTTAGTGCAAAAAACGTATTGATAGCTAGAATCTTCGTTCGACTCCACCGGGTCGATAATTACAGATCTATCTGCGCTTTCAATGCTAATGGACGAATATCCTGACCATTTAAACCTCGTTACAGATTTAGGGTGAATACCGATGCTTAATGATTTCGAGTATTTTGACATATAAAAACTTTCTAGACTATTGCCAATGGGTTAATAGGACTACCAATACCACCCGTTATCTTCAACGGGGCAGTTATGAACAAAAACTCATTAACTTTATCCCTGGCTAATTCTTCTAAATTCAAAAATTCTATAAGATGTGCACCTAAATCTCTCAGCATCGTTTTATGAACCGGAAGAGTTCCGTTAGATTCGGGTTCCGGTGGGTAAATCTCCACGGCTACATTATCAGCGCCAAGAACCACAATATCTTGATCATATAGCCAACCACACAACTCACGACTTACGCCAGGATAGCTGTCCATATTAGCATCCCCTTGCAAAAAAGATTTATACCAACCTGTTCTTATTAAAAGTACGTCACCAGACCTGACTTTCAACTTGTTTTCAGTTAAACAATCTTCGATTTCTTTAACTGATATAGCATAGGTGTCAGGTAATCGATCCATTCCCAACATAGAAGGTATATCAAGCATTAATCCTCTCGAAATAATCCATCCAATTTTTTCTACTCCACATTTCATAGCACCATCAGGCGTAACAGTTTCGCTGCCATGGCCATTGAATAATTGATTTTCATACCAAATGTGAGAAAAGGCATCAATATGCGTAGAAGCGTGACAGTGGGTAACCAAAATATCATCTGCCCCACCACCACCTCCTGGTTTCGGATCATTACCAATTGCATTCAATACATGCCATGTTTTATTTCTGTCCGGACCAACTGGACCGTCTTTTCCAACGGGTGCACCCAAGCTATACACTCTACCCGTTTTGACCAATTCAAAAGATTCAAGCACATGAGCCTGATTCAATAAATTAACCGTACCTCTCTCATCTTGATTACCCCAACGATTCCAGTTGGTTCTTACCTGTTTATACATACCCACAATAATTACCTTCTATCCTTTTGTCTTTAATCTAGGATTGGCTATTTGGTCCAAACCTACCGTTGCTAAAAATACGCCTATAAAAAGAGTTGCAAGAATCAGAGTTGGCGGTAACCACCACCACCACATTCCACGAACCATCGATCCCGCCCGGAACGATTCATCAAGCATTAGTCCCAGCGATGGAACGTCAACAGGGCCAAGACCGAGTATCTGTAAACCTACGGCAGCCAATATACCTGCATTAACCGTTCCAGCAAACGCAGACATAATGTAGGGTAAAAGGTTGGGTAAAACTTGCCGGAACGCTATATTGAGTTCACCATCACCATTCAATCGGGACACTGCTACAAAAGGTTTTTCTCTAAGCGTCAATGTTTGAGCTCGAATTACTCTGGTAGCCCATGGCCAAGCGAAAAGTGCAACCACTAGTGCCATCATTGTAATGGTAGTGTTATGTAAATAGGAGGCAATAACTATCAATACTGCCAAAGATGGTATGGTCATCGCCACGTCAGATAAAGTTCGTATAAAACTATCTAGAGGTCCCCTTATATACCCGGAAACCAACCCTAGAACAACACCCAAACCTGTAGCGGTCCCTCCCGCTATAATCCCGATGGTTAGTGTCGGTATAAGAGCGTGAATTGTGAAGGTGAAAATATCTCTTCCGAAAGTATCAGTGCCTAACCAATGTTCGTTGGAAACTGCTAAACCAAAATCATATTTTGCCAATTCGATCCGTTCATCGGAAAGAAAATAGGGTCCTAACCAACCCACAACAAGTAAACCGGCGAGGATGAAAATCCCAAAAGAAAGTGGAAGATTAAGAAATAACGCCCTGGTTCTGATTTTTTTTATGTCCATCTTATTCTGAAATTTGGTTCATATTTTTAACTAATTACTGGTGTAAGTAATCCTAGGGTCCAATCTTGGATAAATTAAATCCATGATTAAAACAGCGCCAGCAGCAGATAAAATCATTAGAAAAGTAATTCCTTGTATCAAAGGGTAATCATTCATACCAATTGCTTTATATAACAAGTGACCTATTCCTGGATATGAAAAAAGGATTTCTACTATCACGGAACCTGCCAATATCTGACCAACAGCTATAGCCAATCCAGTAGTCTGCGGCAACATGGCATTACGCATTCCGTACCAAAAGAATATCCTACTTGCAGAGATACCTTTTGCTTTCGCCAGTAAAAGAAAATCCTCTCCAAGCGTCGTCACCATTATTCCGCGCATTGTGACGGCCCATAACCCTATACTGGATATTACAATGGAAAGACCGGGCAACATTGAATAATAAATTATTTCTACAAACCGATCGAGGCCTTCCAATGACTTCCCAACTTGGCCAGCCCCAAAAGATGGGAAAACTGAATAGTTGAAAGCCAGAACCCATAATAGTAACAATGCCATAAGATAATAAGGTATTGCCGCAAATACCATTGAAATCGGGGATACTAATTTAAAAATGTTATGGCCTCCTGGCCAAACCATGAGGGCTCCTATGATGCTTCCTATTGTAAATGAAATTAATAGGGTGGTTAGCAGTAACCCTGTTGTCCACGGCAGAGCGTTAATAATCAAACTTCTGACATTAGCGGGGAATTGGGAAATAGATAGCCCAAATTCAAATTTAAATAGATTCCTCATTGATACTGCATATTGGACCCATAAAGGTTCATCGAGCCCAAAAATTTCTCTGTACTCGGCTATCAGAGCTGCAGGGTCTTCTACGCGACCTCCTGCTGCTTCCATCCGAGAAATCATTGCGGCGGCAGGATCACCCGGTGCTAAACGTGGAACAAAAAAATTCAGAGAGGCACCGACCCACACTACCAAGGCAAAAAGGCAAAACCGCCTTACAACGTATCCAACAGTTAATCCCATTAAACCTCACCTCAGTTTATGGATTGTTTTAGCCCGTTAGTTGGGGACCGGGTTAAAACAAATTAACCCGGTCCCTAACTATATTTTATTCGACAGCTTTAAGGTTTGTTATTACCTTGTTTCCCGAAAACCACCCTATGAAAGGTGTGTTGTAGGCATTGTCGCTGGTTGGGAAATTGCTCCAATAAGTCGAATTGTATGGTCTTATCGAGGGGTATTGGAACAATGGTATAGAGGGCATTTCAGACAGCCACAGGTCTATGGCTTCTCTAACCAACGGGTCTAATCCCGCAATATCGTTCGGGGACAAGAGTCCGATAGCATCTACCGCCTCACCAAATTTTTCAGCCGTAGGACCCTGCCAGCGGCTTATGGAATAACTCGAAGGTTTCTCACCTACAGGTTTAACGTGCTTAGGATGCCATCCATCCAAAGTTGCATATACATCCTTAGTGCTACCACAGACCCACATCAGTTGCATATCGAATTCACCCATAGCTGAATCACCAAATGGTCCCCATTGGACTTGTTCCTGGCTCGCATCAACACCTATTGCCGTAAGGTCCTCAACTAATGATTGAACTGGAGCCGGAAATTCCACGTAACCGGTAGGAATCCATCTAATCACGGCACTCATCTTCTCTCCAGAAGGAGTAACACGAATACCATCTGAACCCTTTGTGTAGCCAGCATCATCTAAAAGTTTATTGGCTTTGTCCACGTCGTGAACCATTGTATTATGTTTCTCGTATAGGTCGGCATTCTTGTCGCGGAAGTCGATCAAGTCTCCATATGCAGGCCAAAGGAAAGGTTCAAGCCAACCATATCCTTCCAGTCCCATTCCTTCGGATCCACTGGTGGGAGTAACACCTTCGTGGGATAATTTGACAAACTTAGCCTTATCAATAGCGTGATTAAGTGCTATTCGGGCTATCGGTTCTTTCCAACTTTCTCGAGCATTGTTTACGTGTATTGCAAATGGACAAGCATCTACAAAACCGTACGGAGCTTCTTTTTCAAACGGAATCCATTTATCGTTTTGACCTTTTATCGTCAAAAAAGGACCTGCAGCAAAAGTTTCAGCCCAGTCAATTTCATTGGCTACAGCCATGTTGATTTGTCGATCAGCCGGACCAAGTGGCACCGATATAACTCTCTCAACTTCAGGCATTGATTGGAAGCCAACATCATCAGCCCACCAACTGTCTCGCCTATCAAAAATGCCTTGAGTTTCCGCTAATTTTACTGGTACAAATGCCCCAGTACCAACGGGCCATCCTTTTTCAGGATCATTGTTCTTAAACGTTACCTTGTCGTCAATGTCCTTCCAAATATGTTCAGGAACAACTCTTATAGCATTAAAAAAATGGACACCAAAATAGTCAAGTACAAATCTTGGGTTTGGTTTGGTCATATTAAACTTAACGGTCAAATCATCAACCGCCTCGGCAGATTCCAACCATTCGTTCAGGTTGGCTGAATAAAGAAAAGTCCCTTCTTCTTTAATCATGTTGACAGTAAAGACCACATCGTCAGCCGTTAATTTCTCACCATCTGACCAGGTGATACCGTCTCGTAGTTTTACCGTAACACTAGTAAAATCATCACTGTACTCAGGTTGATCAGCGGCCAGCCAAGGAGTCATCTTACCGTCAAAAATATTTAAGTAGTAAAGGGATTCAAATAGAAAATGTAAACCTTTGGCCATCCAGACAGAAGAATAGGGATTCAAATTGTCAACATCTGAAAATTCATTTCCTACTTGTCCCATAATGAATGTTCTATTCCTTGGTATGTCACGCAACTTACCTCCAAGAACAGGACCTTTGGGCTCTTCTATTTCCGGAGCCTTTGTGGGTGGAACCTTGGTAGGTTCAGGTGCTGGAGCTTTCGCTGCAGCTTTCGTAGGTGCAGGTTTTGGTTCCTCAGTAGCTTCACTCGAACAGGACATCGATAAGACGAACATCGAACCAAGCAAAAACACCAAAACCCATTTATAAAATTTCATATTTTTTTCTCCCGTGGGATTACGACTACATAGTCTTAATAAATATACGACTCATAATAGAGTTTATTTAGTAGAACGATAGTCCCAGACATTGCGTATTGTCAACAGATAATAATAGTAAAAAAAATGGCTAATCATATTAAAAGGTAAATAAGTCAGGAGGGTTATATCGAAATATTTATATTTTATCTTTAATTACGTATAACACTATCGTTGAACTAGAATTATTTTTGTTCCGACATTAATCGAAGTTTTTTTAATTCTTACCCTAAAGAGAATTTTTAAATCATAAAATATGAAATTCCAGTGCTCTGGAGTAACAAACCTAAACTAAACTGTAAAAAGTTCACAAAATATGTAAACGTTTTTTTTCAAAATGTTTCCAGTCCCATTCAGCCCCCCATCCAAAGTGATCCGGAAGGGTGATTGAGCCATTTTTGGGTATTGGAGGATTAACTAAGCCTATTTCCTTACCTAATAGATCCCGAGAACCATTGGGGAAATATTCATAATACGACGTGTTTGTAATTGCAGACACCAATTGAGAATGAACGTGTCCAAATAACCCTCCAGGACCATTCAATTCAATATTTATATTTTTTCTCTCTAGGTTTTTCGCCAACCTTATAACACCTGTTGTTCCGTGACGGGCATTTGCCCGCACTAAATCGACTGCTCCTTCGCGTACCCATTCCCTCATTATTATAAAATCATTCATGAATGTCTCAAGAGCTAAAATTGGAACGTTAACTTTTGTACGCAAACGTTTTAAAAGACCTAGCTCCCTGTCATTAAAGGGTTCCTCAAACCACTTGAAACTTAAATCATGTAATTCACTACCGACTTTTATTGCGTCATCTAATGAATAGTCACACCCTGCCGCATCGTGAAACAAATCAATATTATCGCCAACTTCAGACCTGATAATTCTGAAATTTGCGATGTTGTCATCACATTTCCCAATAAAATGATCTTTTAAACCTTTAAAACCTTTACTCAATCCCAAATTGGCATCTTTAATTGACTCTTTTATTTCTGTTCCGGATCCTCGGTAATTGTAGTAAGCTGGCACAGGAGAATTATTATTAGAAATAAGAGATGCAACTGATCGGGAGCGAAATTTTCCTTCAATATCCCACAAACAGTTATCGAACGAACCGAACCAACCCGGTGGAAGAAATATATTTCTAGTAGCTTTCGATAGCATGTCGAACAAATGCTCGCGTTGGAACGGATCGTGTCCTATTACCATATATTTTAAATAGGCTAGCGCTTGCTCCGTCATTGTTGTATATCGTGCGTCACCTATGGTGCAAACTCCTTGTAATCCAATATCAGTGAAGACGTGCATCACATGGAGATATCCTTGATATTTCTTATAGTTATATTTTTCCCATAAGTTGTCGTTCAGTCTTAATTTAAAAAATGGGGTATTGTCGCTAAGTTCAAAAACACTAATTTTTATGTCCGTAATTTTCAAAACAGTATAATCTTGTCTTCTTAATTTAATTGTCTAAGACTAGGGTCAAGTCTGTCTCTCAGCCAATCTCCAATAAAATTACCGGACATTACTACTAGAAAAATGCACATACCAGGCATAAATGCGACCCACCACGCATCATTTAAATAATTGCGACCCGATGCTGTCATAGCACCCCAGGCCGGAGTGGGAGGAGGAATACCGACGCCAAGAAATGATAGTGTTGCTTCGGTAAGAATGATCGTTCCAATGTTTAACGTTGCTGCGACTAACACGATATTCCACGTACCTGGAAGCAAATGTTTAGAAATGATTCTTATACTGGAAGCTCCACTTATTCTTGCACAGGCAATGTAATCCATATTCTTAAGACTCAATGTTTGGGCTCTAACTAAACGGACAGGTCCGGGCCATGACATCAAGGCTAATATCACAACCAACATTATTAAGGACGGACCAAAAATTAAAACAAACACCATTGCCAACATGATGATAGGAAGAGCAGCCCAAACATCCACAACCCGCATTATGACCTCGTCAATATGACCCCCAAAATACCCAGCCACAAGTCCAAGAGTGGTGCCGACAGTCACACCAATCAGCACGGAAAAAAACATTACCATTGCTGACACTCTAGCGCCGTATATTATTCTACTGAGCATGTCCCTGCCGATAGGATCCGTCCCTAATATGTACTCGCTTTTACTTCCTTCAATTCCAATTGGAGGCACATTTCTATCAGATAAACTGTTTTTATAAGGATCCTGAGGAGAAATCAAAGGTGCAAAAACAGCTGTGAATATTAATAGCGCATAGATCATAGTAGGAATAACCGGATAACGCTTCAGAAAATTTATTACAACCATCTCAACATCTAACCTGTTCTTATTCTCGGATCAATGAATGCGTAAATCAAATCCAGGAATAAAACAACGGTAACGTATAACAACATCGTAAAAAACATTATTGCGGCTACAACTGGGAAATCATTTCCCATAACAGAGTTAATAGCTAATCTCCCCAGTCCTGGCCACGAAAAAACCGTTTCAGCTACTGTAGTTCCAGTTATAAATCCAATAAGTAATAACCCAGAATAGGTTAAAGGAACCAATAAAGCATTCCTAAAAGCATGTTTCCAAATAACAACTGAATATCGAACACCTTTTGCCCTAGCCAGTTTAATATATTCGGATTCAAGCACATCAAGCATTGAAGATCTTGTAAGCCTTAAATAACCCGCGGCTGGTAACCATCCTAAAACTATTGCAGGCATTATTAGATGCGGTATTGAAAAGCCGCCCTCTCCCATTGTCCCTGACGGTAACCATTCGAATATTCCGGCAAAAATCAATATTCCCATTATCCCTGCCCAAAAAGTAGGTAAAGATTGACCAAATAGAGCAAAGGTACGAGCCAAGTAATCCCATTTAGTCCCTCTCTTTATTGCTGAAATTATACCGAGTGGTATTCCCACTAATGTTCCAAAAATCCATCCGGCAACACCCAGTCTTAACGAAGCGGGGGCTCTTTCTTTTAATACGGTTATTACGGGCCTTTGTAATGCAAGACTTGTTCCAAAATCCCCTGTTAAACTCTTTTTCAACCAAATGGCATATTGAATAGGCACGGGTTTATCCAATCCCAATTCTCTACCCATTTTCTCCCAAACCTCATCACCTGGACCTCCGCCATATTCATCTATAAATAATACCCGCGGATCACCTGACGCTCGTGATAAGAAAAATATTATTAGCGTCCCGCCTAATATGGCTACTACGGCGTAGAAAATTCTACGTATTAGAAATTGCTTCAATTAACCAGTCCTACACAGTTAAATAGAACGGGCCGACCAATGTTCAAAACAGCCAGCCCATTCTATTTATTCGTCGTCTGAAGTGTTCATCAAAACGTGCGATTTAACACCGTACATTTGAATCAATCAGTTATTAATTTCACTTCCATTCAATTTCTTCAAGGTTGAACCATTCACATCCACCGATACACATCTGTGGAGGAATAGGCCAGTTACCTATCTTTGATGGGTCAAACACATTTAACGCTGGTTGTTCGTTCACACCTATAGCGATTGCGTTATCTCGGGTTACGTCAAAGAATTCTAGACCCATTGTTTCTCGTTTGGCCTTATCAGTTTCGGTAACCATTTTTTCGTATATTGCTTCCCATTCAGGAACCATACTACCGGCACAAATAGTTCCGCCGAGTTTGTCACTTGTGCTCTCATTGGATTTTGGCAGGTCAACGGTTAGAGCTGCAAAGCTGTCACCACATGTCCTGTACTGAATCTGGTCGTACTCAAGATTAACTAACCTAGGCCTGTGGGTAGAATATGTTTGTAAATCTATTGATACTTTTACATTCAATTCACTGAGCCAGGTTGCTCCAATCGCACCTACGATTTCCTCGTGCGTACCTGCACCAGTCCAGATAGTCATCTCAAAACCATCAGAATATCCGGCTTCCGCCATTAACTCTTTGGCTTTGGCAACATCGTACGGCCATTCCCATTTCGCATCCCAGAATTTGGAACCAATTGGAATGTTTGTAATATGGTTGACTTCTCCTAGGCCACCAAGTATGGCATCATTGATCCCAGTACGATCTATGGCCATACCAAGGGCGTGCCTTACGTTCTTTGCCTTTTCCATGCTTGCGTCGTCACCATATATACCTACCCAAGGGTTGGGACTCGCGGTATTGTATCCCGGTCTTTCGAGAGGGTCACCAGTGTTTCCTTTTCCTATGATTATCTGGTTTTCCACCCACAAGTTACCACCAAAATACAAACCGTTAAGTCTGGAGGCGGTGACAAATGAGTCGAATCCTTGATCTAGCACAGCAGGAATATCTTTCAAATCTATTTGGGCAACATCAACCTCACCAGTTTCAAGCATAGTCCTTCTGACGGTAGCCTCAGGAACAGCGAGAACTCTAACCGTCTGCATGGGCGCAGCTTTACGCCAGTGAGAATCAAGGGCTTCTAACACAGCTTTATCATCCTGTTTCCATTCCGTAAAAACAAGGGGGCCAGTTCCCGTGAAGTTATCAACCATCCCTTCAGCGCCTAACTCATCGAAAACCTTCTTGGAATGGATGCCCATGCTTTGCCAGTAGGGAGTTAGCGCCCGGCGCAGTTGACCTACTCCTAGGCCACCCTCAGGGATAGTCATTCTGACAGTGGAACTGTCTACGGCTTCCATTTTATCCATTATTCGTTTGAAATCACCAGCTTGATCGTGTTTGCTATCAGGGTTAGTTACAGGGTTGGCTCTATTAAAGCTCCATGCAACGTCTTCAGCAGTCATTTCACCGTAACCATTGTGGAATTCGACGCCTTCTTTGATTTTGAAATCAACATACTCGTCTGTAACATCCCAAGACGTGGCTATTCTCGGAATCATATTGGCGTCGCCATCCAACCATCCCAAGGTTTCATAAGCTGACATCCTGAATTTCTGATTTCCACATCCAGGAACACACCCTTGAGGATCTCCCACTGGAACACCAACGCCGCTTAGAGCAATAGTCAGGGTTCCTGTCGGTCCGCCGGCGGTGGTCGGAGCGGAAGGTGCTTCTACGTACTTTGTAACCGTCACAACCCTTTCCACTTCAACCGGAACCTCTTTGGTAACAATCTTTTCTACTACAACTTCAACTTCTTTTTCAACTATTCTTTCTACTTCGACAGGTACCTCTTTGGTAACAATCTTTTCTACTTCAATTGTCTCGGTGCCTCCACAGGCTGCCGCCGCAATTGAAAGCATAACGCAGGATGATGCAAACAGCACAACCCACTTCATTCGTTCGATAATATTAAACATGTATAAATTTTCCTATCCGAGAATTTCTATGTCATTTTAACGCTATAAGGTTGACAAGAAGTTTATAACAAATTTTTTATCCAATACATACTTGTCAAGTCTAATTTTAAGTAAATCTAAATGAAAAAATGTTCAAGACGCAACAATCGTCCAACTTATTACTGGAGAAATGCGTTTTGGCGCGGTTTTAAGAGTCAATCATAAACATAACGGTCTAATAAATTGAAGCATCGAGAGAATTTCTTCAATTATTACGTTTTCTTTGAACTTTTTGAAACAGGTCACTGTTTTTACAAAAATTTATAATAATAATTTTTTACACTGTTCCATATACATTACACTCTAGAGGATAAATCACGGTTACGTGTAAAATTTTTCTGAAAAGACAGGGATAAAACCATGCTTACGTTGAGGTTACCTGGAGAAAAAAAGGTGTTGCTCCAACAAGAAAAATACCCCACAATATAAAATTCTGAAATATCAATCGAAATAAACAAAGGGAAAAAATTTCACCCAAAAATGCTTGAAGAAAGGTTCAGCACATATTTTCCTAGGCTGAATACATTGAAGCATGGTTTTATAAATTGGAACTGGAATACTAGGGACATTGAGAATTTTATTTGCGCCTTTGACGATCCTTACCAGGGTGCATCAACCTTTATTGACAATAAAAAAGTCCACTTAAAAAGATGTATATCCGAATTTATTGACGGACCGTTTCATCCATTCCAATCTGGTTTGATATACAGGATTTACGAAAGTAGCATTTTTGTTGCTTCCAACCCTGGAACACTTATTGTCAAAACCGTTTTTGATGAAAATGGAAACGACGTCACATCAACTTTGCGTTACGGACAACGATTTTTTCACCCTCCACATATTTAGAAAATGCCATGAAACATTCCGCTGAATATTATCCGTATTACACGTAACGATCACTACTGGCAAAAATCTATAGACTTATCGTCAATACTTTACTTTTTAGATGTTAAGGTATTGCAATGCGAAGATTAATAAGATCAATATTTTTGGCAATTATATTTGTTGTCATGGCAAATTTTGTGTACGCAATCTATCTCATTTATTCTCTGCATTCAGACATATGGTTGAGTTTCTGAAGCTTCAAGGTCTTTTATATGTGGCTAATTGATTTTTATGAATCGATTTATTCTATCTGTTAGTAAGTAATTTTGGATAATTTCCAGTGGTTACTTCTTTGTTATAACCTTTACGTGGGATACAAAAAAATGATTAAAGATGTTGGGGATATTTATCGTAGAGACAATTTTTACAGTATAAACGATTGCAAAATATCAGTAATTACCTGTAAATTATCAACAAAGGGAGTCGTGGCACCACTTTAAATTGTGTCCAAACTCCAAAAATGTTCATTCTAGGAGGTATTAGGGGATGAATTTCAAGAAAATATATCTGTTTTTAATAAGTGCGATGATCGTCACAGCAATGTCGACAGCATGTGGCATCATCGGCGGAGGAGAAACATATAAGATAGGTCTGCTTAGCCCACAAACCGGCCCTATAGCCGTTTATGCACCGGGGTTTGAGGACTCAGCAAATGTCGCCATCGCGGAATTAAATGAAAACGAAGATGGTGATGTCTTTGAGCTAATAGTAGCGGATTCTGGGTGTGACGGTACCCAAGCGGCTACATCCGCTCAAACTATAATTGACGCTGGTGCCATAGGCATAGTTGGAGCTGCATGTTCGGGGGCAACACTTGGGGCAATTGCCGTTGCTTCTGAAGCAGGAGTTCCTATGGTTTCGTACGCTAGTACATCCCCAGCAGTTACCACTGCGTCTGACAGTGGGTACCTTTTCAGAGTGGTTCCCAGTGACGCCCAACAGGCAATTGCTCTAACTGATGTGGTTGCTGCCGGAGGTAGCTCAAACCCTGCTGTAATTTACATGACCAATGACTATGGATCAGGATTAGGAGACAATTTCCAATCTAACTGGTCAGGTTCAGTCTGTACCCAAGTGGCTTATGACCCAACAGAAGGATCGTACGATGCATCTACGCTAGCCCAGGCGGTGGTAGATGGAGGATGCGACTCGGCTTTGCTGATTTCATATGCAACGGACGGGGCCTCTATAGTTGAAGCTTTGAAAGCTCAGGGATTCTCTGGCACCATTTATGGAGCAGACGGAATTGCTGATGCCGCTTTTGAACAAGCATTTACAGATGCTTCAGCAGTCAGTGGGATTATTGCAACCAAGCCAAGACCGGGAGAAAGTTCCACTGCTCAATCAACATTTGACTCAGCGTATAGCGCAGCCGGTGGAGACGCCGAAGGTATCTATACACACGAAACCTATGACGCAGTAAAGATTATCGCTAACGCCGCCACGGCAAATAAAGATGAAGATCTTAGAGACGACATAGTTTCAGTGGGATCAAATTATGATGGAGCAAGTGGCGTACATACTTTTGATTCTAATGGCGACGTGGCCGGAACTGGTTATGAAGTCTGTGAATTTTCGCCTGCATTCTCTTGTTCAAGAATTTGGACAGCAACTGGCGGACTCTCCAACAAATAACCTTCATAAAGGCTTTTTTATGGCCCGCCCCTTTTATGGCGGGCCATAATATTTAGTTGTTTAATTGTCACCACTTGATTAAGTTCCATATAGAGTTTATAAAACATAACCTTAAACGAATCCTGACTGTAAGGAAGTGGTTATTTATAGCTTTATTTCTGTTTGTTGACAGTTACGCAGGGTTGCGCTATGACGCCGGATTATTGTCTTGGTCAAATATAATCACAGGTGATTTTTTATGGATGCTCCAATCATTAGAAATGATCGCGTTCGGACTGGTAATCGTTGCGGTAGCGGCTAATAAATCGTCGGGAAAAATCAAGGCAACCACCTTGATTTCTGCCCCGTTTTTCCTTTTTCTCCTAGTCATGTTTACGGTCGACGTATTACTAAAGGGAAAAGCAATATCCACAACATTTAATTACAATCTGTCATCAATATCTTTCAGCGCAATATATTGGTCCGCTGCATATATTAGTGTCGCCATAGGATTAGCCTTAACTTACAAAGTTCAAAGATTTGGAAATTTTGCACAAGCCGAGATGATGTTGGTAGGTTCGTACATTGCTCTTATTATGATGTGGTCAGATAGATTTTTCCCTATTTCCACCATGGAAAGTGACGGCAAGATTGATTTTGAATTAATCATATTTAGCGCAATTACGGCATTTATTGTTACCGGTTTTATAGGTTTGATTATTGATAAATCCATATACAAACCGCTTAGAAACAAGGCTGCATCGCCACAAGTTATGATGATCACTTCACTTGGAGTCGCCATGGTAATTAGAGCGATACTGTATATGAGATTCTCTGCTAGAACTTTTCGTTTTGTTCCTGACAAAGATTGGCGCTTATTATCATCAAACATTGAAATCCCCACAAAGAGAATTGACCTGGTAATAGGAAACACTCTTGGAGAGCCGGTAATTAATTTTGTTAACGCTCTAAATCCATACGGGTTCGCTTATTCAAAAATAGCACTTGTAGCAGGAGTTTTTTTTGCGGTACTAGTACTACTGTTCATAATGCATAAAACTATTCTGGGCAGGAAAATGAGGGCCGTTGCCGATAACCCAGACTTAGCTGCCAGCACTGGAATTAACGTGGAAAACATCCACTCAACAAGTTCATTTTTATCGGCAGGGATATCCGGATTAGGTGGTGCTTTGTTAGCAGCAATTTTGCCAGTAAATCCCGAACTAGGATTGTCTTTGCTTCTGCCTGCTTTCGCTGTAATTGTTTTGGGGTCAATAAATTCAATACCTGGGGTAATTATTGCCGCCTTCATGATCGGCCTGGTCCGGTCGTTATCTGAGCCATTGCTTATAGGGGTAGGCAACGCTTTAGATCGACCAACAGCTTCAGGGTTTGCAGAAGTAATGCCTTTTGTGTTTTTAATAGGAGTCCTGTTATTACTGCCTCAGGGTTTGGGGAACGTTTTACACAAGTGGAATGTTGACAGATCCAGGAGTAAGGAAAGCAGTGGGTTCAAATTTAGTTACGTAAATAAACTTCTCGAAAGGGTGTCGAATAAATTAAACATATTACTTGGTTTTTGCGCAAAATTAATATTTCTCAAACGTTACGTTCTTATGATGGTAGAAGTATTGGAATCGAAAAAAGTTTTAGTAAAACAAATTACGTCAAAAATAATTTCAAACAAACCATTCACCTTTCGAAAAACAACGAAAAACATGAGCACTGTTATTAAAAGTTCTAAAAGTATCGACAGGGAAACACACAAAGGATCATGGACCTTTTTCGGCATAATTCTTTTGATCCTGATCGTAATAGTTGTGTTTCTTCCCAGTGTGAGTGCCTTGACCAAAATCATGCAGGTGGCAAGAATTATCACTTTGCTTGGGATCTTTACACTGTTAAGTATTTCTCTTAATCTTCATTCAGGGTTTACAGGGATGACGAATTTCGGTGTGGTATTTTTTGCCGGGATTGGGGCAGTTACCGTGGGATTGTTATCAGCCCCGATCGCAACCAATGGATATGGATGGGGGTACGTAGAGGCCTCATTGTTTGCAATTATTTTAGCCGCTATAATCGGTTGGTTTATTGTCTATCCAACCGCACGTTTAAGAATGGATTATTTCGCTATAGTTACAATTTCGCTTGGAGAAATATTACGTATATCATTACAGGCCGAACCACTACTAAGGGCTGGAACGATAACTTCCGCAATTGGAATATCTAATTATGCATTACCTTTAAAAGAATGGTGGAATTCAGGATTCTCGGAAAATATGGGTCAAATCCTAGGTTTGTCGGGTTCAGCTCCGTATGTAATATTGCTTGCTATAATATCGATGTCACTGTGTATATTGATTTGGTGGACAATTTCGATAATCCTTAAATCTCCATGGGGAAGAATACTAAAATCAATTAGAGAAGATGAAGAAGTTAGTCAGCATCATGGGCATAACATTTTGGTCCACAAAGCAGGAAGCTTAGCTTTAGGGGCAGCGATCGCTGCGCTTGGAGGAGTCATTTGGGCTTGGTTGAATACAGGGGTATGGCCGGATTTCATGAATCCTGTGAGATCTACTTTCTTGGTTTGGGCCGCGTTTATAGTTGGAGGTAGAGGCAATAACAAAGGTATGTTTATTGGAGCGTTTATTATTGTAATCGCCGAATTTATATTTAATGTAATGGTAGTCGCGAGAAGTAGTTCTGACCTATTACTGCATCCTTTAACAAGTTACGCTGACAGTATATTTAGGTGGATCATTGTAGACCTAGGAGGTTTGATATGGTCAGAAACATCTATCTCCGAAGCATTCCCGAAGGGTATTATAATTTTGGAATTATCGTACCTAAAGTTGGCGCTTATTGGATTGGTAATAATTGTTGCTTTGCGCTTTTCTCCAAAAGGTTTGTTACCTGAAATACCATTTAGACCAAAAAGACCTAAAATAGGTTCGAAATAAATATGAATCACACTCAACCAATACACATTTCAAAGTTGACACACGAATTCGGAGGTTTGAGGGCAGTAGATAATATTTCGTTTGATATAAATCAAGGAGAATTAGTAGGTCTTATTGGACCTAATGGATGCGGAAAATCAACTACATTTAATTGTATATCGGGGTTATTAAAACCAATGTCCGGACACATAGAAATACTTGGTAATAACACAGCAGGTTTACGCCCCGATCAGATACATAAACTCGGTATAACCCGCACTTTTCAACACACTAGGTTATGGAAAGAAATGACCGTAATCGAAAACATATTAGTATCATCAAAAAATCAATTTTCACCCAACCCAATCCTGAGTTTATTTAATCCAAATTCGACCAACGCTGAAAAAGAACGGCTACATAAAGCTTATGAAATATTGGATTCACTAGAATTGTCGCATGTAGCTCACAATTTAGCTGGAAATTTATCAGGGGGGCAAAGCAAACTTGCTGACCTAGCAAGAGCTCTCATGGGTTCTCCAAAAGTTATTATGTTGGACGAACCGGTTGCTGGAGTCGCAAGTATACTAGCGGACAAAATCTTCGAAAATTTACGTTCATTAGTTGATGAATCCGGAATTTCGATTCTAGTTATTGAACACAATATGGACTTCATCCTTAGGTTTGGTGTAGACCGAATTATAGTGATGGACGGAGGAGAAATATTAATGCAAGGAACACCGGATGACGTTAGAAACAATCAATCAGTTACCGAGGCATATTTAGGATCATCCCTAAAAAAATAATATGACTAAAGTACTGGAAGTAACCAATCTCACTGGTGGGTACGGAGCCATACAAATTCTAAATGGGATTGATCTTTACGTTGATCATGGAGAATTCGTCACCATAATAGGTCCTAATGGTTGCGGAAAATCAACTTTTATAAAAATTATTTTCGGAATGGCAAACCGTTATGAAGGAAAAATACGTTACAAAAACAAAGATATTACCGGATGGAGGGCCGATACGTTGGTTAACAATGGTATTGCTTATGTGCCTCAAACAAACAATATATTCCCGTCCCTCACTGTTTACGAAAACCTTCAAATGGGAGGTTTGAACCTACTTAACAAAGAATTATCTGAACGCATCTCATGGGCATATGAAATTTTCCCAGATGTTGAAAAAAGGTCAAAGGACGTCGCCGAATCATTGTCAGGGGGAGAACGCCAAATGCTGGCTATTTCAAGAGCCCTGATTTCTAATCCGTCTTTCATGATGCTGGATGAGCCCACTGCAGCACTTTCTCCAAAATTTCGAGAGTTAATCATACATAAAATATCAGAACTCAGGAATATGGGGATCACGGTGTTAATAGTCGAACAAAATGCACGTCTGTCACTAAGTCTTTCGGATAGAGGTTACATATTTTCAAATGGTAAGGTGATTCATACGTCAACCGCACTAGAAATTCTGAATGACAAAAATATTGGTAGATATTTTTTAGGTACCCAGAACTAAAACTAAATGAAATCTACCGCTAATATTCCAGCGAATAATAACATCAGCAAAGCCATAATTCCATCTATTCTCTGAGACGATATTATGCTGGTTATTTTATCACTGTTATTGCCAACGATTGTTGCAACAAATATGTACCAGCCACCATCAATGATTAGTCCCAATAATGATATAAACAATACGGTATTTAAACTAAATTCTTGATTAATAAATGGAGTATAAATTGCTATCATCCAAGCCAAAATTTTTGGGTTTAATAAGGCGATTAAAAAACCCTGAACAAAACCGAACTTGATTGCCCCATGAGATGGATTTATGTGATTACCAAAATTTTCCTTTTCATAATTGACAGCCTTTTTACCAAAAATATAAGCCAAGTAAACAAGAATAATAATACCTGCGTATCTTAGGAATTCCTCGGCAGTAGGCAATATATTCAACAAGGATGCAAAACTAGAAACCACTATAAATGAATATACCCCGAAACCCAATCCATGACCCGTTGCGGTCAGAATACCATTTCCCTTTCCTCCAACCAATGTATTACGTAAAACAGTAGCTAACGAAGGACCCGGACTCATTGCACCTAAAATAAAGGCAAAAGTAAGGGCAACCCATGATTCTATAGTCATAGTGTTTATTAATTTAGTACCAAATATCTATAAAGCAAAATCAGTTCGATTGATTTTCCTTTTTTTAAGAACCAAATGAACTTATCCATTTAGAAAAAAGGTATCCGCAAATTATTGCGATAACAAATGGAATCAGGAATCTTACCAAACCTCTCATTAACGTGCCCTAAAACAGAGAAATACAGGCTCTTTCAGATTATTAAATGAATCCCTTATTACATATAGAACGAATGATAATAGAACGAATGATAAAAAAAAATTCACAGATTTAACCAGATAGTAACCTATTTTTTTATAAAAGCTTAATCGTTTTGCGAGTGTACGACGTTAGCAGTCACAAGGATCACACTCGCATGGATCACATTGGCAATTTAGGTTATCGCACTTGGACATTTTTCTGTTCCCGGATTAATGTTTTTGGTCTTATAAACTTCAACTAACGTAACTTTACAGTAATTTTTGCGAAATTGGAAAGTTTTGATCTTGCTTTCTACAAGAGACATCTAGTTTAGGATAAGATCATTATTTGTATATTAGCCAGCAATAATTTCCCTTTGCTTGGTTATATCGTTTTAGGATCTCAATGTTCTTCTAATACCATAGTGTTATTCTGAAAAGTGTCGTTTGTTAAATCAATAGATAATTAACGGAGTTTCATGGCCACGAATAGAAGAGAAGACCGGCGCAACGTTGCAATAATTGCTCACGTCGATCACGGAAAAACAACATTAGTTGACGGAATGCTCAAGCAATCAGGATCCGTAACAACATACAAAGCATTGACTGATCGGGTCATGGATTCTATGGATTTAGAACGAGAAAAAGGTATAACCATACTTTCGAAAAATACAGCTGTGCGTTGGGGAGAAGTTAAAATAAATATTGTCGATACGCCAGGGCACGCTGATTTCGGTGGAGAAGTTGAGCGTGGATTAGCTATGGTGGATGGGGTCTTACTACTAGTGGATGCAAGTGAAGGGCCACTACCCCAAACGCGTTTTGTTTTGAGGAAAGCTCTAGAATCTAAACTCTCAATCATTCTCGTCATTAATAAAATAGACCGTTCAGATGCGAGGATCCCAGAAATAATTGACGAAGTGTATGAGTTGTTTATTGATTTAGATGCTACTGAAGAACAAATTGATTTTCCGATAATTTACGTAAACGGAAGAGATGGAATTGCATCTTCAGAAATAGACGTATATGGGACAGATCTAACTCCGTTATTTGATTTAATAATGTCTCATATACCGGCACCAGAATACGATGATGAAAACACATTACAAGCCCACGTTACTAATTTAGATGCATCCACGTACTTAGGTAGACTAGCTGTTTGTAGAGTTCACGATGGAACCATAAAAAAAGATCAAGTGATTTCTCATTGTAGATTAGATGGCAGCATAGAAAATGTTCGAATTACCGAACTATATGTCACGGAAGGGCTTGAAAGAATAGGGGCAAATGAAGCTGGTCCTGGAGAAATTATATCTGTTGCTGGCATTCCTGATGTGACAATTGGTGAAACTCTATCCGATCCTAAAAACCCGAATCCTTTACCAGTAATTAGAATAGATGAACCCAGTTTATCGTCAACAATCGGTATTAATACATCTCCTATCACAGGATTTGACGGAGATAAACTCACGGCTCGTATGGTTAAGGAAAGACTAGATCGAGAACTAATTAGTAATATTTCAATAAAAGTACTCCCGTCGGAAAGACCCGATTCATGGATTGTACAATGTCGAGGAGAACTACAACTGGCGATTCTCGTTGAAACTATGCGGAGAGAAGGATTTGAGCTAACCGTAGGGAAACCTGAAGTAGTCACTAAAATCATTAATGAGAAGCTTCACGAACCCACCGAAAGATTAGCAGTCGATATTGAAGAATCCCACATGGGCGTTGTGACTAAATCATTGGCTCAACGTAAAGGTAAAATGCTGAACATGATTAACAATGGCAAAGGTAGGGTAAGAATGGATTACATTGTTCCAGCCAGGGGATTAATTGGGTTTCATCATGATTTTATAATCGAGACTAGAGGTTCCGGGTTAGCACATCACGTATTTGAAGGTTACGAACCTTGGAAAGGCGAAATAAGACCCAGACCTACTGGCAGTATAGTATCTGATAGAAGAGGAACTACCACCACATATTCCCTTCTAAATCTTCAGGAACGAGGTCAGCTATTTGTACCTCCTGCTACTGAAGTGTACGAAGGAATGATTATTGGAGAAAATCCTCGTCCGCAAGATATGGATGTTAATCCCGTTAAAGGTAAGAAACAAACTAATATGCGTTCTGCTGGTGCGGATAATACCCAACACCTGGATACTCATAAAGAACTGACTCTTGAACAAGCATTAGAATATATAATGCCCGATGAATGTTTAGAAATAACCCCAAAACATATCCGCCTACGTAAAGTTCAACTTAATGCCCATTCCAGAAATAAACAACGTACCCTACAAAAAACAAAATAAGGTCTTTCTAAAATCATCAAAACCAATCCAAAGTTAACATTTAGAGACATAATGAAAACCTACACACTAATCCATTTTTAATTTTATTAAATCAGAATTCGTTAAATCATTTAACCTTGAAAATAAGTTTCAAATTGTAGTTGAATAACACCGAAATTAATGACCAATTTCTAAATGTTTTAAAAAATGTTCGGAATGGGTATCGCTGTTATCTTTACTTCTCTCCCATCTCGTTTCGTTATATCCTATGTATATAACCCCTAAAGCTATGATCAATCCCAACAGTATTGTTTGTACATTTTTCATAACTCGATTATACAAAACTCGGCGCCAGAACCTTTCAGGACCCCTTATATTCAATCTATTTTTCTTCGGATTATGGGTCTATTTGTAGTCTGTTAGTTCTATTTATTCTGCCACGAAGCATTTGGTGTGCTCTCTTGTTCTTGTTGAGATTCAGCGGTCTGAACCCTTAGTTCGTATACGTTTGGGTTTTTCCACCAGTTCATTGTTGTTTTACAAATTGATGTCCATGTCATCGGCTGGCCTGCGTATTCATGTCCAAATTCCCATGTGAGATAACTGTTTTTTGTGGCAGTGTGATGGTTTAGAAGGTGGTAAAAGTAGTATGACTGAAGCTGCCTAAATCCTGGCACTGATAACTTGAAAGGCTCCTGTGATGAAGGCACATTCAAATGTAGATTGTACAAGTCTCCGCCTTCCACCAAAGTATCCCACCAACTGTCCTGTTCACCTCGCCATCCCAGTGTAAATGGCGGTAATACATTTTTCCATGGTGCTAACGTAATCAACATATCTAGGTCCGATGTCTGTGTCAGGTATACCGTTTGGTCGGTCGCATATTCCGGAAAAGTCTCATACCTCCAAGTGGCATATTGTCTGAAGGCATACTCCTCTAGTAAGAACACCGTAGACACTGGGTCGAGTAATTCCAATGTTTCCCGGAGATCTGAAAACAAATCAGCACCTATCTTGGAAATATACCTACCATCGAACAGAGACTTCGATATCTCGTTGAGATGATGGATACGGACGTTTGTGTCAGTTAGTTTGTTGGATGTTAGGAACCCTTCGTCTAATCTGTTGAAAATGAAATCGTGTTCGTTCAACCTTGGAATAATGTCGTTCCCATCTTTGTCCATACTAACGAAAACGTTACGGCTATCCGCTTGATTCATAAATTCCTGCGGAGTACGAACACCATCACCATCCTCTATTTCCTTTTCGACTTCTTTCTTAAGTTGGAGAACCATATTTCTATTAGGCGTTCTCTTATCTTTATACTGTAGAGGAATAACATCCTTAAAAATCTTCCATTCATTACAACTACTACCCTTACCTATTCTAGTATTTGCTCTTGAATTATGTCCTCCAACACTATCGCAACATAGTCCTTTGAAAACCCTTTCCATATGGCGAGCAGTTGGCAGTTTCAGATTGTGTAGGTAGGCCCACTGCCTAACAGCAGAATGAACATTATTCCTGATAATCTCATACTTATATAAATGTTTTACAGATTTCATTTACAATATAATAGACGATGTTTAATGGATAATAATAGTTATTTATTGTCATTATTAAGTATGTTTAAGATTAATAGATGCTGATTGGATGCTGATTATATTGGAACAAAACAAAGGCTACGAAGGCATCTACAACTATTGAACTTAGTATAGTTATGTTGACTCTATTTTTACTTGTACTCAACGAAGAAACGGTGACAAAATATAAGTGATAGCCAAGGATTGTTTTTGGTAAACAGGATTCTTGGTTATCACTAACCAAATAATGATTTCAGCACTAATCAAATGGCATAAAAAATTCCAACGAAGTTTTCAGGATAAATTTGGGATTTCCGATTATGGTATAGTCTGGTTTGCCTTTATCGAAGGCATGATAATAGGGTTGATACTTGGATTGCTTATTTATTATTTTTTCTTCAATTAAATCTCAACTCACGGACGAACTCACTATTTCAGTTAAGGTCAACTAGTCCCATCGTTGAAAATTTGTTGTTGTTCACACTATCAGATTGAAGCTTCAAACCAGCCGACAATCACATTTAGGTCTAAAAATTTGCTAATGCACGGTGCTAGTAACACGATGAGGGTTCGAATCGTATACCGTTTACCAAACATTAAATTTTTTCTAATTTATTTTCATTTAATTCAAACCCAAGCCCCGGTTTATTATTTAAATGTATGTACCCATCTTTTATTACATAAGGTTCCAGTAAAAGTTTATTATGCTCCGGTATAAGGGTCCACGCATGCTCCAATCTATAAAAATTAGGTATAGAAGTTACTACATGTGCGGCTGCTATTAATTCTAATGGACCTCCTGGTATTACATGAGGAGTTACAGGTATGTAATAGGCTTCAGCCATTGTGGCTATTTTCTTAATTTCTGAAATCCCCCCTGTCCAAACAGTATCTGGCATAATAAAATCTGCTAAATTATTTTCCAGTATCGGAATAAAATCAGCTCTGGTATAAAGCCTTTCACCTACACAAATTGGGGCATTAGTATTTTCCTTAACCTGTTTCAGGGCATTTATACCCTCCGGAGGGACAGGCTCTTCAAACCAAGCTATGTTAGATTGCTCAAATAAATTATTCGATAATCTAATAGCATTTGGAACGTTATAGTGACCGTGTGCATCAATCAGTATTTCAAAAGTGGGACCTACTACTTCTCTAACTGCTGCCGTTATGTCGTAACCCAGTTGTTCACCTTCCTGTGAAATGAAGCCATCTTGATACATTTGATGATATGGGGCCATTTCTATAAAGGGATCTAGCTTACAAGCGGTATGACCATTTGCAACAAGATTTTTTTTTGCCGCAGCTGCATAATCTTCTGGTGTATAACAATTAGGGAACCAAGCATTACAATATAATCTAACGGGACTTCTATAGCTTCCCCCCAATAGATCATAAACAGGTAATCCGCTCACCTTACCTTTTATGTCCCATAAAGCTATATCAAACCCTGCTGTAAGTGATGTCGTAAAACCTCTTGATCCCATATAGGAAAAAAGCCTAAATAGCTTGTTCCAAAGTCGATCTGTGTCCATCGGATTTTCTCCAACAAATTGATTTGACACTTCTTTAATCGCCGTAGCCATAAAATTTTCGCTAACTGCTGCAGATGATCCCACTTCTCCCCATCCATATATACCTTCGTCAGTTTCTATTTTTAAAAATATCCATTTTTTATTTGTTGGTGTTTTTGAATTTTGTTTAAATTCTGCTGCATAGGTCGATACATTTGAAATTCTCATATTATCCTCACCATGTTTTGACGATTTATAAACTATGTTTACTGTAACTTGTAAAAAACCTTCATCGTTTGGAACAAGTGTATCTGCTTTGAATTGAGTTTGGTGAAAACTCCGAAACTCAAACTCACGGGTGCCGCGCTTCAAATTAGTTTTTACGGTTTCATACCGTTTTGATACACGATTGATTACATCCTATCATCCAGTCTTTTTGCCACACATGTATTCAAAAATAACACCGCTCACGTTAGCCTAAAACTAGGGCAAAAATAATATAATTACTCTTACGGGTTAGAAATACAATAAAAGTGTAGTAACAAAGTAGAAAAGAAAAATGAAAGACCTAAAACAGCTAATTACAAATGGTGAACAAGTAGTCGGATGCTCAATTAGATATGGTTCCAACAAGGAAGATATAGAAAAACTTTTAGATTACTATGACTATGATTTTATATGTGTTGACAGTCAACATTCTCCTACAAATGAAGATTACTTGATGAAAATATGTGAAGCTGCTTATGAGTTAGATAAACCAATTCATTATAGAATTGACCATAGAAGGCACGCTTACTTAATTGGTAATTATTTAGATCATGGTCCAACGATAATTGAAGTTCCTCAATCCGAGGACTTTAACTTAGTAAGAGAAGCAAGGGACAATTTTTACTATAGGCCTGAAGGGGTCAGAAGTTGGGGTGGAGCAGGTAGACCTTCAGGGAAAAAAGAAACTGATCAAAATATGCTTGGTTATCCTAAATGGTGGAATAAAACAGGGGTATTAATGATTCAACTAGAATCATTAAACGCAATTAATAATATTCCTATTTTTTCATTAGAAGGAGTTGATTGTTTTTCTTGGGGACCGGGAGACCTAGGTGTTGATCGAAGTTTTCATCCTGAGCATCCTTTTGCCAAAACTAATGACACTGCTATAGAACACGCCGTGAAACTTTGTGAAGAAAACGGCAAAAAACTATGCGTACGACATTATGATAGAACCTTAAGAAATAAATTCTTCGATTTAGGGGCAACAGTACTTATGGAAAATCGAGAGATGGAAGGTAAGCTTGATCCCGATATGCCTTTTTATTAGAGGAAAAATCGGATTGAGTTGGTGGAATCCTGCGGCCCCAAAATAACTGCTTCCCGCGTGGAATCAGGAATTAATGAAAACCTGTTTCGAGACAATTAAGTTCCTTTGGGATAGTGCAATTCAATTTTGATTCTTTATATAACTTTTCAGCCTGATTTTTAAAAAATTCTACCTAATAAGGTGTAACCCTATATTCCTTTATAACATCTTCGTTTAATTCAAAGCCTAGACCAGGTCTATCAGGGACTTCTATACTTCCTTCCTTTGAGATTTTAAAAGACGGAGTGAGTAAATCTGTTATCAATGGTGATTTAGGAAAAGCGATAGGGAATTCAAAATACGGCATATTGGGCGTAATTGCAGCTAAATGTAATTCCACAGCTACACCAACCACATGGCACCAAGTATGAGGGATGCAAAGAGAACCAAAATTATAGGCATTTTCTGCTATATATAATATTTCTTGTATCCCACCTGCTCTAACAGAACTAGGTTGGACCACATCTAATTTTCCTCTTCGTAATAAATCGTCAAATTCATGTCTGGTGCTAAAACCCCAGTCTCCAGCAGCAATTCTGATATTTGTGGATTCTACTAATTTTCTATACCCGTGTATATTATCCGCTGGTAGTGGGGCTTCTATAAAATATATATCAAATTTTTCTATGTGTTCTATAGTTTTTAATGCTTGACCTACATCTGCCCATCGGTTTTGTACATCGATCATTAAATCTTTTTTCGGACCTATTACAGATCTAGCTTTTTCAATAACTGCTATGTCTGTTTCAACGTCCACATTAGCAAATTGACCAGGCCATTCTTCAATTTTCACGGCATTTAAACCTTTAGACATTGCAATCTTTAAACGTGATTCAAGTTCGTCTAAATTTTCTCCTGGCGGATAAACAGTTGCGTATGGGGTTACATTTTTGTTGGGTTCAAAAAAAGAAGCAGAGGTCGTAAAAGATTTCCATAATAGTTCGTAAAGGGGTTTGTTGTAGAATTTTCCGGTAATGTCCCATAAAGCGGTCTCTATAGCTCCGATTGCGGCTATAACGATTCCTCTTCTTCCAAAAACTCCTGTTGAGTTATACATTTTCTGCCATAAACGATTAACTTGTGTAGGGTCTTCATTAATAACTAAATTTTCCAGCCCCAGAGAGGATTTAATTATTGCATCGATAATAAGACTTGGTGCTTCACATTGACCAATTCCACTTATACCTTCATCAGTATTTACTTTGACAATTGTAATATCATAGCCTCCAGTCGAAGCAGGGGAACTATCTAATGAATCGCCGTAAGTAGGATTCCACGAGGTTACATTTCCGTCAGCGTTGTCTCGAAGAGCTATTGTTTCCACATTAGTAATTTTCATGTTATGAATTAGCTTCAGCGATAAAAACAGGTATGTTGCGATCTGTTTTATCTTGGTATTCCTGATATGGAGGATACACCGCCACGGCAATCGCCCACAATCTCTGCTTTTCCAGTGAGCCCATTACTTCTCGGACCTTCATTTTGTAGACTTTGGCCTTATCCCGAATCTCGACATTTGATTGTGCTTTTAGATTGTGGTACCAACCTGGGTGTTTTGGAGCACCTCCCATTGAGGCCACGAGGATGTAATTTTCACCGTCCACGACTTTCATCAAGGGAATCTTACGGATTGCACCCGTTTTACGCCCTCGATGAGTAACTATGATGACAGGCAGCCCCGTATCCTTTAACGTTGTCCCCTTAGCACCTAGGCTACTCTCATAAAGTTCTACTTGTTCAGCCACCCAGGAAGATTTACTCGGTATGTATTTACCCATATCGCATATCAGTCTTTTCTATTTCTTCCAGAAAGATTGTTGTTTTCTTTTAC
>Ga0187827_10001181_pt1 | contig 39030 bp, 36 predicted proteins | sample ETNtaG_39_FD_167969 | JGI IMG/M metagenome (GOLD analysis project Ga0187827, IMG submission 167969) | Marine microbial and viral communities from oxygen minimum zone, Eastern Pacific Ocean - ETNP2014_SV_150_PacBio MetaG (Illumina Assembly) | ecosystem: Environmental > Aquatic > Marine > Hypoxic...
GAGGCGAGCAGGTCTTCGGCGAGGCGGGTTGTGCCATATGCCATTCCGGTCCAGCGTTCACCGACGGCCTTAGACACGATGTGGGAACAGCCCTCGGATCAGGCGAAACCAGAGGGCCGATGATTGATACCCCGACGCTGCTGGGCCTCTACGACACGGCCCCCTATCTGCACGATGGAAGTGCATCGACGCCTAGGGACGTATTTTCGATCGCGTCTGACTCAAGCCCACACGCCTTAGTAGATGATCTGAGTGGAACAGAACTAGACGACCTCATCGCCTACCTGCTCTCGCTACCCCAAACTTAGCCAAGAGGGCCTGAGTCAGAAACGGCTCCAGGTTCTGGTCCGTAATCGTTTTCACCACTGGTACCAACGGAAGCCAGGAACACGATCAGCGCTATTAGGCCGACGAACGGAACCAGTTAGACCAGCATCCACCAGCCACTGTGGCTGGTGTCATGGAGACGCCTGACGCCGACGGCGAGGGCGGGTACAAGGGTACCTAACGAGTAGAGAAGATAGAGCGAACTCGAGAGTGCACTGATCGCGATGAGCAGTGCTAGGTGCCAAAGAAAGAACAGCCAGTACTCCTTTCGATCGGCGCGACCAGCAAAGTCCGAGTACTTCCGCAAAGGTCCGAGATACCACTCAAATGCAGACACGATGACTACCCCTCTGCTCTACTAAAGGTCATTACCACGCTATCTACCCTGCATCGGCACTTCTTGTGACTATCGCCTCTGGGGTGCCAACAGCACTTCGTAACACCCGATTGTGATCACTACCGCTACTAGTTGGAATCAGATCGTGGTCACACAGCGGGCACAGTTGAAAATTCGGATCACATCACGCTGGGGGCCGTGACCATGGGGAAATTCGGCTAGATCACCGATCTTTGGATCGCTGCGTTGAGAGCCCGCCCCGTGGACATCAAGCAGCCTCGGCTCTCTAGTGGACTGCGATTGCGAAGCTACACCGGCAGCACATGGCTACTACCTACATTATTGCGGTGGGCCGGGCGGGGATCGAACCCGCGACCGAGCGATTATGAGTCGCCTGCTCTGACCACTGAGCTACCGGCCCATGGGCATTCTGGCAGGCAGTCGGCGTCGACCCGACCATCGCCTCGACATCGACTCCGAGCGACGCCCGTGCGGGGCAGCACGCTGTTGATGGGCTATCCAGCTTTCGACACCCTCCCCGCACATGACACGGTGTACCGACGCAACAGCGCGAGTTGTCGTGGTCGATGAGCCCGTCCCTATTCGCTGTCGGGGGGGGTGCTATTCGGATTGACCCCAGTCCATGCAAAAGAGTCGTCCGTAACCCTCATAGGTGTCATCGATGTTTGCCCGGCGTAGGCAGTCCCACATCATTGCCTGGTTGGAACACACCACCGGTTTGCCCGCTGCATCCTCGATCTCCTGCAGTACATCGAGTGTGCGAATGCCGCCACAACTGACAAAGATCGCTTCGGCATCCTCACGATCGACACTGAGTGCGAAGTCGCGGATGAATGATGGTGTGATGCGTCCCATCGCCTCACAATCCTCGACATTCAGGCCCTGGATATCGAGCACTTCAAAGCCCTTTTCCCGAAGGAACACGGACTCCATCACGTTGATCTCATCAAGGTAGGGAGTAGCGACAACGATCCTCTGAGCGTCAAGTCGACGCAGCGCGTTGACGACACCGGTAACCAGCGTCGCCGGCTTCGCCCAGGGGGCACCGCGCTGAATCTCAGCTCTGACCTTGTCTTCACCGATGACAATCGATCCGGAAGTGCACGCGTAGCAGACGACAGACGGACGTGCCTGTGGCTGCAGTATTGACGCGGCTTCAGCCATGCCGTTGATTTGGGCTGCCAGTGTCTCGACATTGCAGTCGTTGGGACTGTTCAGCCGGGTAACGCTGGAACCTACTCCCACCGGTGAAAGACGGTGGATGTTCTCCTCCATAACGAGGTCCATCGAAATAATGATGAAACCAAGCAAGGCGCGCCAGTGGGTTCCATCGTCATAGGGCACCTCACGGGGAGTGGACTGGACAACAGAACTTGAGGCACCTGTTGGTATGACTTCTCGTGACATGCTCCTGACCTCTCCTTGACTGCGGATTCTTCTGGCGCTGGGTCGTCAGATGACGATGAGATCACGCGTGGTTCTGGTTAGGCGTTCACACCCCGTGTCCGTGACTATCACATTGTCGACAAGGCGCGCTCCTAGCCCATCCTCAAGCCCGAACACAGGCGGCTCAACCGCAATCACCATGCCAGTTTCCAAGGTGTACTCACAGTCGGCGTCGATAACCAGCGGCTCGATCCAGGAGGGTGGAAACGCTGCACCTACCGCATAGCCGGTCATGTGCAATCGATAGGCGTCCAAGCCGGCATCGGTTATGACCTTCTTGGCGGCGTGGTGTGGGACAGTCGCGGACACGCCTGCACGTACCTCGTTCATGCAGGCATCGCCAGCGTCACGCACTGCCTGATAAACATCTCGCATCCGTTGGGTCGGCTCACCCAAGCAGAGTTGCCGTCCAATGGTCACGCAATAGCGCCGATAGTGCGCTCCGAACTGAATATGCATGAAATCGCCGGACTCAAGCACCCGGTCGGTCGGTTCACCATGGGCAAACGCCGAACGCTTGCCGCTCAGGAGATTCATCGGGCTGGACGGTATATCGCTGCCTGCTGCCAGCAACGTGTGATGGATGTCCGCTGAAACTGCCCGCTCGGACCTACCAGGTGCAACCGACGAACAGCAGGTTTCCATGCCTCGGTCCAACATTGCCGCTGCCCGTCGCACGTACTCGATCTCTGCTGCGGATTTCACCAACTTGATGTCGCCGATCAAGCTTGTAGCGTCTATCACCAGATCGTGGCCAAGCAGGTCAGCCAGTCTTTGGTAGTCATGGGGGTGCAAGTAGTAGAGCGGCACCTCCAAGCCGGTTCTCAACCCCTTGTACGCGTGCTCGCTCAGAATGTCGTCAAAGACTTCAATCGGGTCTTCAGGTTCACGCCCGCCCCACCCCCGGACCTCGTCAGCATGAGAATCGGCTGTCAGCATCGGCACTTCCGGCAACCTGCTCTGGATCACCAGTGGTCCTGGCTCAAGCGGGAACAACAGGACTTGAAACTCCTGGTACCCCTTAGCGGTCGCACCGATCAAGTAGTTGATGTGCACAGGAGCGATAACCAGCAGCAAGTCGATCTCTGCGACCTCCATTGCTTCGCGCACCTTGCGATGACGATCGGCAAACTCCTCCTTGCTGAAAAAGTGTTTTGACATCGTGTCTACCCAAGAAACGAGAGGGTGCTGTCCTGATTGACTTCACACAAACGTGAGAATGTCCCAAGGTTGTAGGTTTTGTCACTCATTTCTGACATTTCTCCTTGTATCTCTGCGTTGATTCAAGTTCAACGTGTTTGGTGATCTTGCCTCTTACACGACTTGAAGGTCCCGCGGGTAATCGGTTGCTATCTCAATACCACCCTCTGTGACAATTACGGTGTCTCCAACTCGTGCGCCAAATACCTCCGGCACGGTAACCCCTCCGTCAACGGCGAAAACCATGCCTGCTGCCAGTGGCGTCCTGTCGCCGTATTTCAGTTCGGGTCTTTCCAATGACGAGTATCCAAGTGCACGGCCTGTCCGATACGACGGTGCAAATCCAGCAGATCGGTAAACATCATCGGCGGCCTTGTGTACGTCTTCCGCCGCAACACCGGGACGCATCTCTCGGAAAGCAGCCGCCTGAGCCTCGATTGCAGTGTTGTAGGTCCGAGCTGTTTCATCGTCAACAGAACCTACGAAGTACTGACGGTCGTAGCCGATCTTGAACTGCTTGAAATGACAAATCGAACAAAAACACATGTAGATGGGGTCGCCATGCTCGATCTTCTTCACCCGCGGGTGCAGGTGCGTGTAGCTGGTGAAGTGTCCGGATTGAAGCGCCTGGAGATTGTGAATCATTGGGCTCATTAATGCCTCGGGGTCTTCGGAGGCGATGATCTCAGCTGCTTTTCGTGTACCCGCTGCCATGCACGCCAGTGAGACTTCGTACTCCGGCACCCCCACAGCCATAGCATCACGCCCGGCTATTCCCATCGCGATGGCAACTTGGCCGGCTTGACAGATCATGTTGATTTCTTCGGCAGACTTGATGACCCGCATCTGTGAGATGATCGGTGTGGCATCGACCTCGTTGGCCAGGTCCAACTCGTGGCGCAGGAAATCCGAAACGACTGCAGGAATGTCACTTCTTTCAATAGCAATGCGTTGTTTGCCTACACCGCTAATGGCTTTGCGAAGCGGATCACGCCACTCTTCGCCGATCCCATCCGAATAGAAGCTGAGATCGTCCACCCAGGTCATGGCCTGTGCCATGAGGGACTCAGATCCCGGTGTTATCAAGGTGACGTCTCCGTCACTTGCAACCACCAGCAGGGTTGGACGTCCAAACTCCAAACCCAGATCCCCCCAGTAGGCACTGAAGTAGTAGATCGAATCGATATTGCTAACGATGAGTGCACCGATGTCCGCTTCCTTGAGGTGCTGCTGTAGTTCGGTTGTGCGTTCTTGGAATAGCGGCAACATTTCAGCTTCCGCACCCATTGTCTGAGGGGTCACTGGCACTTGGTCTACCTCCCATTGTTTCATCGACTGTGCTGGGCGCCCTGGTGTTGTTGTTATCGGCAAGCACCAAACTTCCTGCACACTATTGGCACCGTCAGAACGCCGCTGGGCCTTGGCAGTCTTTCGTCGGAAGTATCGACGAACTCTGCTGAGGTCTTTGCTGCAACGTCACCGAAGCTCGGCGGTTACGTGGGAGAGGCAGCGATCTGCCCATTGAGTTCGGTGATGTAGACGGAGCCGACGGATTGGAACACATGAGTTCCGATCACCACAGCCCACAAGTCTTCATATTGAAAGCACAAAGGCCAAGAACATCAGGCGAAACCAATATCTGGTCGGGACCAAAATGACCTGAATGTGTAACGGGAGTAGACAGCTACTCCGACGGGTCAGGGTCGGCCTCGACAGACTGACCCTGACCCGCAAGTTTGTTGCTCCGGGGGTGGGGCTCGAACCCACGACCTGCGGATTAACAGTCCGACGCTCTGCCAGCTGAGCTACCCCGGATAGCGAGAGGCAGGATACCAGCGCGCCCGTCAGCCCATTGGCCTCTTGGAGGCAATCTGTCAGGCATCGTCAAGATAGTCACGCAACTTGGAGGATCGAAGGGGATGCCGCAACTTGGCCATCGTCCTAGCTTCGATCTGGCGGATCCGCTCCCTCGTCACACCGAAGTACTGGCCAACCTGCTCAAGGGTTCTGGGCTGTCCATCCTCCAGGCCGAATCGCATGCGGACAACTTCCTTTTCTCGTTCGTCCAACTCGTCCAATGCCTCTATGACAGCATCACCCAGCATCAACCTGGCAGCCGCATCGGCTGGCATCTCTGCGTCCGGATCGGGTAGGAAGTCCGCCAAGCTTGAGTCCTGTCCTTCTCCCATGGGCGAATCCAGAGACAGTGGATTTTCCTGATCACGCGCCAGCATCAACAGTTCCTCCACCTTTCCACCTTCGAGGACTGCACGGTTCGCTATCTCCTCGGTCGTAGGTGGACGTTCGAGTTCCTGATGCAAGTCTCGCTCCGCTCGGAGCACCCGGTTCATGGCATCGACCATGTGGACAGGGATACGAATTGTCCGGGACTGATCGGCGATGGCCCGGGTGATCGCCTGTCGAATCCACCAAGTTGCGTAGGTGGAGAACTTGAAGCCTTTCCCTGCATCGAACTTTTCGACTGCGCGCATCAGGCCTAAGTTCCCCTCCTGGAACAGGTCCAACAGTGGTAGACCCCGACCCTTGTATCTCTTGGCCACCGATACGACCAGACGCAGGTTGGCTCGTGTGAGGTGGTCGCGAGCCAACTCACCGTTGCGCTGTCGCCGTCGCAGACGAAGCAGTTCCAGCCGTTCCAGGCTCTCAAGTTTCCCCGAGACGGCTAGGTCTGCCATCCTCACCTCGGCATCGAGTCCATCCAAAATGGCCCCAGCCAACTCCACCTCGTCGGCAGCGGTCAGTAAGTCGACCTTTCCTATTTCCCGCAAGTACAGCCGCGTGGAGTCACCGCCCGTACCCTGTTCGCCACGGCCCAAACTCCCGCTGTGTCCTCGGAGCAACGGGAGACTGACACGGGTCAGTCTTACGACTTCAGTGTCGCTGTCATCCTCGATGGTGACGGTTTCGTCGAACTCGATCCCTTCGGCTTCAAGGGCGTTGCGGATGCCGAGTATCAGGTCACTGGTCAACTCTGCATCGCGGACTACATCGATGACCTCGTCGAGGTTCAAGCTGCCCTTGGACCTGCCGTGGCGAATCAGTCGGGCGAATTCAAACTCCGATACCCCCGTCCACCTCTGTGGTGTGGGGGCGGCCTCAGCCATCGGATCTCCCCTTCTGATAGTCAACTAGCCACCGTAGCAACGGTTCTAGTTCGACAATGTCCGGACTCGGTTCACGCAGTTGCATCACCTGTGTCCTGAGATATGAAATGGCGGGCTGGTATGTACTTAGGTCTTCATCACGGCGCGCCAGAGCCTCCAACTCGACAGCCAAGCGCTCAGCAGCAAGTGCGAGGAGGCGACTGAGAACACCAACATGTTCGTCGTCACTGGCGTCTTCCACCAACAGCCTTCCGAGCAGCGCAGCTGCTGTTGAACCGTCGGGGTCAATATTTAGCGATGACATAGCTGTTGGGAGGTCAGCAGCATCGCGTAATGCCCTGTAAACGTCCAGCGAGACAGGCTCCGTAAACAGGACTTCAGCGAGGAAGCCGGCGATTTCATCTGGGCGATGGGCCAGCAAGCGAAGAGCCTGCGTCTCCGGGGTCAACCTCGTGGCAGTAGATTCAGGCTCCGACACCTCTCTCCTGCGTTGCGAAGTGGCACTATCGGATTCTGCTTTTCGGGTTCGGGAGCGTTGGCGCAGTTGCTTGACGTCCAGGAGACACCTGTCGGCTATGCCTACCAGGTACTGGTCGCGAACGAGGACGTTGGGGTGTTGTGCCACCAATCCCGCTGCCTCTTCAGCAGCATGGGCGCGTCCTTCGACTGTGCTCAGATCTCCCCTTCCTAGGACCCTGTCAACGCGGAACTCCAGGAACGGTCTCGCCTGGTCAACTGCCCTACGAAGTCCATCCGGATCTGTACGAAAGAGGTCACCCGGGTCCGCGTCTGCAGGCAAGTCAACCACGGCAAACTGCAGACCGAACTCCTCTTCCCATTCGTAAACTCGTTCAGCAGCGGACTGACCAGCACCATCAGCGTCAAACGCCAGAACCACACGAGGAGCGAACCTGGCCAACTTTCGGGCATGGTCTGGCGTCATCGCTGTTCCACAGGTGGCGACAGCACGCTCAACGCCGGCTAGGTGGAAGCCGATCACGTCGGTGTAGCCCTCACAGACGACTATTTCGTCGGTTCGTCCAGCCTCCGTCTTGGCCCAGTTCAAGCCATAAAGAACACGGCTCTTGGAATAAGTCTCGGCAGCGTCGGAGGTGTTCTTGTACTTGGGGCCCTCAGCATCAGGCAACTTGCGGCCTCCGAATCCAACAGGGTTGTCCCTCTCATCGAAGATCGGGAACATGATTCGGGCCCGGAAGGAGTCGTACTGGGCGCCTCGGCGGTTGATGCCACCTAGGCCCGAGGCCTTTAGATCAGCATCGGAGAGCTGCAGGTGGTTAGCCAACTGCGACCAGTCATCGGGCGCCCAACCGATCGAAAAGCGTCGCGCCACTTCGCCATCAAAGCCGCGATCCTTTAGGTACTCCCGGGCCGGACGGGCAGCGGAATCGCTTAATAGAAGATCATGGTAGAACGCCGCAGCCTTTCCAATCGCTTCCGTCAGGTGTTTGCGACGACTGTGCGTCTTGCCCTCATTCCGGTCTGTGTAGTGCAGTGTTATCCCCGCGCGCCCAGCGAGATATTCGACGGCACCAGCGAAGTCCAGGTTCTCCATCTCCCTGACAAAGTCGATGGCATCACCGCTGACCTGACAACCAAAGCAATAGTAGACACCCTTTTCCTGGTTAACTGAGAAAGAGGGTGACTTCTCACCGTGGAATGGGCAGAGGCCCATCCACTGACGACCGCTCTTTTTAAGTTGCGTGTGTTGGGTGATGAGGCGAACCACGTCGGTCTCTTCACGGACCCTCACCACATCCTCATCCATGATGCCCATAGCCGGAACCTATCAGTGGCCTCTGTCAGCAAACCGGGTGGACACGAAAGCCCCCTGTGTAGTCTCGATAGGGAGTTGCAGTCTGCTGCCGCCCGCCTAGAAGGAGTTCCGACGACTATGGCCGTTTGCGCCAGTACCCCTATCGAACTAGTCAACCGGGTCTACTCGACCCTCGGTGACCGCGTTGACATCGCACGGAGGCGCCTTGACAGGCCGGTGACCCTCACCGAGAAGATCCTCGTTAACCACCTCGATGATCCTGAGGGATCCGGTTTGGAACGGGGTCAGTCGTACGTGGACCTGCGACCTGACCGTGTCGCCATGCAAGACGCAACCGCCCAGATGGCATGGCTGCAGTTCATGACTGCAGGCCTTGACGAGGTTCAGGTTCCCACCACGACCCACTGCGATCACCTCATCGCTGCTCGTGTGGATTCTGTAAAGGACCTGCTGGCAGCAACAGAGGACAATGCCGAGGTCTACGATTTTCTGGCATCGGTCTGTGCCCGTTTTGGAGCCGGTTTTTGGAAGCCTGGCTCGGGCATCATCCACCAGGTTGTGTTGGAACAATATGCCTTCCCCGGTGGGATGATGATCGGTACCGACAGCCACACCCCCAATGCCGGTGGTCTGGGCATGATCGCCATCGGTGTCGGCGGTGCAGACGCCGTCGACGTAATGACGGGAAACCCGTGGAACGTAAAATGGCCCAAGCTCATCGGCATCAAACTGACTGGCCAGTTACATGGCTGGGCAGCACCCAAGGACGTCATCTTGAAGGTCGCCGACATTCTGACCGTCAAGGGTGGCACCGGCGCGGTTGTCGAATACTTCGGGCCCGGGGCACGCAGTCTCTCAGCCACCGGAAAAGCCACGATCTGCAACATGGGTGCCGAGATCGGTGCAACAACGTCGCTATTCCCCTACGACGAATCCATCTCCCGCTATCTCAAGGCCACCGGACGGACTCCTCTCGCCGACGCCGCCGACACTGCCGCCGCACACCTTCGGGCTGACAACGAAGTCGAAGCCAATCCCGCGCCTTACTTTGACGAGGTGGTCCACATCGACCTCTCCGACCTGGTTCCACATATCAACGGTCCCCACACACCCGACCTCTCCCGGCCAGTCACAGACCTTGGCGCAGATGCCGCCGCCAACGGATGGCCACTTGAAGTCAGCGCCGGCCTCATCGGGTCCTGTACCAACTCGAGCTATGAGGACATCACCCGGGCTGCCGGGATCGCTCGTGATGCAGTAGCCAAGGGCCTCGCTGCAAAGGCGCCCCTTTTCATCACACCTGGATCCGAACAGGTCCGGGCAACCATCGAACGCGACGGGCTACTGGCCAACTTCGAAGCTCTGGGCGCTACCGTCCTAGCCAACGCCTGTGGTCCCTGTATCGGCCAGTGGGACCGCCAAGATCTTGAGGATGGGGTACCCAACTCGATCGTCACCAGTTACAACCGCAACTTCCCCAAACGCAACGACGGCTACTCCACGACCCACGCCTTTGTCGCCTCGCCAGAGACTGTCATCGCCCTCACCCTTGCTGGTCGCCTCGACTTCGACCCCACCAACGACACCCTCCTGAACAGAGACGGCAAAGAAGTGTCTCTTTCGGTGGATTCCGGTCAGGAGTTACCTTCAGAGGGTTTCGATCCCGGGGTACCAACGTTCCTGGCACCTCCCGACGATGGCAGCAACGTCGAGGTCTCCATTTCTCCTACTAGCGACCGCCTCCAGGTACTCACACCTTTCCCCGCTTGGGATTGCAAGGACTTCACCGACCTAGCCGTCCTGGTCAAGGCACAAGGTAAGTGCACTACAGACCACATCTCGATGGCAGGACCGTGGCTGCGCTACCGAGGCCACCTAGAAAACATTTCGGGCAACCTTTACATGGGGGCAGTGAATGCTTTTTCCGGCGAGGTGGGTACTGGTCTTGACCTGACTGATGGCGAGACCCGCCCTTACCCCGAGATTGCTCAGCGCTACCACGAGGCCAACATCCCCTGGGTAGCGATCGGCGACGAGAATATGGGAGAAGGTTCCTCGCGTGAGCACGCTGCAATGGAGCCGCGCTTTCGAGGAGCCTTGGTAGTGATAGCGCGCTCTTTTGCCCGTATCCATGAGACGAACCTAAAAAAGCAAGGGATCCTGGCACTCACGTTTGCCGATCCGGCCGACTACGACAGGATCGGTGAACGCGACTGCATCTCGGTTACTCACCTAACAGAACTGGTACCAGGTTCACAGGCAAACGTGGTCGTCTCTCACCAGGACGGCACCAACACACACATCACGGCCGACCACACCATGTCAGCCGAACAGATCGAGTGGTTCAAGGCCGGAAGTGCCCTTAACCTCATCAGACACCAGGCGTCAAGCACATCATCCTGATGCAACCGGCCCTGCCTAAAGGGCTGTAGGTCGGTAGCCGCGGTTTCGGGCTTCGGCGAGGGTGTCAGGTCCGAAACATGTGAAGGTCTCAGCGGAAATGAGTTCGTCGAGCACGACCGCCATTGCCTCCTCATCGGTGACCTCGTCCAGGTCGTAAACCTGCAAGGTCCGTTTGTCGCCAAGGAAGCGATTCTCTGCAAAGGCAGACGGTCTATCCATAGATGCCGAGGTTAGCGACCGGTATCAGCCGAAGCGCGACGGAGGGCGTGCCGTGGCACGCCCTCACGCCATAGAAAACATTCTGGTATTCCCGAATCCGACCTGTCGCGCCGACGGGGACCAGTGTCGACAATCGGTATCCGGGGGTGGTCGGCGTGTTTTCGCCGGGTGGTCCAACGCCGCCTAGCGGCCTCCCACCTCCGAAGTCCCACAAGATCTGCTACTGATCTGGACCACCTCCCTTCTTCGGTGCCCAGACCTTACGCCCTCAGGCACCAACAATGCACGCACCTGGTATGTGCGTCGGATGCATAGCCCCCTAGCTGCTCAAGTCCACCTGGAGGGTGCCTGCCTCAACTGCCAACCGATCTGCTTCATCATTCCACCTATCATCAGAATGACCCTTCACCCACTCAAAGGTGATGTCACCACGTTTCCTGTACAACTCAATCAATGGCTCCCAGAGATCACGATTGGCCACATCCTTTCGTTGGCTGTTCTTCCAACCCCTCCGCAGCCATCCCTCCCACCAACGGTCTCTGAAGCAGTGGACCACGTAGGTCGAGTCGCTAACAACGTGTAGTGGGCCGTCAAAGGCCCTCATCGCCTCAAGCGTTGCTCTCAGTTCCATACGCTGGTTGGTGGTGGCCGGATCGAAGCCAGCCGCATACGGTCCGTCGGGCACGATCCAGGCCCAGCCACCGGGCCCCGGGTTGCCCGAACAGGCACCATCTGTGTACACCGTCGTGGTCTTTTCAAGCATCGGCGGCGACCCTAACCGGGCACGGATCGCCATTCGATGATCTATCAAGGTGCAGTACTGAGCAGGTACTGGCATGATCAATGGCGTGATTGACGGCTTTACCCACCAACTACCCGATGGCGATCCTGAAGAGACCCGGGAGTGGATCGATTCCTTTGATGCTTTGGTCGACCGGGCCGGGCGCTCTAGGGCCCGTTTCATGCTGGCACGCCTGATGGAGCGGGCCGGCGAACTGAACGTTGGCAATGCTCCTCCCACATGGACGCCATACGTGAACACAATCGCCACAGGCGATGAGCCATGGTTTCCCGGCGATGAGCACATTGAGCGTCGTATCAGGGCTTTCATCCGGTGGAACGCCGCTGCAATGGTCATCAACGCCAACAAGACCTCTGATGGAATAGGGGGACACCTCTCAACCTTCGCCTCGTCGGCATCGCTCTACGAAGTGGGCTTCAACTGGTTCTTCCGAGGCAAGGATGACGGCCAACCTGGAGACCACGTCTACTTCCAAGGCCATGCCGCTCCTGGTGTCTACGCGCGGGCTTACCTGGAGCGCCGGCTCGAGAACCACCACCTTGACAAGTTCCGCATGGAGATCTCGGGAAGGGGCCTGTCTAGCTACCCGCACCCCCGACTGATGCCCGACTTTTGGGAGTACCCGACTGTCTCGATGGGTCTCGGGCCCATCAACTCCATCTACCACGCACGCTTCAACAAGTACCTTGAGCATCGCCAGATAGACGACACTTCCCGTTCACGCATCTTCTGCTTCCTAGGGGATGGCGAATGCGACGAACCCGAAACCCTAGGTGCCATATCGCTCGCCGGACGCTCGGGCCTAGGCAACCTGATCTGGGTGGTCAACTGCAATTTGCAACGCCTTGATGGTCCTGTCCGCGGTAACGGACAAATCATCCAGGAACTCGAGGGTGTGTTCCGTGGAGCTGGCTGGAACGTGATCAAGGTCATCTGGGGATCCGGCTGGGATGAACTAATCCAAAAGGACCTTGATGGAGTGCTGCTCAACAAGTTCAACACCACAGTCGATGGCGAATACCAACGCTTAGCTGTCGAAGGTGGAGACTACGTGCGCGAGCATTTCTTTGGACCCGACCCACGGCTGCGTGCCTTGGTCGACCACCTCAGCGATGACGAGCTCGCCGACCTTCCCCGAGGTGGCCACGACTACCAGAAGCTCTACGCCGCCTATCGGGCCGCTACAGAGGAGAATGCCGCCCCCACGGTGATCCTGGCCAAGACAATCAAGGGCTGGACCCTGGGCGAGGGTTTTGAAGCCCGTAACTCCACCCACCAGATAAAGAAAATGACCTCGGCCCAGATCCTTGACTTGCGCGAGCGCCTGCATCTCGAAGAGGAAATTCCCGAGTCAGAACTACAAGGAGACAGAGCCCCCTACTTCCGGCCATCTGAGGACAGTCCCGAGTTCGAGTACATGATGCAGCGCAGGCGTGCTCTTGGCGGCTGCATCCCAAAGCGCCGGATACGCAACCGGCGCCCGGCCACCCTCCCGGACCCTTCAGTCTTCCTAGGCCTCTCAAAGGGCTCGCAGGGCCGTCAGGTGTCAACGACCATGGTCCTCACCAACTTGCTCCGCGACCTCCTACGCGATGAGTCGTTTGGCCCACGAGTGGTTCCCATAGTCCCAGATGAGGCGCGCACCTTTGGCATGGACTCCCTGTTCCGGGAGTTCGGCATTTACGCACCCTTTGGCCAGCTCTACGAACCAGTAGATCACGAACTCCTACTCTCTTATAGCGAGGACACCGATGGCCAAATCCTTGAAGAAGGCATTACCGAACCAGGCTCACTAGCCAGTTTCATTGCTGCCGGTACCAGCTACGCCAACTTGGGTGTACCAATGGTCCCGTTCTTCACCTTCTATTCCATGTTTGGCTTTCAAAGAGTCGGTGATCTCATCTGGTCGGCTGCCGACTCCAGAGCTCGGGGCTTCTTGATGGGTGCCACTGCGGGCCGCACGACCCTGGCCGGAGAAGGCCTCCAACATCTCGACGGGCACAGCCACGTGTTGTCGTCAACGGTCCCAGCATGCCAGTCATACGACCCTGCCTTCGCCTACGAGTTGGCCGCGATCGTCGATGATGGCCTAGAGCGAATGTACGGCAGTGAGGACCCAGAGGCCAACGATGACATCTTCTACTACGTAACCGTCTACAACGAGCCCCACGTAATGCCACCACGTCCCGACCATGTCACTGCTGCTGACATCGTGGCCGGTCTCTACAAGATGACCGATGCATTGGAACGGCCCGTTTCGGCAACCCTGCTGTTCTCCGGACCCGCCCACCTCGCAGCCATGGAAGCTGCCGAAGAACTAGCCGATCGCTGGAACGTAGGAGTCGACCTGTGGAGTGCCACCTCATACAAGCGTTTGCGCGAAGAGGCACTCGAAGTCGAGCGCCACAATCGCCTCCATCCAGAGAGCGAGAAAGTCGAGCCACTCGTTACGCGGTTGTTGGCTGACGGCAACGGGCCTGTGGTTGCGGTAACAGACTTTATGAAAGCCGTCCCCGATCAGGTCTCTAGGTGGGTGCCGAGGCCGTTTCACGTTCTCGGAACCGATGGCTTCGGCCGCAGCGACACCCGCGAAGCCCTACGTCGCTTCTTCGAAGTCGACGCTGGCCACGTCGTTGTAACCGTTCTGTCAGCTCTCGCTGAAACTGGTGCTATCGAGCCATCGGTAGTCGCTGAGGCAATTGAGCTACATGGAATCGATGTTCACCTACCCGACCCTGGGCGACACGATTCGGTGCCGGCAACGGGCCATGGCATCGGGCGCTCCGAAAGCTAGTTTCCCCAGATGCCTGATTCCGAGACTGGAACTCTTGCCGTCACCGGTGATCCAGCCGCTGACGATCTACTGAATTCAAATCCACTGGCTCTGCTCATTGGCATGTTGCTCGACCAACAGGTTCCTATGGAGTGGGCTTTTCGGGGGCCTGCGACCCTTCTTGAACGACTCGGTTCACTTGATGCCTCTGCGATTGCTGCCATGGACCCGGACCTGTTCGTCGCTACCTGTAGGACCAAACCGGCTGTACACAGATTCCCTGCATCTATGGCAAAGCGCATCCAGGCCCTATGCCAGCACATAGTCGACAACTACGACGGCGATGCCGGTTTAGTCTGGAGAACCGCCGCATCGGGAGCCGACCTGCATGGCCGCCTAGTCGCCCTGCCTGGTTATGGTGACGAGAAGTCCATGATTTTCACTGCCATTCTGGCCAAGCGCATGGGTGTCGCTCCTGATGGCTGGCAGGAGGCCGCCGGCCCGTTCTCAGATGACACCCCGCGCTCAGTTGCTGACATCGACGGCCCCGATGCTCTAGCCACGGTGCGTGAGTGGAAAAAGGCACAAAAGGCAGAGGGGAAGAACAAGCAGCAGTAACCGGCTAGAAACGTCAAAGCCTGGCGGTACCGTCTAACAGTGCCCGCTTGAACCAGTCGTACGTAGTGCGTAAGCCTTCTTCCAACGGTATTGATGCGGTCCAACCCAACTCAGCGAGCCTTGACACGTCCAGTACTTTGCGTGGCATACCGTCAGGCTTTGTTGCATCAAATACCAACTTGGCTTCGGGGTAAACGAGGTCACGCACCTTCTCCGCCAACTCAAGCACCGAGACGTCTTCTCCGGTGCCGACGTTGAGGTGTCGGGCATCTGAGTAGTTGTCCATGATGTGCAAGCAGGCTTCGGCTAGGTCATCGACGTGTAGGAACTCCCTTCTTGCCGAGCCAGTTCCCCAAATCTCCACCTCTCCCAGCCTCTCCTTGCGGGCCTCGTGGAAGCGGTGCATAAGGGCCGGCAACACGTGCCCACCCACCAGGTCAAAGTTGTCTCCTGGCCCGTAGAGGTTGGTTGGCATGGCCGATACAAAGTCGTCGCCATACTGACTCCTATAACCCTCACACAGCTTCATGCCAGCAATCTTGGCAAGCGCGTAACCCTCGTTGGTTGGCTCCAGTGGCCCGCCCAGGAGTGCCTCTTCGACGATGGGCTGATCAGCCAAACGTGGGTAAATACAAGAACTCCCCAGATATAGGAGTTTCTCGACACCTACTAGGTGGCTGGCGTGAACCACGGTTCCGTGGATCATCAAGTTGTCGTAGAGGAACTCGGCCGGCCGTGTGCTGTTCGCGATGATCCCACCGACCGTGCCAGCCACCAAGAACACGTAGCACGGTTCCTCTTTTCTGAACCAGGCCTCCACGGCCGACTGGTCCCTCAGGTCGAGGTCCTCCCTGCCTACAGTCCGGAGGTCGCTAAAGCCAGCCTCGCCCAGGTGTCTTACAACAGCTGAGCCAACCAGCCCCTTGTGTCCGGCCACGAAGACCGGTGCACCACGGTCAATCATGTCCCGACGCTACCCGGTGCCCTCTGGGCTCGCAGTTCCCCCGATAGCACCCATCTCGGACATGTAGACACTCAATAGGTCTGCTACAACTGCAACCGATAACGGATCCAACGGCTCCGGCTCTGCCAAACCCCGTGCAACGAGGACGTTGAGGGCATCATCTAGTCGGGCAACGATCCTGTCGGCATCTTCGTCGATAGCGGCTTCACCCAGTTCCTGCCCGTGCTCGGTTGCAAGCCCCATCGAGTCGAAGTAATCCAGGTACCAGCCAACGATCTTCACGACATCCAGGTGACTCAACTGTCCGGCTGCCTCAGCCGGAAGACGTTCAGCGATCCACTCAACTACGTCATCCACCTCAAATACCACCGGTTGCACTGTGGCCTCCAACCGACCAAGTGCCGACCCGACTGCCACAAAGCCCACAGCCATTACAACGAGTACGCCGACGATGATGAACACCCAGTTCACCACTCGATCATGCCAGCCCCGCTGTCACTACGGGTGGGTGATGGCCAGAACCCAGCGAGTCGTTTGTTGCTCAGATGCCGATGCGTTGGGCCAGCAACTCGCGATGGTAGGTGGGATCACCGAAAAGGAGTTCTGAGCTTTTGGCCCGCTTGAAGTAGAGGTGCGCCGAGTGCTCCCACGTGAAGCCGATACCGCCATGAATCTGGATGTTCTCCGCAGTGGTGTGGAAGTAGGCCTCAGAGCAGTAGGCCTTTGCGAGTGACGCAACCGAAGGCAACTCTTCGTTTAACTCAGCGGCGCACCAGGCCGCGTAGTATGCAGCTGACTTAGCTGATTCAACCTCGAGGAGCATGTCGGCACACTTGTGTTTGATGGCCTGGAAACTGCCGATCGGGCGCCCGAATTGCACCCGGTCCTTGGCGTATTGCACTGCTGTATCAAGACAGATCTGGGCTCCGCCCACCTGTTCGGCGGCTAGGGCTACCGCTGCCAGGTCGAGGACCCTCTCGATCACATCCCATCCGCCACCATCGGTGCCAATTGGGACTGCGGTGACATTGTCGAAGTCAAGGCGCGCCTGCTTGCGGGTCGTATCCATAGTCGCCAGGGCCGTGCGGGTGAGACCCGGGGCCTCAGCATCGATTCGAAACAGCGAAATGCCCGCTCCGGTACGCGCCGCAACCAGTATCAGGTTTGCGACATGGCCATCAAGCACATACATCTTGGTTCCTGAGAGACTCCACGAATCGCCATCGGCAACAGCAGCCATCTCTATTCCGTCCTCGCCCCAGCGACCGCTCTCCTCGGTGAAAGCCAAGGTGGCGATGGTCTCGCCACTGGCTATACCGGGGAGCAGTTCAGACGCGGCTGCATCATCATCGGAGTGAATAAGAGTGTTTGCGGCCAGGACCACAGTGGAGAAGAACGGGGCACATAGCAGGGCCCGACCCATCTCCTCAAGCACGACCGAAAGTTCCACGTAGCCGAACCCCTGGCCTCCATACTCCTCTGGGATGATGAGGCTCTGGAGACCCAACTGTTCAGCCATCATTGACCACGTGTCCGGGTCGTAGCCGTCCTCAGTTTCCATTAGTTCCCTGACAGTGGCTTCAGGGGAGTAGTTCTCAAGGAACTGACGCACGAACTCGCGCAGTTGCTCTTGTTCCTCACTAAATGCGAAGTTCACCCGATGCGCTCCTTAGTCATGGAATCCACTAACGCTGTTGTTCTACCAGCCGATCCGGCCCTCAACCACATCCGGCGGACGCAGCGGCCAGCCACCGCGTCAGGCAGAATGGCTCCATGACCGCCACCCTTCACTACAACGACACCCAAGCCGAGATCCACAAACTCGTCGTGGGTCCTTACGAGAACAACGTCTTTGTCTTACGCTGCCGTCAGACAGGTGAGTCAGTGCTACTTGACGCTGCCAACGAACACGAAAAACTCCTTGAGTTGTGTCAGGCCCTCAACGTGAGGACCGTGCTTGAAACACACGGCCACTGGGACCACATCCAGGCGGTTCCGGCTGTACGCGACGCCGGCTACCAGGTGGGGGTAACCGCAGCCGACGCCGCCATGCTCCCAAGCTACGACTATCTACTCGAGGACGAAACTGTCATCAAGGTGGGCCGCCTGTCCCTACATACGATCTGCACCCCCGGACACACCCCTGGTTCGATCTGTTTCAGACTGGAGGGCTCACCGGTCGTATTCTCGGGCGACACCCTGTTTCCGGGTGGCCCGGGAGCTACCACCTTTGAGGGTGGTGACTTTGACACCATCATCGAGTCGATTGATCGTCGGCTTTTCGCCCCCCTGGATCTCGACACCATTGTCATGCCCGGGCATGGCGATGACACCAGCATTGGTGCTGAGGCCCCCAGCCTGGACGAATGGGTGAATCGAGGTTGGTAGCGATGGGCCCACCAGAGCCATTAATACTACGGACATAGGGTTAATAGAATAGGGCCGTAGGCTTGTCACCATGAGTGCAGGACTAGACACTGCTCCCCTGTTCGAGATCTCCAACCTCTACGCTTCCACCGCTGACGGCATTCCAATCCTGCGTGGGATCGACCTTGTGGTTAACCAAGGAGAGGTCCACGCCATCATGGGGCCCAATGGTTCCGGCAAATCTACCCTCGCCGCTGTTCTTCTTGGCAGTCCGGAATACCTCGTGACCAGGGGTTCAGTGAGTTTTCGTGGCGATGACATCACTGACTGGCCCACCGACGTGCGCGGCAAGGCTGGCATCTTCCTGGCATTCCAGTACCCGATGGAGATCGCTGGTGTTTCAGTGATCAACTTCCTCCGACAGGCGCTCTCGGCACGAAAGGGCATCGACCTTTCCGTGCTTGAACTGCGGTTGGCGATAATGGAGTGGATGGATCGCCTCGGCATGGACCCGGCATTTGCCGATCGTTACGTCAACGAGGGCTTCTCCGGAGGCGAGAAAAAGCGTAATGAGATCCTGCAGATGGCAATCCTGGAACCCGAGGTAGCCATTCTTGACGAGACCGACTCCGGCCTTGACATAGATGCCCTCGAGGTGGTCGCTAACGGCGTTGCTGCGGTCCACAGGGAACGTCCAGGACTGGGCGTACTTGCCATCACTCATTACCAACGTCTGCTGCGCCACTTGAGGCCCGACATCGTGCATATCCTCATTGACGGTCGGATCGTCGAGAAGGGCGGCATGGAGATTGCTGTGAGCCTCGAACGTGAAGGCTACGAGGCCTTCCTATGAGTGCGTCTGCAAACAACGTCGCTGACACTCCCCTTGACGTCGCTGCGATCAAGGCTGACTTCCCGCTGCTAAGTCGCCAGGTGAACGGCCAACAGATTGTGTACCTAGATTCCGCTGCTACTTCGCAAAAGCCCCGTCAGGTCCTCAATGCGCTCAACAGTTACTACGAGGAGATCAATGCCAACGTCCACCGCGGTGCCTATCAGATAGCTGAACAAGCGACCTCTGCAACTGAAGAAGCTCGGGCTCATCTTCAGCGGTTTATCAATGCTCCCTCTGACAACGAGATCGTCTTTACCAAGAATGCCACTGAGGCCATCAACCTGGTTGCCTACTCCTGGGGGCGGACCAATCTGAACGAAGGGGATTCAGTTCTCATCACGGCACTAGAACACCATGCCAACATCGTGCCTTGGCAGCAGTTGGCCACTGAGCGTGGTGTTGAGATCCGCTGGCTACCAATCACAGACGACGGATGCCTCGATATGGTCGATCTAGAGCAGATGCTCGACGGCGTGAGCCTCTTCGCATTCTCAGCGGCCTCGAACGTGCTCGGTACCCTCACTCCGGTGCGCCACCTGGCTGATGCCGCACATGCTGCAGGAGCCCTCTGTCTGGTAGATGCCAGCCAGGCAGTACCACATCTACTGACTGACGTAACCGAGTGGGACTGTGACTTCATGGCTTTTACGGGTCACAAGATGTGTGGACCCACTGGAATCGGGGTCCTCTGGGGTCGCGCCGAACTGCTCGATGCGATGCCTCCCTTCCTGGGGGGTGGTGAGATGATCCTAAACGTCACCAGAGAGGGCTTCATCCCCAACGAGTTGCCGTGGAAGTTTGAGGCGGGCACCCCTCCAATCGCTGAGATCATCGGCCTAGGTTCAGCCGTTTCATACCTTGAGTCGATCGGAATGGACGCCGTGCGGGCCCACGAGGTGGCACTCACCGACTACGCCCTCTGCACTCTCAAAGAGCGGCACGGCGACGACCTAATCATCCACGGTCCGGCTGCTACCGGTGACAGGGGTGGGGTCCTCTCGATTTGCTACCGCGACGTGCACCCACACGACCTCAGCCAAGTCCTGGACCAGCGCGGCATCTGTGTGAGGGCAGGTCACCACTGTGCCAAACCGCTCATGAAGGTACTCGGAGTAGGTGCAACTGCACGAGCTTCCCTCTACATATATAACGATAAGACTGACGTGGACCTATTGTCAGACGCGCTAGCTGAAGCTGGTGAGTTCTTCTCCCATCAGCCAGCCTGACCCCACACACCCCTGGAGCATCAACGTGGCAGGACTAGAAGACCTCTACCGGGAGATAATCCTCGATCACTACCGCAACCCCCGGAACCGTGGTGAGCTGGAGACTCCACCTGCCCACATGGCAGAGGGCTTCAACCCTCTGTGCGGTGACGAGGTTCAGGTTTTCCTACACGTAAACGGCGACACGATCAGTGACATCAGTATCTCTGGCCAGGGTTGTTCCATCAGCCAGTCTTCAGCATCCATGATGACCACGGCCGTACTTGGTAAGACCGTCAACGAAGCCCGTCAAGTGATAAGGGCCTTCAAACAGATGATGTCCATACACGGTGACGACCTCGACGGTTCAGACCACGATGTCTCCGGTGAAACCGTTGAACCCAACATCAGCCTGGGTGATCTTGAGGCACTGCGTGGCGTAGTCAAGTTCCCAGTACGAATCAAGTGCGCCACACTTGCCTGGAACACTCTCGACCAGGGCATCGAAGAGACAACTAGCTGAGATCAGGCCAGCGGGTCTGTAATAGGGGTCTCGCTCACTCCCAAGTTGACAGCCACCTCTGGTGCATCGGTCGCCTCTCCGAGGACTCCCCCATAACCTTCGACCTCGAGCCGTTCGGCCAACTCACGGCCACCCGACGCTCGTATGCGTCCATTAGAGAGAACGTGTACCCAGTCCGGTTCAAGTACCTCAAGCAAGCGACTGAAGTGTGTGATCACTAACACTCCCAGCCCGATCTCATCAGTGGCGTCCTTCACCCGCTGGGCCACAGCCACAAGGGCATCGACATCAAGTCCCGAATCGATCTCATCGAGCACCGCGTAGAGAGGGCGGATCACTGACATCTGCAGAGCTTCGTTGCGCTTCTTTTCGCCACCGGAGAGGTCAACATTCACCGGCCGGTCCAGGAGCCTCGCATCGAGGCCTATGCGCCGGGCCTCGACAAGCAGCGATTCCCTTATTCCGACCTGGTCGCGGCCTCCAGCCGCTGCTGCCTCGGCCAGCATTGCCTCGAGACTCACACCCGGCACCTCGGTTGGGTGTTGGAGGGCTAGGAACAAACCTGACTGCGCCCGTTTCCACGGTGCCAACTCCAAGAGGCTGGTGCCGTCAAGCGTTACCGTCCCTGCCGTCACCTCGTAGCCGTGCCTACCCATCAGGACATGCGCCAGCGTAGATTTGCCGGAGCCGTTGGGTCCCATGATGGCGTGCACTTCGCCTGGTCGGACCTCAAGATCGATTCCGCCCAGAATATGGGCGTCTCCAACCTTGACACACAGGCCCTCGATACGAAGAACTCGTTCAGACTTCATTGCACCACCATGACTATGTCGTCACCTTCGATCCGAGCAGAGAACACCTCGACGGGCTGCGTGGCGGGAAGCGTCAGGGCTTCGCCGGTCTCAAGTGAGAAAAGGCTTCCGTGCTTCCAGCACTCGATGGCGCACTCGTCAACGGCTACTGCACCCTCCGACAGAGACACCTCGGCGTGGCTGCAGGTGTCACCGATTGCCAACACGCGCTCACCGAGACGAACCAGTGCAACTAGACCTCCATCCACCTCGACCTGCCGGGCCGTGCCGTCGGGGAGGTCTTCTAGACCACAGATACGGACAGTGCTCATTTTGGCGTCTCGGTCCTGGAGTTGTGCAGGCGTCTGACTAGGCGCCCCACGAGAGTGGCCCTCAACGCAAGGGCAACCGGCTCAGTCGGCGCTCTGGCGAGCACGTCCTCAAAGAAACCCTCTACCAACAACCTCTCGGCGATCGCAGTGGGGATCCCACGACTCTCCAGGTAAAAGAGCTGCTCTTCGTCAACCGGTGACACCGTCGAGGCATGGCTACAAATGACGTCATCGGTCTCAATCTCGAGGTTGGGCACGCTATGCGCCCAAGCATCGGGTGACAGCTTGATGTTCCTGTTGGTTTGGTATGCGCGGGTTCGGACTGCCTCGGGTTCGACACTTATCAGGCCTGAATAGACCGACCTGGAGGCATCGTCAAGAGCTCCCTTGAACAAGAGCTCGCTCGTAGTGTCGGGGGCAGCGTGTTCCTGAAATGTACGAAAATCGTGTGTCTGGGAACCCTCCCCATGGTAGGCAGCAGTCAGACGTGCTTCGCCTCCACGACCCACAAGGCGACAGTCGGTCCGGGTCCTCGAGTAGCAACCGCCGAGACCGGCCACGAAGGCCTCTAGGACAGCACTCTGGCCCACGTGAAATACCTGATGAGCAAACTGTCGAACCTCACTACCCAGGTCTTGCACGAGCGCGTGGCTCAACCGGGCATCATTGCCAACTTGTGCCTCCAACACGGGCGCCACTACCGACACGACGTCAGAAGATGAATGGTGTTCCACAATCGTGGCCTGAGAACCGGAACCACACCTCATAAGCAAGCGTGGAAACACCGCTGCTGAATCGGCATCAGTATGTAAGAAGATCAGGATCGGCTCCCTCAGGCAGACTCCATCGGGAATCACGATGACAATGGGCTCTGGAGTGAACGCCGCGTTCATGTGGTCGAACAGGTCTACGGGGTTTTCCAGCACCGAGGGGAAGTACGTTGCTCCATCCTCAAGGTCTCCTATCCGACCTACCGTGACACCCAGTTCCGCTGCCTCAGCAGAGATCGACGACGTCTCGAGCCAGCCGTTGCGCAGTACGAGGGTGACCACGTTTCGATCGACAGCATCCGAAATAGGAACAGGCCCGAGGGGTGAGACCTGCTTGGTGAGGGGCACATACCTGTCGAGGTCCAGTTCCGATATCCGCGAATACCTCCAAACCTCCTCGTCGGCACTTGGAAGGACTACGTCGCCAATGCCCTCGGCGGCTTCTCTGCGAAGGTCGGTCAACCACTCGGGCCCAGGCAGTGCTGCCGATACAGAGGAGTTGAATGCGTTCGGCACTGGACCTCGGAGTGGACCTGGTCGGCTGGTTGTGGGATGTCTGTACCGTCTCTACAGATACAGCGTGTAAGCAATAACCCTATCGCCGTAGGAGTATTCCCCGGTGACACTTCAAGGTATGGCTGTCACTCCTGGACGAGGTGACTGAGCGTGCCAGGCTGGATCTGGCACGTTGCCTCAAAGGTGAGCACGTCACTTGACTTGAGTCGGATGACCCTTCCGAACCGATACGCCTTCAAGTCACCCTCGTTGATGAAATTGTAGATCGTCCGGGGATTTAACCCCAGACGTCGTGCCGCAGCCTCAGTGCTCAGCCACTCCGACTCAACAATCTCTCCAAGTGAACCTGCCGTGTCTTGTGCCATGTCAGTGACCCTAGAGCATTTTCCGTTCTTCTACAGCATGCACAGTGATCCCTCTTATCTTCTAAGAGGTCCTCCCTCTCGTAGTGGCATTGGCGGTGTCGGTCTGATGGACTTACCCGATGGCCAGAGTGGACGTTGAGGCTCCAGTGACTGGGATAGTTTGGAAGATCGTTGTCGCCGTAGGCGACACAGTTGCCTCAGGAGACCAGTTGGTGGTGCTGGAATCCATGAAGATGGAGATTCCCGTTGAGGCCCCGATTGACGGAACCATCACTGAGTTGCTGGTGGCTGAAGGCGACCAGGTCACCGAGGGTGACCCTGTGTCTGTGGTTGAGTCAGCTCAAGGCCTGTAGGGGAATCCGGCAGGTCCTGCAGAACGCAGAGGTGCGGACAGGTTGGCGAACTCGCAAAGCAATGGTCTGGTGTCGGCTGGATCAATGATTTCTTCCACCAGATAAGCCTCAGCGGTCCGAAATGGTGACCGTACGGCGTTGAGGCGATCGGTGATCTCGGCTATCAGCGCCTTCGGGTCATCGGAGGCTTCCAGTTCGGACCTGTAGGCGGCTGCCACTCCGCCTTCAACCGGCAACGATCCCCAGTCACCTGATGGCCAGGCATATCGGTACAAAAACCGGTTTGCAGCTGTATGGGCAGCTCCAGCCACCCCAAACACCTTCCGGACAATGATTGAGCACCATGGCACCGTGGCCTGGTAGATGGCAGACAAGGTGCGAGCACCATGGCGGATGGTCGCTGCCTTCTCGGCCTCGGTCCCAATAACGAAACCCGGGTTGTCAACGAGATGAACCACCGGAAGGTGGAAGGTCTCGGCAAGGTCAACAAACCGAGTCACCTTGTTGGAAGAATCCGCTGTCCAACCGCCCCCGTAGTGGTAGGGATCATTTGACAACACCGCCACAGGCCAGCCGTCTAGGCGCGCCAGACCACAAATGGCCGAGCGGCCCCAGTCCTTGCCAATCTCAAAAAATGAGCCCGTATCGAACACAGATTCAATGATCGTGCGCATCTTGTAGACCTTGCGTCGATCACGTGGCACCACGCCGGCGAGGCTGGAGTCTGTCCTGTCCGAGCGATCCGTTATTGGGCCGCGTTCAGGCAGCTCATAGACCGACGATGGGAGGTAGGAAAGAAAGCGTCGGGCACGCTCGAAGGCCTCGGCTTCCGAGACGACCTCGTCGTCGATGGCACCATTGCGAGTGTGCACCCGGCTGCTACCAAGGCTTTCCTTGTCAACCTGTTCACCTCCCAGAGCGTTCACGAGAGGTGGGCCCGCCACGAACAGTTGTGAGAGTCCCTTGACCATCACTGAATAATGACTACTGACAGCACGTGCCGCCCCTAGGCCAGCCACTGGTCCAAGGCACAAGGCCACCGTCGGAACCGTGGCCAGGTTTGCCACCACGTGGTCCCATGCGGGGTTAAGGGGCACATAGGTGCGTGCTCCCTTCCCAATGGATCCTTCTATATTCGATCCAGCCTCCTCGGCCTTCGTGTCGAGGGTCTTTACTGATCCCCCTCCACCCGTGCCGTCAACAAGTCGGACTATCGGGAGCCGCAGTTCGTAAGCCATCTGCTCGGCAGCAATCTGCTTGGCCACAATTGAGGCGTCTGCTGCACCTCCTCTGACGGTGAAGTCATCACCAGCCAGTACTACGGGCCTGTTGTTGATGCGACCGCGTCCGAACACGAAGTTGGATGGTGATAGGTCAACCAGTTCACCATCGGGCCCATAGGTGGCAGTACCTGCGATCTTGCCGTTCTCATGGAAGGTACCGGGATCAAGCAACTCCTGTATCCGCTGCCGGATGTCAAGCTTTCCGCGGTCATGCTGTCTGGCGACCTTGTCCTCACCGCCCATACGCTCCGCCATCTCCTCACGGGCGCGCAATTCGTCCAGTTCTGGGCCCCACTCCATTTCGTCGACCATATAGGGACGGTACCTGTCGAGCAGTGGACAGACCCCAGTCGGGATCAACCTAGACAGATGCGCCCATTGCCAGCTACCACCTCACCGATTACGGCTGCAGTGTGGCCTGTGGCAGTCAACTGGGCGACTGCCTCATCGGCAGAAGCAGATGAGGCCCCAAAGACCAATCCACCGGAGGTCTGTGCATCGGCCAGCAATAGCACGTCGAGTTCCGGGAGGCCTCCCCTATCGAGGATCTCATCAACCCATTCCAGGTTGCGACGAGTTCCAGCAGGCATGAAGTCGGCCTCAGCCAGGTCGCGGGCGCCGGGTAGCAATGGCACCTCGGTCTGGTTGATGATGAGGTCCACTGCTGACTCGGTTGCAGCCCTCCTGAGGTGTCCGAGTAGACCGAAGCCGGTGATATCTGTTGCGCCAGTCGCTCCAGCTGCCATGGCCACCGCTGACCCATCGGAGTTGAGCCGTGTCATGGATTCCATGGCCCCAGCCACTACATCCGGTGGGGCCTCTCCAGACTTGATGGCAGTCGTGATCACTCCAATACCCAGCGGCTTAGTGAGTACGAGGGTGTCACCCGGTCGGAACCCCGTATTGGTAAGCATCTTGTCGGGATGCACCTCGCCTACGACGGCTAGCCCGAACTTTGGCGCGGGATCGTCAACGGTATGGCCACCGGCTATCACGAATCCTGCATCCGTGGCGACTTCTTGTGCCCCCTTCAACACCTCGACGAGCAGGTCGACTGACAGCTCATCGTTGTTCCAACAGACCAGATTCAGGGCTAAAAGGGGTTGAGCCCCCATGGCATAAACGTCAGAGACAGCGTTGGCAGCTGCCACACGGCCCCAGGAGCGTGCGTCGTCAACCACCGGCGTTATGTAGTCGGCAGTCAAGACCAAGGCCCTTTCATCGGAGATGCGCCATACAGCGGCATCGTCGCCGGTTTCCATTCCGATGAGGAGGTCAGGTGCGTCAACGGGAGTCAAGTGGCGCACGACGCGCGCCAGCTCGCCTGGGGCGAGCTTGCAGCCTCAACCGGCGCCGTGGCTGAACTGTGTAAGTCGCCGCATTGTGCACCCCTTTCGATCTAAATACTGTCGTAGGCGAAGGGTATGCGATTAGCGACTGCCCAACGTGCTCACTGCTTCAAGCAGCCGTTCAACATCACCGAGACCTATGTAGACGCACACACCCACACGGACGGCTCCGTCCTCTGCATCTAGGCCAAGAGGTCCCATCGCTTCGATTGCATAGTTGTGGCCGTCCCACACCGCCACCTTGGCCTCAGCAAGCTTGCTAGCCACCTGAAGAGGGCTATGGCCCTCGACAAGAAACATTGTGGTGGGTGCCCGGTTAGCCAGATCTGCTGGTCCGACTACCCGCACGCCGGAAAGATCGTGGAGGCCAGTCAGCAGTCGTTCAAACACGCTCTCTTCGTGTTCGATCACGGCAGCCATGGTCGTATCGAGCAGGAACCGTGCAGCGGCATCGATTCCAGCCATGGCCTCCCATGAAGGCGTGCCGTACTGGAGTCGACCCGGACCGCGGTCAGGTGCAGGCCTTACCTTGTAGGCGGCCAACGAATCGAGCAGGTCGGGTTCTACCCACATGATCCCAGCGTGTGGTCCATACCACTTGTATGAGGAGGTGGTGAACACGTCACATCCGATGGCTTCCACGTCGATTTGTCGGTGCGGCGTTAGATGGACTCCATCGACCACGACACGCGCACCGATTGCGTGGGCCGCTCTGCTAATGGCCGCTGCATCAGGAATGGCGCCGATGGCATTGGAGGCGCCTGTCACTGCGAGCCACCTGGTGGCCGGTCCAATCAGGTCGATGACCGCGTCAGTGTTCAAGCGGTGGCTCTGGCGGTCCAGCCTTGCCATGCGAACAGTCGCACCACTGTCACGGGCAGCAAGGAGCCACGGGGAAATATTTGAGTCGTGGTCTAGTTCGGTGCAAACGATCTCATCGCCAGGACCCAGTTCAGCGGCTATCGCCCGCGTGAGTGCCATCATGTTGGCTGTGGTACTGGGGCCGAAGGCAAATCCAGCCGGATCTGCTCCGAGCAACTCACCCATTGTGGCGCTGACGCATTCTGTCAGAGCATCACATGCCTGCGCAGCCGGGAAGGCCCCGTGACTGTTGGCGCTGTTGCCGCTGCGCTGCCAGTCGGCCACCGCATCGATGGAGGCATCCACGGCCTGGGTTCCCGCTGGGCCGTCAAAGCGGCTCCAACCACCCAATAATCCAGGAAATCGGTATCTAATGTCGGTGAGTGCTGTCATCCTCGGGCACGCTAATAGGACTAGAGAGTTCACAGTGGCCGGGAGGGCCGAGACTTGGAGTCGGAGGATCTCGATACCGCACGCCGGATCGCTGACACGATCCATGCCGGATTCGTTGACTACGTCGCCGAATTCAATCTTATTTCGCGACGCGCAAGGAGCCATTTCGAAAAGCGCGAGTGGCCACTGCAGGAAGCAGACGCGTCTGAGCGACTGAACCTGCACACCGAACGCGTCTGGCAAACCGTATCCCTAGTTGAGGACCTGCTCGGTGGCACACCCGACAGACGCGGTAAGTGGCGTCTAGCCCGTGGTCATTTCAAACGCCGCATCGCCGAGAGGGGCGACATGGTCCTGGCTGAGACATACTTCAATTCGGTCACCCGCCGCATCTTCACAACTATCGGCGTCGACAACGACGTCGAACTCAGGTGGTTCGGTGCAACCAGCGTGCCACGAGGTGAGGCCTCAGCCGAGATGTTCACCTCCCTGACTCGCACCCGCGACTCGGCGGCCCTCATCGCCTCGATCCTGGAGTCATGTGAGTTTGATGCAAAATGGGCGGACTTGGAGGGCGATGCCCGCAGGGTCGCCGCCAGGTTGGACTCATTCCTCCTTGACACCTGGGACAGCCTCGACGTCGACAGCGTCGACATGCTCAGACCGGTGTTCTTCAGGAATAAGGGTGCTTACCTGATTGGCCGCTTGAGGCAGTTGAACCGGATCGCCCCGATTGTCCTGCCAATCATCCATGGCGAAGACGGGATGAGAGTCGACAGCCTGCTACTTACCGAACTGCAGGTAAGTCGCCTGTTCAGCTTTACCAGGTCGTACTTTTTCGTGGAGTGGCCGAACCCTGCTGAACTTGCTGGTTTCCTAAAGTCTCTGCTTCCCATGAAGTCCCTTGCTGAACTACACACCGCCATTGGCTTCCCCCAGCATGGCAAGACCAGCCTCTACCGCTCCCTCTACCGCCATCTGGAAAACTCCAACGACAAGTTTGTCCTCGCTAGGGGAACCCCCGGAATGGTCATGTCGGTGTTCACACTGGTGTCTTTCAACGTGGTCTTCAAGATCATCAAAGACCACTTCGACCCACCCAAGAACACAACTAGAGATGCCGTCATGCGCCGTTACAAGTTGGTCTACAACCATGACCGGGTGGGTCGGATGGTTGATGCCCAGGAGTTTGAAAACCTTTCGTTTGACCGCGACAGGTTCGACCCGGCCCTACTTGAGCAACTACTGACTGAAGCTGGCGGGTCAGTGAGTGTGACGGGCAACCAGGTGGTAATCAGGCACGTCTACACCGAGCGGCAGGTCTACCCGCTAAACCTCTACCTGCGTGAGATGTCAGCTGACAAGGCCGAGGCAGCCGCCCTCGACTGGGGAGCCGCCATCAAAGACCTGGCAGTTGCCAACGTATTCCCCGGTGATCTTTTCACCAAGAACTTCGGCGTGACCCGCCACGGCAGCGTCGTGTTCTACGACTACGACGAGTTGACCCTCCTCGAGGAATGTCGCTTTCGCACTATTCCCGATTCCGACGACCATGAACTGGAGATGTCCTCACAGGTTTGGTTCGCTGTCGAACCCGGTGATGTCTTCCCTGAGCAATTCCCTACCTTCATGAGGTTCCCCAGAGATGTCCCCGACTCGATCTGGGAACGGTTCTGTGAGGTGCACGGCGATCTATTCACCGCCAACTACTGGGTCGGTGTGCAGGAGGAGCTGGCCCATGGAGACCTGCCCGACTTCTATCCGTATCCACAGCACCTGCGATTTCGTCGCCGATCGACAAAGGCCGCAGAGTAGGGTCAGCGCCGTGTCCAGACCGGTCGAGATCGCACCATCTGTTCTGCCAGCCGACTATTCAAAGTTGGGCGAGGAGTGCGCTGCACTCCAGGAAGCTGGCGTCGACCGCATCCATTGGGACGTCATGGATGGCGTGTTCGTACCCAACCTCACATTTGGGCCAGATGTCATCGCTTCAATCCGACCCCATGTCGACGTGGCATTCGAGGCCCACCTGATGGTTGTGGAGCCCGACCGCCTGCTCTCTCGCTACGTGGATGCCGGTTGCGACACTGTGATCGTGCATGCCGAGGCGTGCACTCACCTGCATCGCACGCTCTCCCACATTGCCGAGTTGGGTGCCACCCCGGGAGTCGCCCTGAACCCCCACACACCTCCCGGCTTGATCAACCACGTGCGGGACCTGCTCGGCATTGTGCTCGTAATGACCGTTAACCCTGGATTCGGTGGTCAGGCCTACATAGCTTCCATGGAACCCAAGATCTCCGAGGTCGCGACCCTGCTAGAAGGCCTCGACTGTGACGTTGAAGTCGACGGAGGGATCGGGCCCAACACTGTTGCCGGTGCGGCTGCAGCCGGAGCAAACGTGTTGGTTTCTGGCAGTGCCATCTACCAAGACCTCGAGGGCCTAGAGCACGCTGTAACCGACCTCAAGAAACGGGCCCAAGCCACCAGACCCTGAACCGGGCCAGAATCCACCACCGTGTGAGTCGCCGGGCCATCCCACTGCACCGCTACCCTGCCCCCACATGAACACTCCCCCACACACCGCCTCTGAAGCCGACAGCTCCGAGCACGCACGCTTCGACGTCTTCAACCGCCTCCTCAAGGACCGCATTGTCTTCCTTGGCACCGATGTCAGCGACGATGTAGCCAACTTCCTGATCGCCCAAATGTTGTTCCTTGAGGCTCAGGATCCCGACAAACCCATCTGGCTTTACATCAACTCTCCCGGTGGCTCGGTAACCGCTGGCATGGCTATCTACGACACGATGCAGTTCGTGGGCCCCGAGGTTGGAACCATCTGCATGGGACTCGGCGCCTCAATGGGCCAGTTCCTCCTTTGCGCAGGTGCACCCGGAAAACGTTATGCGCTCCCCCATGCACGCATCATGATGCACCAGCCGTTGGGTGGCGTACGCGGTGATGCCTCCGACATAGCTATCCAGGCCGAACAGATGGCCGCTACCAAGAAACTCCTCCAAGAACGCATCGCTCAACATACCGGCCAGAGCGTCGAGACTGTCGAGACTGACAGCGACCGAGACCGCTGGTTCACCGCTGACGAGGCCTGTGACTACGGCATCATTGACCAGGTGATAGCCCGACGCGGGGAGATGCGCTGAGCGTCACACCTGCGCGCACGCTCCAGTATCCCTACAAAGGGAGGGGTTCGGAGCCGGTGTGCGACGTAGGCTGGCCACCTGCGGACGTGGCGGAACTGGTAGACGCACCGGCTTTAGGTGCCGGCGCCGAAAGGCGTGGGGGTTCGAGTCCCTCCGTCCGCACGTGATTGAGGTTGACTCAACCCTGCGTGCGCTGATCGACGCTGCCCCCGTCGGCATGGTGATGCTCGACCCCGACGGCCAACCTCGCTACGCCAACCACAGATGGGTAGCGATGACCGGATTCTCTCCCGAGAGACAAGGCACCACAGAGTGGACAGAGTGCATTGACCTTGACGGTCGTGACGACTTCGTGGCTGATCTCGAACTTTCCCTTTCAAACAGAACAGCTCTGCGTGGCCGCCTCCGACTCAGCACCAGGGTTGGAACCATCCGATGGGTGGACCTGACAACAACTCCGCTTCCAGCCGCTAATGGTGAGCCTGGTGGCTTATTGCTGGGAATCTCTGACATCACCGATGAGGTTGACGAAGCCCGTCGCGCCCATGAACTTACAAGGGTTCTAGAAGCCAGCCCTGACCTAGTGGCCATCTTGGATCCACTGGGCCGCAGCCTTGTGTGGGCAAACGATGCTATGCGTCGTCACCTCGGCGGCAACGACGTATCTGGAAAGGTTCTGTTGGACCACCTCGACGGATGGTCACAAGCTCGCCTGGCTACAACTGCTCTCCCAGAGGTTCGCACATCGGGGACTTGGAGTGGAGAACTACGTCTAACGCGACTGACCGGAGGCACCGTTCCGATGTCTGCCTTACTTGTAGCCCACCGTGACCCTGAAGGCGCCGTTGATTCGATCTCAATGGTCGGCAGGGACCTGACGGACCTACACGCCGCCCAACAGAGGGTCGAGGCGTCCGAGATACGGCTCGCAGCCCTGGTTGAGCATGCCTCCGACCTTGTCCTTGTCGTCAGCGAAGCTGGTGACATTGTCTATGCGAGCCCAGCAGTTGCTCATGTGCTGGGCCGCGAAGCTGTTGAACTAGAGGGGGTGCCAGTAGTCGACTTGGTGCATCCAGAGGACCATGGTGACCTCGCTGAGAGGACTACAGGAGTGCTGGGGACACCGGGAATGTCTCCAGCCTTTGAGGCACGCGTGGCTCATGCCGGCGGCGGATGGCGCTATATGGAGATCGTCGCCACGAACCTGTTGGGCAATCCTGCTGTCGATGGAATAGTCGTTAATGCCCGCGATGTGACCGAAAGGGTCGAAGTGGCTGCCGAATTGGAGGAGCGTGCCTTCCACGACGAGTTGACCGGGCTCCCCAACCGCGCCTTCCTGTTGGATCGCCTCGGCGATGCCCTACACAGGGCTGCACGCCACGATCGAATGGTCGGCGTGTTGTTCCTTGACCTGGACCGGTTCAAGGTCGTCAACGACTCCCTCGGCCACGGGTCAGGCGATGACCTGCTGAAAGAAGCTGCCCGCAGGCTCTCTCAGACGGTTCGCCCAGGGGACACCGTTGCCAGGTTGGGTGGAGATGAGTTCGTGGTTCTCATCGGTGACATGTTGCGCACCACTGATGCCCTTGTCGCCGCCGAGCGTGTACGAACGGCCTTGTCGCGGCCGATACAGCTGGGGAGCGAGTCCACGGTGGTAACGACGAGTATCGGCGTAGCGATCGGCTACGGCCAGGAGGCCCCGGCGGATCTGCTCCGCGATGCTGACACGGCCATGTACCGCGCCAAGGACCAAGGACGCGACCGTGCAGAGCTATTCGACGACCACCTACGTGCCCAAGCTGTCAGACGCCACTCCGTCGAACAAGAACTACGCCTTGCACTCGATGAGGATCGAGTCGAGGTCCACTTCCAACCGGTGGTCAAAATCTCTGATGGCTCTGTAACCGGTGCCGAAGCTCTCGCAAGGATCCGGGACGCCGGGGGTGAACTGTTGATGCCAGACCAGTTCATCGATATCGCTGAAGACAGCGGCCTCATCGCCCAACTAGGTGGTCGTGTCATCGCAATAGCACTTGAGCGGCTTGCATCATGGGAAAACAGAGGAGGCAAGGACCTAACTATCGCCGTTAACGTTTCAGCTCGTCAGTTAGCTGACTCGGCTTTTCCTGAAATAGTCCGTGAGGCCATAGAGGCGAACGATGTTTCTCCTGAACAGATTGCCCTGGAGTTCACCGAGTCGGCCCTGATCGCCGCCAATCCACTGACCGAGAAGGTGCTCAGTGACCTCACCGCGTTGGGAGTGCGGATAGGCCTAGACGACTTCGGTACGGGCTTCTCCTCACTTGCCTACCTGAAGCGTTTCCCTATCGACTTCGTAAAGATCGACAGGTCATTCGTTGCAGGTCTCGGTACCGACGACGACGATACGGCTATCGTCACCGGCACGGTGGCACTTGCGCAGGGCCTCGGGCTCCAGGTTGTCGCCGAGGGAGTCGAGACCCGGGCCCAGCTGGAATACCTGCAGATGCTCCGCTGTGAACTGGCCCAGGGCTTCCACTTCGCTGAACCGGTCACCGACGCCGAGTTCGACCGTTTCCTCGGAACAGCTTGGAAACAGGCTCCAATCTCGCTGAACTAGCCAGTCTCTGATGCAGGTGGGGTATTCAGCATCGACATCAGGGCCCGGAGTGCTCTACCCCTGTGGGAAAACCGATGCTTGTCGTCTGCCATCTCGGCGAACGTGGTGCCGTCACCCTCGTCCGGTATAAAGACGGAGTCGTAGCCAAAGCCTCCGATTCCGGATGGGGTCTCGGCAATCCGACCTTCAACGGTACCGGTAGCTACTAGTTCGTTGCCGTCCGGGTAGCAGATCATTGCCACCGTCCTGAAGTGGGCAGAACGCACCGGGGGGGTGACACCATCCAAGTCGGCAAGCAGTTTCATCAAGTTGTCTGCATAGCCGGCATTCTCGCCGGCATACCGGGCCGACCTGACTCCAGGCTCCCCACCAAGGGCATCTACGAAGAGACCTGTGTCGTCGGCTATGGCTGCACAGTTCGTGGCCCGGCACACGGCTTCAGCCTTGAGCCGGGCGTTTGCCTCAAGGGTTTCACCATCTTCAACCACGTCGGGAAGGCCAACCGGACGTGGGAGTACTTCAACAACACTCTCGAGCAGCAGCTCCATCTCAGCAACCTTGTCGGGGTTGGCGCTTGCCAGCATCAAGCGAGGTCGCCTCACTGGAGCAGTCAAGTTGGACGCTCAACTGGTGGTTCAGTCAACAAGGCTCGCTGTATTTCAACGATCCGGGTGATGCCTTTTGCTGCTAGATCAACGAGTGAATCCAACTGGGGCCGGTCAAAGGACTCTCCCTCGGCTGTCCCTTGCACCTCTACGAAGTTGCCTAAGCCAGTCATGACCACGTTGAAGTCAACTTCGGCAGTGGAGTCTTCAATGTATGGAAGGTCGAGGCGAGCCTCACCCTCGATAATGCCTACCGAGATGGCCGCCAGTTCATCGGTGAGGGGGTGTTGGGCAATCTCTCCGGAGGAGACCAGACGGGCGAGGGCATCGTGAAGAGCCAAGTAGCCACCACAAATCGAAGCAGTCCGCGTACCACCGTCAGCCTGGAGGACATCGCAGTCCACGGTGACCTCGCGTTCACCAAGCAAATCCAGGTCTACCACCGCCCGTAACGATCGACCAATCAGGCGTTGGATCTCCTGGTCGCGACCCGATGTCCGACGTCTTATCCGTTCGTTGCTTGATCCAGGGAGCATCGAGTACTCAGCGGTCACCCAGCCCCGACCTGTGTTCTTCAACCAACGTGGAACTCCCTCACCGATGGATGCAGTGCAGAGCACCCGGGTGCGTCCAAAGGTTGTGAGGCAGGCACCGTCGGCCATCTCAGTGAAGTCGCGCTCAAAACTGACTGGGCGCAACTCGTCGTTTTCGCGTCCGTCTGGTCGCACAGGGCCTCCTGTCTGACCACCCTCGGAGAGGTGGTGTTCTCGTTGGGGCCTCAGCCTAGAAGTAGATGATGGAGTCGGCGTCGGCAGCCGCCTGGTCGATGTCGCCGGTCCAGGCACCAGTTGAGAGGTACTTCCAGCCAGCGTCACTCACGAGAAATACAATCACTGCCTCACCGTCCTCGGAGGCAACCTGCTCGGCTATTCGAAGGGCACCGGCAAGGGTCGCTCCAGCAGAGAGGCCTGCGAAGATCCCGCACTCGTCCGCTAGGCGACGTGCACACTCGATGGACTCTCTTGGCCTAACAATCCGCTTTCCATCCAAGAGTTCGTTTCCACCCCACTTCTCAAACACCGGTGGAATGAAGCCGTCCTCAAGACTACGTAGCCCCTGAACCTGTTCGCCGGCCGGTGGCTCAACAGCGAGCACCTGGATCTCGGGGCGTATTTCCTTGAGATAGCTGCCTATTCCCATGAGCGTGCCACTGGTTCCCAGCCCCGCTACGAAGTGGGTGATGTCAGGGACATCTCGCAGGATCTCGGGACCGGTCGTCTCATAGTGGGTGCGCGGATTCGCCTCATTCCCGTACTGGTAGAGGAACACCCATTCGGGATTCTGGTAGGCCAGTTCCTGTGCAAGACGCACGGCACCATTTGACCCTTCGTCACCTGGTGAAAAAATGATCTCAGCACCGAATATCTCGAGCATCGAACGGCGTTCGGGTGACACGTTCTCTGGAAGCACGATCTTGATCGGATAGCCACGGATCCGAGCGATCATGGCGAGTGCGATGCCTGTGTTACCCGAGGAGGGTTCGATGATCGTGCGCCCGGGAGTGAGAGTTCCATCAGCCTCGGCCTCGTCGACCATGGCACGCGCAATGCGATCCTTGACCGAACCTGCAGGGTTCTGGCCTTCCAGTTTGGCAAGTAGGCGAATGTTCGGACTGGGACTAAGCAGGCTCACGTCTACGATCGGCGTATCGCCGATCAGATCGATCACCGAGGGGTAGACGGCCATTGGCTCAGCTCCCTGCCTGTCCTCTGCCTATCTGATCGTAATCACGACCAGTTCAGTCGGGATTCTAGTCGGACTTGACCTCCACCGGCACCTCTTTGATCACATCGTCCATGATCCGGAATGCCCGCATGTAGGGATCCGGCTTCTCCAGAGACACGATCAAAAATATCCACACACCGAACTCATCAAAGCGGGCTGCATCAGCAACATCAGTCGGCGATGGGTAGGCAGCCGTGTGGGTGTGGCTGTGCATAACACCCAGAATCGACTGCCCTGTGGAATCGGCAGCACTCTCAGCATCCAGTTGTCCGGCTCCGTCGAGCATGTAGATCTCAGGACGTCGCTCTGGTGGTGCGACATTGGCGATCGGGAAGAAGGTGTCCACGAACATCCCCCCGGGTGGCCCGGCGAACAAGCCACAGGACTCGTCTGGGTCATGTTCGAGAGCGAGCTCGATCATCGTCCGGTGGACTTCAGGTGTGAGCATGAGGGCCTCTTCTGACACCTCCGGGAGGCTAATCCCGACGACCGACCATGGGGTCACCGATACGCTCAACCCCGTGAGCGACGCACGCGACCGAGTGGTCGCCAGCAACCGCCGGGCCCGACGCAATTACGACCTGCTCGACTCCTGGGAAGCCGGCCTCGTGCTGAAAGGCAGCGAGGTCAAGTCCCTGCGCGAGTCAAAGGTGCAAATCTCAGAGGCATTTGCCAGGGAGGAGAACGGTGAACTTTGGCTTGTCGGCTTGCACATCGCCCCCTACGCGATGAGCGGTGGTGAGGCCATGGGCCACGACCCTGACCGTCCCAAGAAGTTGCTATTACATCGTAGGGAAATCCACCGGATCACAGAACGGATGCAACGGGAGGGCCTGACCCTGGTTCCACTCTCGCTCTACTTCAGCGGAGGCCGAGCCAAGGTTGAGGTGGCACTGGCCAGAGGGCGCGACCTTCATGACAAACGACAGGCCCTAGTTAGCAGGGAGGCCGACCGTGAGGCCGAACGGGCCATGGCCCGTAGGCACCGCCGCTGACTGGTTGCCTGTCAGTCGCCACACACAGCCGAAACCGCATCACCAAGGACCCTCGCCGTGGCCTCCATTTCGGATGTGGTGATCGTGAACGGGGGGCCAACGAGGAGTGCATCGGGGGCATTGCCATCGCCCGCCGGATAGACCCATACGCCTCGTCGAAGCGCCTCGGCTACAACTTGGCTGGCTATGCCAGTACTGGGATTGAAAGGCCTGCCAGATTCCTTATCGTCAACCAACTCAATCCCAATCATCAAGCCCAGACCACGCACCTCACGCACGTGCACATGGTCTTCGAGGGAGCTGAGTAACGTCAGGAATTCCTCGCCCTTGGAAGCACTCGCTGACACGAGGTCCTCATCCTCTAGAACCTTCAGGGCAGCCACCCCGGCAGCACATGAACCAGAGTGTGCCGAAAAGGTGAAGAACATCATTCCCGAACCACCTTTGGCAATCGGTGACACCACCTTCTCCGAGGCGAACACACCCCCAAGAGGCGCATAACCGCCGGAGAGACCCTTACCACCGACCATGATGTCAGGAACAACATTCCAGTGGTCGACTCCGAATTTCTTTCCAGTGCGGCCAAAACCAGTCATCACCTCGTCTGCAATGAGGAGGATCCCGTTGGAATCACATAGTTCTCGAACGTCGCTCCACCAGTCGTCGGGGGGAATGAGGGCACCTGCAGCCGCACCGATTACAGGCTCCGCAATCACCGCTGCAATCGTCTCGGGATTCTCTGACTCAATGATCTTCTCTAGACCCTCAGCATCGAACACCGGCATTTTGGGAAAATCGGTAAGGATGTGCTCGAATCCTCGACGTCGCGACCGGTGTCCTCCCACCGAAAGGGTCGTCATGGTGGTGCCGTGATAGGAAGTCTCCCGCCCAATGACTTTCCAACGGTTGGGCCTACCTGCTGAGGTGTGATGGCTCACAGCTAGACGGATAGCCGAGTCGACCGACTCCGAACCACCGCTTACAAGGGCTACCTGGCTGAGTTCCGGCGGCAACCAACGCTCCCTCAGGGCCTCTACAAGGGCAACGCGCTCCTCAGTCACCCAAGGAGGGATCACATACGAGACCCTTTGAGTGGCCTGAGCAATGGCTTGTGCCACCTCTGCTCTACCGTGGCCAATGTTGACCGCGACGGCCCCACCACCGGCATCAATAACCTCGCGTCCACCTGCGAACCAAAGGGTGCACCCCTCTGCCCGTTCAACCACCGGAGGTACGTCTACAGATGGAATAAATGAGAACGAGGCTGCCCGACCTTCTTCCATCACCAGATTCTTACCTACTCAGCAGGGCTTGCACACACTTCTATGGGTGGCCTGCAGTGCCCACCGGTAGCCTTGGCACACGGACCTTGACAACTGAACATCTTTCTGCACACAGCTACAACCCAAACAGGCTGTTGCACACACCACGGGGCTGATCGGTTTCGACGCCGATGGCAGTGGGCGTGCCGTGCGACCGGAGTTGCCCAGACTCCCTAAACGGGGCAACCAAAGAGACGCCAATACGGACGATCTCGCTCTCGCCGCCTGACCTGGTCAGGTAGTTGAGAGTCACTGCGACCGGCAACGGTACGCGGGGTCGGTCCACCGCAACCCGGCAACAGAAGCGGTGGAGACAGCCGGGAAAGACCGCTGACGGCGTGAAAGACCGCTGACCCGGGGGAAAGACCCCGCGGCCGAGTCCTAGTGGCTCACCCGACCCGGCGGTGTGGCTGCCGTAAGCCTCAATCTCGGGAATGGTCGTAGCGCGCTCGGTCACACATTGACGGACGGGGGTTCGATTCCCCCCAGCTCCACAAGGGCGTGTTCGCAGTTTTTGCGTGCACGTGTTC
>Ga0187827_10001182_pt1 | contig 38989 bp, 35 predicted proteins | sample ETNtaG_39_FD_167969 | JGI IMG/M metagenome (GOLD analysis project Ga0187827, IMG submission 167969) | Marine microbial and viral communities from oxygen minimum zone, Eastern Pacific Ocean - ETNP2014_SV_150_PacBio MetaG (Illumina Assembly) | ecosystem: Environmental > Aquatic > Marine > Hypoxic...
CCAGCTTGGGCGGCAAAGCGGGCTTCGACGCTACCAATAAGATAGTGCCCGAAACGGACCGTGAATGGGGCCGCAAGCTGCGTATGGCCGAGGATATCGTCGCGCGGGTCAGCGAGCGCTGGCCCAACTACGGCCTGCGGGGCAGTGGAAAACCCATATGGCGATGACACTCATCACGCGCCTCCTCTGCGCCACCTTTTTCGCCTCCATCACGCTAGCCGGCGCGCGCGCGGATGATGTCGTCAATGGCCAGGGACTGTTGTGGAAGGTGGAGCTGGAGGGGGTGCCGGCGAGTTATATCTTCGGCACCATGCACAGCTCTGACCCGCGGGTGTTGGCGATTCCGGAGCGAGTGACGCGGGCACTGACAGAGGCTAACACCTTGGTGCTGGAGCTGCGCACCACCGGCGTGGAAGGGGTTGACGCGGCGCAGGCTTTGTTCCAGTCGATGTTGCTAACCGACGGGCGTAAACTGCCGGATGTCCTTGGCGCGAAAACTTATACAGCCGTCGCCGAGGCCTTGGCGGGACACGGGCTTCCGCCGCCGATCCTCGAAGGCATTAAGCCCTGGGGAGCCTATTTGCTCCTGACGGCGCCGCGGCCGCGGGAAAACAATGGCGGGCAAGCCGGCGGCCGGCCTGCGCAGGTCCTCGACCAGGTGCTGGAATTTCACGCCCAGGCCCAGGACATACGCGTCGCCGTGCTGGAGACCGTGCATGAACAGATCGCCATTTTTTCGGGCATGGCAGAGGAGGACATGACGCAGCTAGTCCGCGAGCTCGTCGCTGAAGCCGCCGCCGACGGCCTCAATGCCCATGTCGGTGCCTATTTCGAGACCGTTACCGAGCACTATCTTGCGGGCGACCTTGCCAGCATACTCGTCTTGTCTCGCGAGCAAATCCCGGGCAGCGACGCGGGGCTCAATACGCGACTGGTGAGGCGTTTGATAGACGCCCGCAACCGGCATTTCGCCGAGCGTCTCAGCGAGACACTGCCCGCGGGCGACACCTTTGTCGCCGTTGGTGCGCTGCACTTGCCGGGACGCACGGGATTGCTCAATTTGCTCGCTAGCAGCGGCTTCACGGTGAGCCGAGTCGATATCGTAGTTCCGCGGCCGCCCGCGACCGAAACGGACGACTGAGCTCTCGGCAACGGCGCAGCCGCAGCTTATAAAGGGCACGAATCACGGTCGATAGGCGAGCATGAACGACAGCAACGACCTCGATCTTCTCTCCGATCTCATCAACCGCGCCAGAGCAGCCGGTGCGGATGAGGCGGATGTCATACTCGTGCGCTCCACTTCTCAGGATGCGACCTGGCGCATGGGCCGCAACGAGGGCGTGGAGCGCTCGGAGGCGAACGACCTCGGCCTACGCGTGCTGATTGGCAAGCGCCAGGCGGTAGTCTCAACCACCGATCTCAGGGCCGGCGCCATCGCGGAGATCGTCGAGCGCGCGCTGGCGATGGCCAAGGCGGTGCCCGAGGATCCCTACTGCGGACTGCCGGACATCGAGCGCCTGGCGGTCGAGATCCCCGATCTCGACCTCTCCGACGACAGCGAGCCATCATCCGACGACTTGCTGGCCTGGGCCGAGGAGGCCGAGGATGCGGCGCGTGGTACCAAAGGCATCACCAACTCCGAGGGTGCAGAGGCAAGCTGGAGCGAAGGTCGCGTAGCGCTCGCCGCTTCAAACGGCTTCGCCGGCACCTATCGCGGCACGCGATTCGGCGTTTCGGTCTCGGTGGTCGCCGGCAGCGGCACCGGCATGGAGCGCGATTACGAGTTTCTCTCGGCCCGTCATTGCAGTGACCTCGAGACCCCGGCAACGGTCGGTGGACGGGCTGCGGAGCGCGCGGTCAGACGGCTCAATCCACGTAAGCAGAAAAGCGCACAGGTGCCGGTAGTCTTCGACCCGCGCGTCTCTGGCGGCTTCCTGCGCTTGCTAGCAGCGGTGGTTTCGGGTAACGCCATTACCCGTAGCACCAGCTTCCTGCAGGAGAAGCTCGGTGAAGCCGTCTTCGCGCCCGGTATCAGCATCATCGACGATCCTCTGCGTCCGCGTGGGCTATCCTCGCGGCCCTTCGATGGCGAGGGCGTTGCCGGTCAGCGCCGCGCACTGATCGACGACGGCCGGCTCACCACGTGGCTGCTGGATTCGCGCTCCGCTCGTCAGCTCGGCCTGCAAACCACTGGCCATGCCGCACGCGGGCCATCCGGACCGCCGGCGCCATCGCCGAGCAATCTGTCAATGTCGCCCGGAAGCGTCACGCCAGAAGCATTGATCGGCGAGATCGACAGCGGGCTGTATGTCACCGAGATGATGGGTATGAGCTTTCAGACCACAACCGGCGACTATAGCCGTGGAGCGGCAGGCTTCTGGATCGAGAACGGCGAGCTTGCCTACCCGGTGAGTGAACTCACGGTGGCCGGCAACTTGCTCAATCTGTTTCCGCGCCTGACGCCAGCCGATGATTTAGTTTTCCGTTACGGCATGGATGCGCCGACCTTGCGCATCGACGGCATGACCATGGCGGGCCTGTGAGCCACGCCCTCACCGACGACCACGTCCTGCTTTGCCAGGCGGTGCGCGCCGCCGGACCGGTTGCCATGCACCATTTCGAAACCGGCTTCGAGGTACGCGAGAAGGCTCCGGGCGATCCTGTTACCGACGCCGACATGGCGGTCGATGCGAGCCTGCGCGCCGCACTTTGCGGGCCGCGACCCGACTACGGCTGGTTATCGGAAGAAAGTGCCGAGCACTCCACACGCCAGTCAGCGCCCCGCACATGGGTGATCGACCCCATCGACGGCACCAAAGGCTTCATCGGTGGCAACCATGAATGGGTCATCTCGGTCGCCTTGGTCGAGGCCGGCTCGCCAGTGGCCGCAGCCATCCTCAACCCCGTGACAGACGATTTCTATGACGCCGTGCGCGGCAGCGGCTGTCGGCGCAATCGCGAAACCGTACACTGCACGACAGTGACGAACCTCGCCGACGCCACCCTCGGCTCGAGCCGCAACGAGCAACGACGCGCGTTGTGGTCGAACCAAGTCGGCGAGGCGGCAATCCAGGTCGTCGATGCCATTGCCTACAAGCTCGCTCTGGTCGCCGCCGGCACGCTCGACGGCACTGTCGCGAAACGCCCCAAGAGCGACTGGGACATTGCCGCTGGGCACCTCTTGATCACGGAAGCCGGCGGTGTCATAAGCGACGCTGACGGCAACGCGATGGTCTACAATCGCGACGAGGTGCGTCATCCCAATCTAGTGGCCGGCGGGGCAGCGCTATACCCAGCGCTGCGGGCCGCGCTCGGTAAGCGATGACCGAACCTGACGACGCTGTCGCGTCCGCACCTACGGGGCCGCTGGTGCGGCGTCTCGCGGGCGGGTATCTGCTGCCCTACCGTGCGCGCCTCGGCACGGCCATCGCCTGCATGATCGTCGCCGCCGCAGCCCAGCCAGCGCTGGCCTGGTTAATGGAGCCCGTGGTCGGCGGTATCTTCGTCGACCGCGACGAAACCATGCTGGTGCTGGTGCCACTCGCGGTAATGGCCGTAATGACCGTCGGCGGGCTGGCCAATTTTGGACAGGCCGTCTTGATGAACTGGGTCGGCTTGCGCATCGTCGCGGACTTGCAGCGCCAGGTCTTCACTCATGTCATCCGCTTGGACCTCGCCTTCTTCCACCGCACGCCGACCGGGCGACTGATTGCCAACCTCACCAACGACGCCAATTTGGTGCGCCAAGCGACCTCGCAGACGCTTACTGGCCTGGTCAAGGAGGCGCTCAGCGTCATCGGCCTCGTCGCCTTGATGTTCTATCAAGACTGGCGGCTGGCGCTGATCGTCTTCTTCGTCTTTCCTGTCGCCTACTGGCCCATCGCCAAGCTCGGCCGGCGCATGCGCCGCGTCGCGGTCAATACCCAGGCCGAGATTGGCGAGTTCTCCTCTCTGCTCAGCGAAACCTTCCAAGGCGCACGCCATGTCAAGGCCTATAGCATGGAGGCCTATGAGAGCGAGCGGGCAAGCGGCATCATCGAGCACATCTTCAAGCTTTACATGAAGGCCACGCGCACCCGCGCCCTGGCCTCGCCGATCATGGAGGTGCTCGGTGGCATCGCCATCGCGCTCGTAATCTTCTACGGTGGTGGTCAAGTGGTGACCGGCGCCCAGGAGCCAGGAGCCTTCTTCGCTTTCGTTACAGCTTTGTTGCTCGCCTACCGGCCACTCAAGAGTATCGCCAATCTTAACACCGTGATGCAGGAAGGGCTCGGCGCAGCGCAACGCGTCTTCGCCGTGCTCGACAAGCGCGCCGATATCGCCGAGGCAGCGGATGCGGTGCCGCTTAAGGTGAGCGACGGCGCCGTGCACTTCGACGGCGTGCGCTTTACCTACGGCGAAAACAAAACGGTGCTCGATGACATCGAGCTTACAGTACCTGGCGGGCAGACCATAGCGCTGGTCGGGCCCTCAGGCGCCGGTAAGTCGACTTTGCTCAACCTCGTCGCGCGCTTCTTCGATGTCGACGGCGGCACCGTGACTATCGACGGCCAGGACGTGCGAGGCGTGACGTTCGCCAGCCTACGAGGGGCTATCGCCCTAGTCAGCCAGGAGATCACGCTGTTCAACGACACAATTCGCGCCAACATCGCCTACGGCGCCAACGGCGTGGCCGCCGACGCGGCGATCGAAGAGGCTGCGCGCGCCGCCGCCGCGCACAACTTCATCAGCGCCTTGCCCGCTGGCTACGACACCGTGGTCGGCGAACACGGCGTCAAGCTTTCCGGTGGCCAGCGCCAGCGCATCGCCATCGCCCGCGCCATGCTCAAGAACGCGCCGATCCTGCTGCTCGACGAAGCCACGGCCTCGCTTGATGTGGAGTCCGAACGCCAGGTGCAGGACGCGCTGGAGCGTCTGCAACAGGGCCGCACCACCGTCGTCGTCGCCCACCGCCTCTCCACCATCCGCGACGCCGACCTCATCTGCGTCATCGACGCCGGCCGATTGGTGGAACAAGGCCGCCACGACGCGCTGTATGCGCAGGGTGGACTCTATGCGCGGCTCTATGACATGCAGGGGCACGACGAGGCAGGGAGCGGGGGGTAAGCGCAGCGAATTCATCCTGATGACGCATTGCGGGCGTCTCAGCACAAGTTGGGCCACCTGACTCGGAACCGTGTAAAGGCACGCGCCGCGCCCTCGGCTTTCGTCGGCGGCTCAATGCGATGATCCGGGCCACCGACCGAAAGGCTTTCCGGCGACGATTCGGACCGAAGAATTTTGAGGCCGTATGAACAGTCGACAATTCTGGATTAGTGCCAGGATGGGAGCGTAGTGCGTTCACGCCTGCAATAGCATGAGGGTCTTGACTCGTGGCCAAACATTACACAAATCATCGGCTGAGCATAGCGGTCGAGCGATGAGGCGGACAATGAGCAACACAGACGTAAACGGCGCAGAAACCCACAGTTTTCAGGCCGAGGTGAGCCAGCTGCTCAGCCTCATGATGCATTCGCTGTACTCCCACAAGGAGATTTTTCTGCGCGAGTTGATCTCTAACGCGTCTGACGCCTGTGACCGCTTGCGCTATGCCGCAATCACGGCACCAGAACTGCTGGGCGAGGACGCCCTCGCGATCACTGTCTCTGCCGACCGCAAAAAGCGCACTATCACGGTTAGCGATAATGGCATCGGCATGAGCCATGACGAGTTGATCGCTAATCTCGGGACGATCGCGCGCTCTGGCACCGCCGCCTTCGTCGAGCAGATGACCGGCGAGGGCGCCAAGGATACGAGCCTGATCGGCCAGTTCGGCGTCGGCTTCTACAGCAGCTTCATGGTCGCCGATCGGGTGACGGTGACGAGCCGCGCCGCCGGCAGCAACAAGACCTGGCGCTGGATCTCGGACGGCAGTGATGCCTTTACGCTAGAAGCCGTTCCGGAGCAGGCGCGCGGCACCACCGTGAAGCTGCATCTGCGCCGCGGCGAAAACGAGTTTCTCGAGTCCGACCGCCTGCGCAGCATCGTCACCACTTATTCCGACCACATCGCTATTCCCATCTGCTTTACCAAGGACGATGGCGAGGCAGAGACGGTCAATACCGCCTCCGCGCTCTGGATGCGGCCCAAGAAAGAGATCTCGCAAGAGCAGTACACCGAGTTCTATCACCACGTGGCGCATGCCTTCGACGAACCCTGGCTAACCCTGCATAACCGCGCCGAGGGCAGACTGGAATACACCAACCTGCTGTTCGTGCCGAAGACACCGCCGTTCAATCTATTCGATCCTGAGCGCAAGCATGGCGTCAAGCTCTACGTCAAACGGGTCTTCATCACCGACGAATGCGAGGGTCTGGTGCCAGCTTGGCTGCGTTTCCTGCGTGGCATCGTGGACAGCGAGGACCTGCCACTCAATGTCAGCCGCGAGATGCTGCAACACAGCCCCGTGCTGGCGCGCATCGGTAAAGCGCTTACCAAGCGCGTGCTGACCACCCTGGAAAAGAAGGCAGAGAAGGAGCCCGAGGCCTATGCCGAGTTCTGGGAGGCCTTCGGCGCCGTGCTCAAGGAAGGCCTGTACGAAGGCGGCGATTGGCGCGATACGCTGCTCAGCTTATTTAGGGCGCCCGGCGCCCGTAGCCAAGGCCTGGTCGGGTTCGCCGATTATGTCGCGTGCATGAAAGACGGCCAGGACGCCATCTATTACATCACAGGCGAGGACCTGGAGGGCTTACGCCACAGTCCGCAACTCGAAGGTTTCGTCGCGCGCGGGCTCGACGTGCTCCTGCTGAGCGATCCCATTGACGAGTTCTGGGTCACCGCCGTACCTGACTACAAGGGCAAGCCCTTTAAGTCGATTACCCGCGGCGACATCGACCTGTCTACCGTCAAGGGCGATGACGGCGATGTCAAGGCAGAGGAGAAGCCGCCGCTCGCAGAAGGCATGAGCGAACTCGTCGTGGCGCTGCGCGAAGCGCTTGGCGAGGCCGTAAAAGATGTGCGCACCTCCGAGCGACTAACCGACAGCGCGGTCTGTCTGATCGCCGACGAAGGCGCGCTGGACATGCGCTTGGAGCGCCTGCTACGCGAGCACAAGCAGCTCGGCCAGGCGGCCCAGAAAATTCTGGAGATCAACCCGCAGAACCCGCTCATTACATCGCTCGCAGCGCGTGCCAAGGCCTCACCAACAGACCCAGCGCTAGCCGACGCTGCTCAACTCCTGCTTGACCAGGCCCGCATCATCGAAGGTGAACCGCTCCCGGACCCCGCCGCCTTCGCCAAGCGCATGACCGACGCCATGGCGCGTGGACTGGCATAACGTGCAGACCTATCACTGCAGCTGCTACTGTGGCGCCGTACACTTCGAGATCAATCCCGACTATGTGCAGAATGCTTGGCCCGAGTTCGCGGCATTCAATTCGGTTAATTGGGTCGTCAAGTGCAACCGTGAGAGCCCGGTAAAAGTGAGGCTGAAGATCTCCGAGGGGCTGCCCATAGTTAATTAAATCTCGTTGCGCACGCCAAGAATACCGCTGGCGGTTGCAATCTCTTCGGTCTTGAGACGACGCCCATCCGCCAGCGCTTCTTCGAAGGTCTCGCAGGCCTGATGGCGGGCGAGGCGGCGGGCAATCAGAGTATCGATGTCCTCGCCGCCCGTGGCAACGTGACCGGCGCGGTAGGCAGCAGCCATGATCTCGGCAAAAGGCGTACCCGTCTTCAGCAGATGCGCATTGGGTCCGAGCACGCGCTCATAGGCCTTGTTGTACCAGAGCAGTAGGTCGTCAGCCGTATAGATCACGATGACGGTGTCGAGGTCGTGCACGACGGCTTCGTCGAGTGGCGCCTCGTCTTCGGTCGACAGGCGCAGCAGCCAGACCGCAGCGATCCCCGCCGGCAAGGGTAGAGCCTCAACGTGCGCGCCTTCGACATCGAACGATGTCACAACATTGCCGGATATCGCCCCGGCTAGCATCTCCTGCGTCACGTCAACGCCCATCTCGCCAAAGGCCGGACTGGTCCAGAGTCGGACGAAGTCGCCCGCCGTGCCATCGCAAATAGCGATTGCCGGCTGGCTCAAAACTGTACACGCTGGGTCAACCCGCCATCAACGATGACATTGCTGCCGGTAATGAAGGCGGCGGCCGGGCTCGCCAGGAAGACCGCAGCGGCGGCGACTTCCTCGGGCGTGCCCATACGGCCCATGGGATTACGTGCCAGTGCACCCTGATAAATCTCGGGCTGGTTAAGGCGGCGGTCGTCCCAGACCCCGCCCTCGAAGAAGATGGTGCCAGGCGAGACTGAGTTGGCGCGCACGCCTTTCGGTGCCAACTCATTGGCGAGATTCGAGACATAGGTGATCAGCGCCGCTTTAATGGCGTTGTAAGGGCGCGCGCCACCGAAGAACTCGAGCGCGGCGATACTCGAGATGGCGACGATAGCTCCCGCGCCTGCGGCCTCAAGATGCGCGCGCGTGGCGTCTACGGCATTGAGCGTGCCGAGAATATCGCCCTCGAAGGCCTGCCGCCAGCCGGCCTCATCCTGGGTCAGTCCGAAGCCGCTGACATTGGCCACGAGAATATCGATACCACCGAAAGCTGTGGCACTGTCATCAGCCCAGCCCACGACAGCATCTCGCTCGCGCACGTCGAGGGCACTACCGCTAGCCTGGCCCGAACTGATGCCCGCCAAGGCTTTCACTTCCACCGCCACTGCGTCCGCATTGCGAGCACAGATAGCCACGTCGCAGCCCTCACCAGCGAGCCCACGCGCGATCGCCTGTCCGATGCCACGCGTGCCTCCAGTGACCAATGCTCGTTTTCCTGCCAGACCAAGATTCATGTGTCCCTGTCCTTTCTCTCAGGTGCCCTTTGTCGCCGGCTTTCTGGTCTCGAGAAAATCGTCGAACTCGGCCTGCGTCTTAGCCGCATTAGCTTTTATCTGCCGCGCCACGTCCTCAGTCTGAATCATCGCCGCCTGCCAAGTGGCGATGTGGTTTAGGCCGTCATCGATGCTGTGGTCACGGGCATAATTCAGCATTTGCTTGGTCCCGGTAATGGCCAACGGCGACTTGGCCGCGATATCTGCGCCCATCTCCATCGCCGCGGCGAGTAGCACCTCGGCATCGTCGTGAACCGAATTCACCAGGCCCACCGCGTGCGCCTCCTCGGCCGACAGTGGCCGGCCCGTATAGGCCAACTCGCGCACCAAGCCGGCGGGCATCAGATGGGGCAGACGCTGCAGAGTGCCTACATCCGCAGCCATCCCGATATTGATCTCCTGGATGCGGAAATAGGCATCCGCCGAGCACAGCCGAATATCGCAGGCCGAGATGAGATCTACGCCGCCGCCGATGCAGGCGCCCTGTACGGCAGCGATGACCGGAATGCGGCAACGGTCGATCACGGAAAAGCTCTTCTGCATGTCGAGCACGCTGCGCCGCAGCCGCTCGCCGCGCCGACCGGCATCGCCTTCGCAGTCAGCGAAGGATTCCATGACACTGAGTTCGAGGCCGGCAGTGAAGTGGCGGCCGGTCGAGGAGATGATAGCGGCGCGCACCGCCGCATCGCTGTCGACGGCGTCGAACACCGCAACCATGTCACGCCAGAACGGCAGAATCATGGTGTTGAGCGCCTCCGGCCGGTTGAGTCGGATATGCGCGACGTGATCTTTGACCGTAAGGGTCAAGGTCTCATAGGGCATGCTGGCTCCACCTTTCAGGACGTACGACGGCGCCAATCATATCGCACGGCGCCAGATATTGAAGTCAACGAAGTCGAGGCAGTTGAGGCAGCGTCAGCGAGAGCTTGAGTCCGGGCGCCTCAAGCACGGTCGATCTCGTCGGAGGACAGCTTCACCCGCACCTCGCGCCCGAGCAGATGCAGCATGACAACCACGCGGTCCGTGTCACCCTCGACCTCCAGAATGCCTTCGAGAGCGCGCATCGGCCCGGATTCGATGCGCACCTTGTCACCCGACTTCAGGCCACGGGCAAGCGTGTAGTGACCATCCTCATCGGCGCGCGCGCGCAGCGCATCAATCACCGCATCGGCTAGCGCCAACGGGCCGTCGCCGCTACCTACCAGATCGGCGACGCCATAAGTCGAGAGCACGGGGCGCCACTGCTCGCCATCGAGGTCCAGGACGACAAAGAGATAGCGCGGAAACAAAGGCCGCAGCACCTGTTCACTACGTCGGGCACGACGACGCTGCTTGCGGTAGAGCGGCAGCCAGGCCTCGAAGCCCTGGCGCTTAAGGTTCTCCAGCGCCCGCGCCTCCGCATGGAGCCTAGTGTGGACGGCATACCAGCGCTTTCCGGCGCTCATGAACCAGGCTCCAAATCAGCCATGACGATGTGGCCGTTGATCAGGTACCAAAGAATGCCAAGATATTCGTGCAGGGCGGCACGGCTACCGGCCAGGCCTGCGGCACTGGGCAGATAGGGGGCTAGCACGCCGAGTGGCTGTTGAGGTGATGCGTGCGGGGCCGGCGCATGGGCACTCACCGTGAGCCCCACATGGCGCAGGTTCGCCGCCATGCGCGCAACATGAACGGGCGAGGTGACGAGCACGATGTGCGTGCCGCCGAGACGCTCGGCGATGGTACGCGCTGCCGCTGCCGTCTCGGCGCTATTGCGCGCGCCAGATTCGAGCAGAACTGTCGGGTCATCAGGCCGGTCGGAACCGATCATGCCAAGTTGGCGAGCGACGCTGACAGCCTCCGTTTCCGCCTCGCCGAGTGGGCTGCCGCCGATCAGCACCAGGGGCAGGCTGGTGCGCTCGGCCAGCGCCTGGCCGGCCACTGCGCGGCGGATGCTGGCCGACGACGGCCACCAGCCACCTTGCGAATCGGCGAAAATACCGGCCGTCGGCACCACGATGGCCACGGCATCGCCTGGCGTTGCGACATCAAAGGACGGCGCCGCCTCGCCGAGCTGGGTCTCGAGCCAAGTCGCGACTAGTGGCACGCTGAGGCCGAGAAAGGCGAGCGTCGCACCTCCAATCAGCACCAGGCTCCAGCCGCGGTGCAACCACAGAACAAGGCCCAATAGCAGCATTGCCAGAATCGGCATAGGCAGGGTGAGCAGGGTCTCAGTCACCTCTCGCATTTCGAGCTTTTTCTCCCTCGGCGCCGCGTTGCAAGCTGCGGCCCGCTCCCATATGGTACAAGGGTCCTGACCACTCCCTGGTTCGCCCACACACTGCCAAGTATGACTCAGCCGAGTGAAAATGCCGAGCCCAGCGGCAAACGCGCGAGCCTTAGCGCGCGCAAGCGGAAGGCGCTCGCCCTGGCCGAGGCGGTGGCCAGCGAGCGCACCGGTTGGATAGCCCGCAATCGGTATTTCTACGACGACCACTACCGCTATCTGCGCTTCCTCGTGCCGGAAAGCTCGCACGTGCTCGACCTCAGCTGCGGTATTGGTGATTGCTTGGCGGCGCTGGCGCCGGAGCGCGGCGTCGGGTTCGACCTCAGCCCGGCCATGATCGAAGTAGCGCGCAAAGAGAACCCGCAGTTCGAGTATCATGTCGGCGACATCGAGTGCACTGCAGCCATCGCCGACCTCGAAGGCCCGTTCGACGCCATTATCTTGTCAGACACCATTGGCAACCTCGAAGACATTGAGATCACCATTGAGGCCCTGCACGCGTTATGTGCCCCCGACACACGACTGATTCTCTGCTATTACTCGCGCGCTTGGCAGCCGCTACTGCGTCTGACCGAAAAGCTTGGCGAAAAGCAACAACAATTACCGCAGAATTGGCTCAGCACCGAAGATATCAGCGCCCTGTTGCAGCTTGCTGATTTCGAGGTGATCAAGCGCGAATGGCGGCAATTGCTGCCCAAGCGCTGGCTCGGTTTGGGTTATCTGATCAACCGTACTTTCGGCACGCTGCCTGTGCTGCGGCGCTTCTCACTGCGAAACTATATCGTCGCCCGCCCGCTTCCCAAGCGCACCATGCCTGCAGAGCTGCCCTCGGCGACCGTGCTCATCCCCTGCCGTAACGAGCGCGCCAATATTGCCGCCGCCATCAAGCGCATGCCACACTTCGCGCCGGAGCAGGAGATCCTCTACGTCGAAGGGCACTCCAGTGACGGCACCTGGGAGGAGATCCAGCGTGTCATCGAGACTTATCCTGACTGGACCATCCGCGCTGTGCAGCAGGACGGTAAGGGCAAGGGCGATGCCGTGCGCAAGGGATTCGACGTGGCCGCGGGTGAGGTGCTAATGATCCTCGATGCTGACCTTACCGTACCACCCGAGACGCTACCCAAGTTTTACCGCGCGCTGGTCGCCGGCAAGGGCGAATTTGTTAACGGCACGCGGCTCGTCTATCCGCTCGAGAAAGAGGCCATGCGGCGGCTCAACTTGATCGCTAACCGCACCTTCTCGCTGCTCTTCTCATGGCTGCTCAACCAACGCCTGACCGACACCCTGTGCGGCACCAAGGTGTTGACCAAAGCCCATTATCGCAAGATCGCCGCCGGGCGCGCCTATTTTGGCGAGTTCGATCCGTTCGGTGATTTTGATCTCCTCTTTGGCGCCGCACGCCTGAACCTAAAGCTGGTAGAGATTCCCATCCGCTATCAGGCGCGAACCTATGGCGAGACCCAGATCTCGCGCTTCGCTGACGGCTGGCTGCTGCTGCGCATGGTCATCTTCGCCTGGCGCAAACTGAAAGCGCTTTGAGCGCCCTGTTAGCGGGGCTCGTTGCTGCCGCGCTGGCCTGGGCCACGACCGGGGCGCTGCGAAAGCTGCTCACGGCCAAAGAGATCCTCGATCACCCCAATGCGCGCTCGAGCCACGCGCACCCTATACCGCGCGGCGGTGGCATCGCCGTGATGGCGGTAATTTTGTTCGGCTGGCTGGCTCTCGGCCTCGCCGAGATCACGCCCTTGCGCCTGATTTGGCCGCTGCTCGGGCTGAGCTTCGGCTTGGCGCTGGTCTCCTGGGCCGACGATTTGCGCGGGCTCTCGCCGCTACTGCGCTTTACGGCCCAGATCGCGGCCGTTTCCATTGCACTCTCGACCGTGCCACTCGGTCCACATTTCCCCGGACCCTTGCCGCTTTGGCTGGCGATCGGCAGCGCCGCACTGGCCTGGCTCTGGTTCGTCAATTTGTTCAATTTCATGGACGGTATCGACACCATCGCTGGTGTCGAGACTGTGACGATCGCAGGCGGAACCGCGGTAGTCGCAGCCGCCCTCGGCCTGCTCGACGGCAGCTCCTGGCTAGCCGCAGTCGTTGCCGGTGCGGCGCTCGGCTTCTTGGTCTGGAACCGGCCGCCGGCGCGCATCTTCCTCGGCGATGTCGGCAGCGTGCCACTCGGCTTTCTGCTCGCCTGGCTGCTCCTGTCGCTGGCCGCCCATGGTGCCTGGGCAGCAGCCTTGATTCTACCCGCCTATTTCCTTACAGATGCCACACTAACCTTGCTACGCCGCGCTTTGCGTGGCGAAAAACCATGGCATGCGCATCGCGAGCATTTCTATCAGCAGGCGGTGCAGAAAGGTGCCGGCCACGGCCGCGTTAGCGCCAGTGTGGCGGTGGCTAATCTGGCGCTATTCGCCTGCGCGTTGGCCAGCCTGCACGGCCTCAGCGCCGCTATCGCAGCGCTTGCCGCATCGCTAGTGATCGTGCTGGTTTTGTTGTGGTACCTTCGCCGCGGTGCCACCTGGTAGGTGCCCATGTCCCAAGCGATCCATCCTGGAGAGACCATGTCCGATCAGTCCGCCCCCGAAGCTGAGGGCCTCCGCCCCATTGCCCGCGCCCTGCTGTCAGTTTCCGATAAGACGGGGCTCGTGCCTTTTGCCCATACCCTGGCAGAGGCGGGCGTGGCCCTGCTATCCACTGGCGGCTCCGCGCGCATGCTGCGCGAGGCCGGCCTGGAAGTAACCGAGGTTTCCGATCATACCGGCTTTCCGGAAATGATGGACGGGCGCATCAAAACCCTGCACCCCATCATCCACGGCGGCATCCTGGCCCGACGCGACCTCGACAGCCACGTTACAGCCATGGCGAAACACAGGATAGGCTCCATAGATCTGGTCGCCATCAACCTCTATCCCTTCGCCGAAACGGTGGCGGCAGGTGCGGACTTCGAGACCTGTATCGAGAACATCGATATTGGCGGCCCTGCCATGATCCGCTCGGCGGCGAAGAACCACGCATTCGTTGCCGTGCTCACCGACCCGGCGGATTACGACACCGTCACCGAGGAGATGGCGCACCACGATGGGCAAACGAGCCTCGCCCTTCGCCACCGTCTGGCAGCGCGCGCCTACGCCCATACCGGCGCCTATGACGGCGCCATCTCGGCCTGGTTCGGCGAGCAAATCGGCGATCCGCTACCAGAACGCTTAGCCCTCGGGGCGACCCGCCGGCAGAGCCTGCGCTATGGCGAGAACCCGCACCAGAAGGCCGCCTTCTACATTACCGGCGAGGATCGTCCGGGGGTGGCCAATGCCGCGCAGCTGCAGGGCAAGGAGCTGAGCTACAACAACCTCAATGACACCGATGCAGCCTTCGAACTGGTGGCGGAGTTCTCAGCGCCGTCTGTCGCCATCATCAAGCATGCCAACCCCTGTGGCGTGGCTAGCGGCGAAAGCGCGCTCGCAGCCTACCGCAAGGCTCTTGCCTGCGATCCGGTAAGCGCTTTCGGCGGCATCGTCGCACTCAACCGGCCGCTCGACACGATGACCGCCAGTGCGATCACAGAGGTGTTCACGGAGGTGGTTATCGCACCAGGCGCGGATGAGGGGGCGTGCGCCGTCTTCGCCACCAAGAAGAATCTGCGGTTGCTGCTGACGGGCGGCATGCCTGATGCCACGGCGCTGGGGCGCACGCTACGCTCGGTCACCGGCGGGCTGCTGGTGCAGGACCGGGATGCAGCGCGTACCGGGGCAGACGACCTGCAAGTAGCCACCAAGCGGGCGCCGAGCGCAGCAGAAATCGCCGACCTGCTTTTCGCCTTTGCCGTTTGCAAGCACGTTAAGTCGAATGCCATTGTCTACGCCAAGGACGGCGCCACGGTCGCGGTCGGAGCCGGCCAGATGAGCCGCGTCGATTCGGCGCGCATCGCCATCTCTAAGGCGGCGGACGCCGCCACCACGGCTGGCGAGACCGGCAGCCGCACCGCAGGCTCTGTGGTTGCCTCCGATGCCTTCTTCCCCTTCGCCGACGGATTGATCGCCGCGGCCGACGCGGGCGTAACGGCGGTGATCCAACCCGGCGGCTCGATGCGCGATAAAGAGGTGATCGCCGCCGCCGACGAGCGCGATCTAGCCATGGTGTTTACCGGCCACCGCCATTTTCGACATTGATGCCGATGACGAGCAAGATTCGCCACCGCTGTGGAGCACAAGGAGGATATCGGACCCGAGAGCTTGCGAATGTTCAGCGCCCGCAAGCCGGCATAGGACGCAATCCATGAACGGCGTTATCTCTTATTACGACGAGCACCCGATCAACGAGGTACAGATCCGCACGGCGCTGGCGCGCGAGGGCAAGGCGATGCAGAACCTTGTGCCCGAAGACCTCTACGACCACGACCAGGACCATTACGGCGGCATCGACGCCACCCGCCGTCTAGCCCTGGTCTGTGGCATTCAGGTGAGCGATCACGTGCTCGACATCTGCAGCGGTATGGGCGGGCCGGCACGCCTGATCGCGCACGAGTGGGACTGTCAGGTCACAGGCATCGACCTCAACCCCAACCGCACACCCTCAGCTGCCCGGCTGACCGCGCTTGTGGGCCTCGAGGCGCGAGTGCGCTTCGTGCGCGGTGATGCCACAAGCTTGCCGTTCGGTGCGGAAAGCTTCGACCGGGCGATCGGCCAGGAGGCCTTTCTCCATATCGCCGACACGCGGGCGCTGTTCCGCGAGTGTTTCCGCGTACTGCGGCCGGGCGGGCGGCTTGCCTTCACCAACTGGATCGCGCTCGGCGCTCTGTCGGACGAGGAACGGAAAGACCTTGCCAAGGGCATAGCCTTTCGCGGTGTTCATCCTCTGGCAAAATACCGCGGCTTCGTCACCGACGCCGGGTTCGACCCGGTCGAGGCAGAGGATGTGTCTGCCCATTGGCGCTGCATTCTGCGCGCCCGACTAGAGATGTATCGCAGCATGGAGGCGGATACCGTGGCCCAGTTTGGCGCCGAGCGCCACCGCGCCTACATCACCGGTTACGAAATCTTCATCAGTCGCATCGAAGGCAAGAAGCTCGGCGGAGCGCGCTTTGTCGCCACCAAACCGCTAGCATAGGAAGCACACCGCTGGGCGCTCGCTGACGGCCTCGACATCTTCCTCCGCCAGGAAGCGGCCGGTCACCAGCTCGTCGCCCGCAACCGGCCCCCAGGTGTAGGCCCGCCAGATCTCGAGAGGGTCAAACCAAACGCCGAATTTGCCCTTCGTCTCCCCACAGCATGAAAAGCCGGCAGCACACCTTTCCCCCCGGTGGCGCAGCTCGCCCGGTCGTGCTCAAGATAGATCGTCGCCCCGGCGCGATAGTCCTCGCACAGGCGCACGAAACCGCCCACGACAGAGACATACTCAGGCGTGAATCCCTCGAAGAACACAACGCCGCTTGGTATAATGCTATCCGCATCCGCAAAAGGAGAGGGGAGCATGAACGACGGCAATCGACAAGTGGTTCTGGCAGCCCGCCCCGTGGGAGCGCCCAAGCTCGGCGATTTTCACCTGCAGGAAACGCGGCGGCCCGAGCCCGGGACCGGCGAGATGCTGATACGTACCCTTTGGCTCTCGCTTGACCCCTATATGCGCGGGCGTATGAACGCGCAGAAATCCTATGCGGAGCCGATACCCATCGGCGGTGTCATAGAAGGCGGCACGGTAAGCGTGGTCGAGGCGTCCAACCATGGCGACTATGCCGTCGGCGACATCATCGTCGGCCGTGCCGGCTGGCAGGAATGGGCAGTGTCCGCAGGCACAGGCATGCGCAAGATCAACCCCAACGCAGGACCGCTCTCCGCCTCGCTCGGCGTGCTCGGCATGCCGGGCATGACCGCATATACGGGCCTGCTCAACATAGGCCAACCCAAGGCGGGCGAGACCGTAGTCGTGGCCGGCGCCTCGGGCGCGGTCGGCAGCGTGGTCGGGCAAATCGCAAGGATCAAGGGCTGTCGTGCTGTCGGCGTCGCCGGAGGTGCAGAGAAGTGCACCTTCACCACGGGCGAGCTTGGCTTCGACGCCTGCATCGACCACCGCGCACCCGATTTTGCAAATCAGCTCGGCGCCGCCTGCCCTGACGGCATTGACGTCTATTTCGAGAATGTCGGCGGGCCGGTGCTGGAGGCAGTGTTCCCACTCATGAACATGTGGGGGCGCATGCCGGTTTGCGGCATGATCTCACACTACAACGACACCGCGCCGTCGCCCGGCCCCAACATGTTGCCCAAAGCGATGATGTTGATCCTCACCCGGCGCCTGATCCTACGCGGCTTCATCGTCAGAGACTATACGAGCCAACTGGACGATTTTCTGCGTGACGTGGGTGGTTGGGTGCGCGAGGGCAGGATCCGCTATCGCGAAGACGTGCTGGACGGTCTGGACAAGGCGCCCGAAGGCCTCATTGGGCTGCTGCAAGGCAATAACTTCGGCAAGCTGGTGGTCAAGGTGGCGGAGCTATGAGACGGGCCTGCCGCCCTGCTGATCTCCCCGCCTACAAACCCATCTGCCGCGCCGCGAGGTCGCGCATGATTTCTTCGGCGCCACCGCCGATGGCATTCACGCGCACCTCGCGGTAGATGCGTTCGACCTTCTGGCCCCTCAGATAGCCGGCGCCACCGAAGGTTTGCACGGCCTCGCGAGCGCAGAACTCCATAGTCAGCGTTGCCTGGTTCTTGAGCAGGCAAATCTCGGCGACCGGGTCTTCTCCGTGGTCGATGCGCCAGGCGAGGGCTTCCAGCCAGGCCTGGGTCGCCTTGATGCGCATCGCCATGTCGACCAGCTTATGACGAACCACCTGGTGATCGATGAGGCGCTTGCCGAAGGTTTCGCGCTCCCGAGCATAGCCAACCGTCTCATCGAAGCAGACCTGGGAGAAGCCGTTGCACCCAGCTGCCATCATCAGCCGCTCGAAGTTGAAGTTCTGCATGATGATCTTGAATCCCTGGTTCTCCGCGCCGATGAGGTTCTCCGCCGGCACGCGCACATCGTCGAAATAAAGTGTCGCGGTATCGGAGGCGTGCCAGCCCATCTTCTTCAGCGGTGTGCGCGAAAAACCCGGCATGTCGGCCTCTATCAGCAATAGGGAGATGCCGTGCATGCCCGCGCCGCCGGTGCGCACTGCCGTGGTGATGTAGTCGGCCTGAAGTCCCGAGGTAATGAAGGTCTTACTGCCCTTGACGATATATTGCTTGCCCTCGCGCCGCGCCGTGGTCCGTAGGTTGGCGACATCAGACCCGCCCGTCGACTCGGTGATTGCCAGCGCCGCGATCTTCTCGCCCGCCAGAACCTCAGGCACGACACGCGCCCTCACCGCGTCCGTCGCCGCCCGGATGACCGGCGGCAGGCCGATGGCATGGCTGCATAGGCTGGCCGACACGCCACCGGCGCCAGCGCGCGCGAGCTCTTGTGCAGCGATGATCATGCTGAAGTGATCTGCCATCGCGCCCCCAGCCTTGACCGGGTGATAGGCCGCGATAAGCCCAATCTCACCGGCCTTGCGGAAAAGCGTGCGCGGCAGGCGCTCGGCATCCTCCCAGGCTTCGACGTTGGGATCAACCTCCATCTCGACAAAGCGGCGCAGGCTATCGCGCCAGACCTCGTGATCAGCGGTGTAGTACGGACTTGGTATCATGACCGACATCCCTCCGATGAGCGGAAGTCACTATAGGACGGTTGCGACTGCACGGCACTGTCTAACAGCTAAAATATTCTTACATATTACTAGTATGCCAATAGAATGCTCATAGAGGTCTGACTCAATTTTGGATTCCAATGGCTTGCCCACACTAGAAGCACAGTACAGTGTGACGCGATCGACGCGCGCGGCGGGATAGGCGAAAGAACCCTACCCCCGTTTCTCCTCCGTCCATTTCGGGCGAGGGTGGGTGATGATAGTTTCGACGGGAGAATAGTCGAGATAGCCAAGCCGGCCAACGGGGCGTAGCTTATTCCAGGCTACTATCCCGTTCTCGATCACGCGGTCGTCAATATGAATGCCTATGACCTCGCCAAATACCACGCTGTTGTCGGCCGGTGCGATTGAGCGCAGGCGCGTGGTCTGCACGTAGCGGCATTCGAGATGCACTGGGCTACCGGCCACGCGCGGCGGCCTGACCACCTTGGACGCCTCGGTCTGTAGCCCAGCATAAGCAAATTCGTCGACCTCGTGCGGCGCCGGCACTGAGGTGGCGTTCATGGCCTCGACAAGCTCTTGCGTGACCATGTTGACCACAAACTCACCCTGCGTTTCAACATTATGCACGGTGTCCTTGAGCCCGCCCTGCTCGTGGTGGCCAGAGGCCGCGAACATCACGTGCGGCGGCGTGTAAGAGAGCGCATTGAAGAACGAATAGGGCGCTAGGTTGACATTGCCGTCGGTGTCCATCGACGAAATCCAGCCGATCGGTCGCGGGACGACAAGGGCGTTAAACGGATTATGCCGCATACCATGCGGCTCGCCGGGCTTGTAGAACATGCCTTCCCTCCCACAAAGAAAAGCCCCTCCCGCCGCGACGGCGGGAGGGACCGAATTTGTGCGCTTAGTTGACCTCGAACAGGCCGGCCGCGCCCATGCCGCCGCCGATGCACATGGTCACAACCACGTTCTTGGCGCCGCGGCGCTTACCTTCGATAAGCGCGTGGCCGGTCAGCCGAGCGCCGGACATGCCATAGGGGTGCCCGATAGAGATGGCGCCACCGTCGATATTGAGATTTTCGTTGGGGATGCCGAGCTTGTCGCGGCTGTAAATTACCTGCACCGCAAAAGCCTCGTTGAGTTCCCAGAGATCGATGTCGTCCATGGTCAAGCCGTTGCGCTTCAAAAGCCGGGGCACGGCATAGACCGGACCGATGCCCATCTCGTCGGGCTCCAGAGCAGCGACACTGAAACCGCGGAAAGTGCCGAGCGGCTCAAGGCCGCGCTGCTCGGCGAGCTTGGCATCCATCACCACGCAAGCCGAAGCACCATCCGAGAGCTGGCTGGCATTGCCGGCAGTGATGAAGCCACCCTCGCCGATCACCGGTTGCAGGCCCGCCAGGCCTTCCAATGTCGTGCTCGGTCGGTTGCCCTCGTCCTGCTCCAAGGTCACCGCCTGTTCGCTAGTCTCGCCGGTTTCCTTGTCGGCAACGATCTTGACGCTCGGTAGCGGCACGATCTCATCATCAAAGCGTCCAGCCTGCTGCGCCGCCGCTGTGCGCATCTGGCTTTGCAAGCCGTATTCGTCCTGGACCTCACGGCTAATACCATAGCGGTCGGCCACCACCTCGGCGGTCTGGATCATGCTGTAGTAGATCTCGGGTTTGTGCTCGTCTAGCCATTCGTCATGGCCGCGATAACTGTTCTGGTGGTCGTTCTGCACCAGGCTAATTGAATCGAGACCACCGGCGACCATCACCGGCACGTTGTCGACGATTACTCGTTGCGCCGCCATGGCAATGGTTTGCAGACCCGATGAACAAAAGCGATTGACCGTGGCACCGCTAGTGGTCACGGGTAGGCCCGCACGCAGCACCGCCTGGCGGGCAATATTGCCACCGGTGGCACCTTCCGGGATAGCACAGCCGAGCAACACGTCCTCAACCTCCTCCGGATCGACGCCGGCACGCTCGACCGCATGCTTAATCACATGGCCGCCGAGTTCGGCACCGTGGGTGTTGTTGAAGGCACCGCGATAGGCTTTGCCGATCGGCGTACGTGCGGTTGAGACGATGACGGCTTCACGCATGACTGCACTCCCATTGTGATAGCGTATCGGCTATTCGTTGAAGGTCTTGCCCGCCTTGGCGAGCTTTTCAAGCAGCGGCGCCGGCCGCCAGGCCTCGCCATGCTCATCGTGATAACGGCTGACTGAGTCGTACACCTTGTCGAGGCCCGTGCGGTCGGCATAGAACATCGGCCCACCACGATAGCGCGGAAATCCGTAACCGTTGCAGTAGATGACGTCGATGTCGCTGGCACGCATAGCGATGCCCTCTTCGAGAATCTTGGCGCCTTCATTGACCAATTGATACATGGTGCGCTCGAGGATCTCCTCGCGGCCGATCTGGCGCCGGGTGATGCCTTCCTCCTCGGACTGAGCGTCAATTAGCTTTTCAACCTCGGGAGCGGGGATCGGCGTCCGGCTGCCGGCTTCGTAACGATACCAGCCGGCGCCGGTTTTCTGGCCATAGCGACCCTGCTCGCAAAGCGCATCGGCCACGGGTGAGTCGGACTGGTTGAGGCCGAACTCCACCATCTTGCCCTTGCGGATACGCCAGCCGACATCGAGGCCGGCGAGGTCGCCCATGGCAAAAGGCCCCATGGCGAGACCAAAGTCATACAACGCGCCGTCCACATCCTGCGGCAGGGCCCCCTCGATCAGCATGCGATAGGCTTGGCGCGCATAATGATGCAGCATGCGGTTGCCGACAAAGCCATCGCAGACGCCGACGAGCACCGGCACCTTGCCGATCTGCTTGCCGACCTTCATGACGGTAGCGATGGCTTCCGCCGAGCTCTTTTCGCCGCGCACGTTCTCCAGCAAGCGCATGACATTGGCGGGGCTAAAGAAGTGCGTCCCGATGACGCTCTCGGGGCGGCTCGTCGAGGCCGCGATCTCGTTCACGTCTAGGGTCGAGGTGTTGGTCGCCAGCACCGCGCCGGGCTTGGCGATGGTGTCGATCTTGGCGAAGATCTCCTTTTTTAGACCCATCTCCTCGAACACCGCCTCAATCACCATGTCGGCCTCAGCGATATCGTTGTAGTCTAGGCTGGGCTTAAGCAGACCCATGCGAGTCTCAACGTCTTCGGCCGTGATGCGCCCCTTGGTAGCCGTGCTCTCGTAGTTCTTGCGAATGATGCCGAGACCCCGGTCTAGCGCCTCCTGACTCGCTTCGACCATGGTCACGGGGATGCCCGCATTGAGAAAGTTCATGGCGATGCCGCCGCCCATGGTGCCGGCGCCGAGGATGGCCGCCGTCTTGACGTCCACGATCGGTGTGTCGCGGGGCACGTCGGGAATCTTATTGGCAGCTCGCTCGGAGAAGAACATGTGGATCATGCCGCGTGCCTGTTCGGATTGATGGCATTGGTTGAACAGCTTGCGCTCGCGTGCCATGCCTTGGTCGAAAGGAAGATTCACCGCCGCCTTGACGCATTCGATGATGTTGAAGGGAGCAAGATTGCCACGCTCGCGCCGCACAATGGACTTGGCGAAGTTGTCGAAGAATGCCGGGTCGGACGGCGCGGCGGCGCTGTTATCGCGTATCTTGCGCGGCCCCTTACCCTCTGCCAGCAGGCCCTCGGCGTAGGCCACCGCGGCATCGGTGATATTGCCCTTGGCCACGGCATCGATGATGCCGAGGGCTGCCGCCTTGTCGCCATTGACAAAGCTTCCGGAAGCGATCATCGGCAGTGCGCGCTCAACCCCGATCAGACGCGGCAGGCGCTGGGTGCCACCGGCGCCAGGCAGCAGGCCAAGCTTGACCTCGGGCAGGCCGTAATTGGCCTTGGCGTGACCGCAGCGATAATGGCACGACAAAGCAACCTCGAGCCCGCCGCCGAGCGCATTGCCGTGAATGCCGGCAACGGTGAGCTTGGCCGAACCCTCCAGTGCGTCGAGCACGTCGAAGATCGAATGGGTCGGGTTTTCCGGCGGATTGAAGAACTCGGAGATATCGGCGCCGGCGATAAAGGCGCGACCACCACCAACAACGACAATGGCCTTGACCTCAGCGTCCGCCTCGGCCGCCGCGACGCCCTCACAGATGCCCTTCGGCACGCCCACCGAAAGCGCATTCACGGGTGGGTTGTTGACGGTAATGACGCCGACCGCACCGCGCTTCGAGAAATCGACCAGATCCGCCATGAGGCCCGCGTCCTTTGCAAGAATGGGAAAGCCCCGGCAAGAAAGCCCGCTGGGCACCCCGCGTCAATCGCTAATGCGGAAGGGCCGGTCTGCGCTCAGCGTATTGACACAGCCCACGCGGTTACATTGCGCGAGGCAGGAGCAAGCCGCGCCATCTGATGCGACTGCTTCAGGCGCCAGTAGGGAAGGGAACCGGCGTGACTGAGGACGAAGGGTAAGCGGGTATAACTGACCCCGTGCTCGCCGGATATTCGCCCCGCGGTTGGGACTTGCCGCCTGACCTAGGGCCGAATGTTGCGGCAAACTACTGATCTCAAGTAACACTTTCTACGCCGCACCCAGCCTTTTCAAATATGAGTAAACACGGGTGAAGTCGGCGCCCGGCATGGCGTCGTGCATGGCAGCGAGAGTCTCGCCCACTTGCCGCGCGACCTTTTCGCGGGCGCCGATGCGCTCGGCTTCAGCCAGATAGAGCGCCACGTCCTTGCTCAGGAGATCAACCGTGAAGCCAGCATCGTAGCGGCCGTTCAATATGCGGGTCGGAAATTTATCTGACGTGGCCGTGTTTTGGCCGCTGGAGACGTTGAGCACGTCGATGATCACTTTTGGGTTGAGCCCGTGCGCCTCGCCGAACAGCACGACCTCGCTGGTGGCAACCATAGCGACGCCCGAGAGCAGATTGTTGAGCAGCTTCATGGTCTGGCCCTGGCCCGGCGCGGGGCCGATGTAGAAGAGATTCTTGGCCATGGTCTTGAGCGCCGGCGTGGCGCGCTCAAACTCTGCGGACTCGCCCGAGACCATCATCGCCAGGGTGCCCCGCACCGCTCCGCGGGTGCCGCCCGAGACCGGCGCATCGAGATAGGTGATACCGGCTTCGGCCAGCAGCCCGTGTACGCGCACTGCCGCTTCCGGGCCGATGGTCGAATGGTCGAACACACAGCCCGTCCAGCCACTCTCCACGATCTCGCTTGCCACTGCCTCGACCGCCGAGCCATCAGGCAGTGACAGCAGCGCCACACCAGCACCGGCCAGCGCCTCCGCCACCGAGTCGGCGGCCGTGCCGCCATCGGGCAGCCGCTCGGCCGTGCCCGCGGCATCGTACCCGATCAGAGCATAACCGGCGTCCGCCAGCCGCGCCGCCATACGCGCGCCCATCTGCCCGAGCCCAATAAAGGCGGTGCGCATGGTTTTGCTCCTCACTTGCATGCTTGGTTCAGACCGTGCCAGCTTAGCAGCCGCATATTGCAGGGAGGAAGCCCGTGAGAGAGATCGAAAGTTTCGAGGCCATGCGCGCCCTGGTCGGCGAGGAGCTTGGCGTCAGCAGCTGGGTCGATGTGACCCAGGAACGTATCGATAAGTTCGCCGAAGCAACGGGTGACTTCCAATGGATCCACGTGGACCCAAAGCGTGCCAAGACCGAGCTGCCGGGGGGCAAGACTATCGCCCACGGCTATCTCACGTTGTCACTGGTGCCGATGATGATGTACGAGATCTACAAGATCGTCAACGTCACCCACGGGCTGAACTACGGCGCCAATAAGATTCGCTTCACAGCGCCGGTGCCAGCGGGCGTGCGCGTACGCGGGCGCCTGCGCATCAAGAACACCGAGGACATGCCCAATAACGGCCTCAAGATCTTCGGCGAGGTCACGGTTGAGATAGAAGGCGCTGAGCGCCCCGCCTGCGTGGCGGAAACAATCAGCGTGGCCTACAGCGCCACTTAAGCCGCGGCGAATGTAGGTTGTGCCTTGGATCGAGTTACAAGAATACCTAAGTCTGTAACCGCTCGCGTAAAGCGACCTTGACCACCTTACCATAGTTGTTCTTAGGGAGCTCGTCGATAGCAAGGTAGGACTTAGGGCGCTTGAAGCGAGCAATGTTTTCCAAGCATAGCACATCCAGCGCCACGGGGTCGATGTCGACCCCCTTTTGCATGACCACGAAGGCCACTACCTCTTCGCCCCATTCGGGATGAGGGCGCCCAACCACCGCAGCTTCGCGCACATCGGCGTGGCGCAGCAGCACTTCCTCAACCTCACGCGGATAGATGTTGCTGCCGCCCGAAACGATCATGTCCTTTGAGCGGTCACGCAACGTCAAAAAGCCATCTTCATCGAGCACCCCGACATCGCCCGTGCGCAGCCAGCCGTCGCGCAGGGCCTCGGCTGTCGCTTCCAGATCGTTCCAGTAGCCGAGCATAACCGCAGGCCCCTTGACTTCGATCTCACCCACCTCGCCCGCCTCCAGCGCCTGGCCATCCTCGCCGGTGATGCGCAGCTCGACCGCGCTTTCCGCGAGGCCGACCGATGACAGGTACTCACGCGACTCGTGCCAGCGGCGACTCAGCGCCGTGATGGTCATGGGCGATTCAGCCTGGGCGTAGATCTGGATAAAACGCTGACCCATGACTGCGATAGCCTTCTCGATATCGGCGAGATACATTGGCCCACCGCCATAGATCACGGACTTGATGCCGTCGCCGTCCATGCCGCGCACCTTGGCCGCATCCACTAGGCGACGCACCATCGTCGGGGCCGCAAACAGCGAGACGTTGCGCAAGGTTTGGGCTAGATCCAGAACCTCGGCTGCGTCAAAGCCGCCGGACGCGGGCACGACGTGGCGGGCGCCGGCGCGCACGTTCTGAAAATTGTAGACACCGGCGCCATGCGACATGGGCGCGGCATAGAGGATAGCGTCGCTGGGCGCGATCGCCTCGACGTCCATGACATAGCACAGCGCCTGCACGACGAGATTGCCGTGCGACAGCATAACGCCCTTTGGCCGGCCCGTGGTACCGGAGGTATAGAACAGCCAGGCGAGATCATTCTCTTTGCGTGATAACGGCCGTGGTGGTCCCTTGCCTTCCCGCATCACAGCATGCGCCGACTCGTCTACGGAAAGGACGGTGGCGTCGGTATTCAGCACAGCCGCGGTGGTAGCGTCGCAATAGACAACCTTGCAGCCCGCATTATCGAGAATCCACTCCGCCTCGCGGGGATGCAGCTTGGCATTGATTGGTACCACCGCCGCGCCCAGCCACCAGATGCCGTAAAGCACTTCGAGATACTCGATGCGGTTCTTCATGAGGACGCCTACGCGGTCACCAGAGACAACGCCGTAATCACGCGCCAGCCCACCCCCCAGCGCCGAAGCGCGACGGGCAAATTCCTGATAATCCGCCACCATCCTCTGGCCACAAAACAGTGCTGGCGCCTCTGGGCGCGTGTGGGCGGTGCGATATAACCACTCAGCTAGATTCATAGCCGGCTACATGGCCGTAATGCCGCCGTCGAGCACGAATTCGGTGCCGGTCATAAACTTCGATTCATCAGAGGCCAAATAGACGATACCCCAGGCGATGTCGTCGGGCTCGCCCATATGGCCGAGAGGAATCTGGCGCTCGAGCTTGGCCTTGGTCTTGGCGGGATCGGGTGAGCCCTCGTACATGGCCTTGACCATGGGCGTGTCGATAAAGGTCGGATGCACCGAGTTGCAGCGGATGTTGTAGCCCTGGCGCGCGCAATAGAGTGCGACAGATTTGGTCAGCAGCCGCACCGCACCCTTGCTGGCGTTGTAGGCGGCGAGGTTGTGGCCACCGATCAGCCCCGAGACAGACGAGATGTTGACGATCGAACCACCCGCCCCGTCCTCGCGCGAGGTCTGCTTGATCGCCGCGACACCGTACTTACAACCGAGAAAAACGCCGTCTGAATTGACCGCCTGGGTGCGTGTCCAGTCCTCGAACGAGGTCTCCTCGACATTGCCCATCTCTGCGATGCCGGCGCTGTTGACCAGCACATCGAGGCGGCCATGACGGGTTAGCGCCACCTCAACCACCGCCTGCCAGCCGGCCTCGTGGGTGACATTATGCTCGAGAAACAGAATGTCGCCGCCTATCTCCGCCGCCACCGCATGGCCCGCTTCGGCCTGGATATCGGTAATCACTACCCGCGCACCCTCCTCTACCATGCGCTCGGCACTGCGCCTGCCGATGCCCGATGCCCCGCCCGTGATCAATGCGACCTTGCCATCCAACCGTGCCATGCCGACCCCCTATGCTGCGTCCGGGACCACGATACGCGCCTGCATAGCTTGACTCAATTGGCACCTCACGCCCAAATGTGCCGACATGAGGGACGCCGTGACCACAACACCATCAGCCGCAGACACACACCCGCGCCAGCGCGCGACGGTGCTCGATTCCGAGATCACTTATGTCGATACCGGCAAGACGGACGGCCGCCCGTTGGTGTTCCTACACGGTAATCCGACCTCGTCCTATCTCTGGCGCAATATCATTCCGCACCTGGCCGAGGGCAATCGGTGCTTGGCACCGGATTTGATCGGCATGGGCGATTCCGGTGGCGCGTCGAACGACGACTACAGCTTTGCCACCCACGCGCGTTATCTCGATGCCTGGCTTGCAATCATGGACCTGCGCGATACAGTCTTGGTAGTGCATGACTGGGGTTCAGCGCTGGGCTTCCACTGGGCCTATCGCAACCAGGACCGAGTCGCCGGCATCGCCTACATGGAAGCCTTGGTACGCCCGGTCCGCTGGGCCGACTGGCCCGACAGCGCACGCGAGTTCTTCCAGGCGCTGCGCTCGCCCGCAGGCGAGGAAATGGTACTGGAGAAGAACCTATTCGTGGAGGTGCTGCTGCCGCGCGCAATATTGCGCGGGCTGACGGATGCTGAGATGGCGCACTACCGCAAGCGCTACACGCAGCCCGGCGAGTCGCGCCGCCCGACGCTGACTTGGCCGCGCCAGATCCCTATCAATGGCGAGCCGGCAGACGTGGTGGCCATCGCCGAAGCCTATTCAGCGTGGATGGCGGCAAGCGACCTGCCCAAGCTTTTCATAAATGCCGAGCCCGGCAGCATCCTCGTCGGCGAGCAACGCGAGTTCTGTCGCGCCTGGCCCAACCAGACCGAGATCACGGTGCCTGGGCTGCATTTCATCCAGGAGGACTCGCCTGATCAGATCGGCGAGGCGGTGAGCGACTTCGTAGCGCACCTCGGCTAAGGCGTTGCACGAGACTGGCTGTTTTTCTCATCTTCGGCCAATACAAGTCTTTGACTATTAAACAAAAATCTGTACCTAGCTTATTTCGTAATTCCCGGTGCCACACGTTCGGTGACCAGGAGATAGACTCCGGCGAACAGAGAATTCACTGACTGGCACCTAGCCCCTCGTCCGGCAAATGAAGGGGCACGCGGAGAAACGGAGGATTCGCGTTTGACGGATTTGATGAGGGATGCCAGTCAACGGCGGTACCGATCAGACGCAATACCTTCGCGCTGCCACGAGGGAGGGCGCCGGAAGACGCCGAATGTGATCGCCGGAATCGCAAATGGTACTCGCCCTTGCAAAGCGCCCGCGGCCCTGCCCACAATGTGCCACGGGAGGGCGATTATGCGTAGTCATCATGATATGGGCGGTGAGCCGGCCGGGCCAGTCGAGATCACCGAGGACGACTACGACGTCTGGGAGAAGCGCATCGACGCGCTGCTTTCCTTGCTCATCCAGGAAGAGAAGATCATGCGCGTCGACGAGCTGCGCCGCGGCATCGAGGCACTGGCGCCAAATGCCTATGCGTCTTTGAGCTATTACGAGCGCTGGATTGCCTCCATCGCCGCTATTCTCGTCGAAAAAGACGTGCTGGGTCAGGACGAGGTCGACGCGCGCGTGGCTGTAGTGGCGGCGCGGGAGGGCGAAGCATGAGTCGCTTTGCCGTCAGCGAGCGCGTACAGGTCGCCTTCCACGACCCGCCCGATACCCCGCGCAAGCCGCATCTGCGCACGCCCTGGTACGTGCGTGGCAAAAGCGGTGAGATCGAGCGCATCTGCGGCGAATTCCGCAATCCCGAAGGCCTGGCCTATGGTGAGGACGGCCTGCCCAAGCAGACACTGTATCGCGTACGGTTCTCCCAATCCCATCTCTGGCCAGATTATGCGGGCCCGGCTCACGACTGCGTCGAGGTCGAGATCTACGAGCATTGGTTGGAGCGGACGTCATGAGCGACGAAGTCAGGCACCGTCACGGTGTCCACGATCCTCATTACCGCCACCTCGCGATCGCGGTGCACGAACTGCTTGTCGAGAAAGGCGTGCTGAGTGAGGATCGAATTGACCGCCAGATCGTGCGCATGGATGCACGTAGCCCGGCCGATGGTGCTCGCATGGTGGCCCGTGCCTGGACCGACCAGGCGTATCGCGCCCGCATGCTCGCTGACGGTAGCGCCGCGGCCGAGGAAATCGGTCTCGTCGTCGACGGTACCCTGTTGGTGACAGTCGAAAATACGGACGCGGTGCACAATCTTTTCGTCTGCACACTTTGCTCCTGCTATCCGCGCTCGATTCTCGGCTTACCGCCGACCTGGTACAAGGCGCCGGAATACCGCAGACGGGTGGTGCGTGAGCCGCGCAAGGTGCTGGCCGAGTTCGGCGTCAGCGTGGCGGATGACGTCGAGCTGCGGGTGCACGATTCCACCGCCGATATGCGCTATATTGTACTGCCACGCCGACCCGACGGCACCGAGGGCTGGAGTGAGGACGCGCTTGCCAAGCTTGTGACCCGGGACAGCATGATCGGCGTTGGTCTGCCTTTGTCGCCGGAGACCGCACAAGCGGCAGAGTAGGGCACAAGCATGCTCAAGGTTTGGGGGCGGCGCAACTCGTCCAACGTACAGAAGGTGCTGTGGTTTTGCGACGAGGCGGCGCTACGCTTCAAACACGAGGAGATCGGCGGCGAGTTCGGCCGTACCGCCGATGCCGACATGCTGGCGCGCAATCCCAATGCCCGCGTCCCCACCATTGAAGATGATGGTTTCGTGTTGTGGGAGAGCAACGCCATCCTGCGCTATCTCGGAGCAAAATATGCCTCCGGTGCCATGTTTCCGACCGAGCTCAAGGCCCGGGGCGATGCGGACCGCTGGATGGACTGGCAGCAATCTACGGTACTAGCACCGCTGACCACCATCTTCTGGGGTCGGGTGCGAACGCCCGAGGCCTACACTGAAGAGCAGATCGCGCAAGCCGAAACGGCGGCCGTGCAGCTCTGGAAGATTCTCGATACCCGCCTCAAGGGACGTGACTGGATCATGGGCGATACATTTACCATTGCCGACATACCGCTCGCCATCCTCGCCTGGCGTTGGTTTTCGCTGGCCAAGGAACCGCCTACCATGGCGGCGCTTGACGCCTGGTTCGTGCGTATCCGTGCGCGTCCCGCATTTGAGGCCCGCGTCTCCAGCATACCGCTCACCTGATAGCGTGGACAGACACCGTAGCTTGCGGCAGAGTTCTCCCTATGCATGACTTGGTAATTAAAAATACCGTCATTTACGACGGCAGTGGCGAAGCGCCGCAACATGCCGCGCTCGCCGTTAGCGAGGGCCGTATCGCGGAAATCGGTAGTGATGTTGGAGCCGGCCGCGAGGTTGTCGATGCGGAAGGCTTGGCGCTGGCGCCGGGTATCATCGACACCCACACCCATTACGACGCACAGGTCACCTGGGACCCCTGGCTAGACCCCTCCTCACGTCTCGGCGTGACCACGGTGGTGATGGGCAATTGCGGCTTTACCGTAGCGCCCTGCAAGCCGCAGCACCGTGCGGCCACCGCACGCAATTTATGTAACGTAGAAGGCATGTCGATCGAGGCCTTGCGCGAGGGCATGCGCTGGGAGTTCGAGAGCTTTGGCAACTATCTAGATCATTTGGAGAGCCGTGGCGTTGGCCTCAATGTTGCGTGCTTTGCAGGCCATTCCTCGATTCGCACCTGGGTGATGGGCGACGACGCTACCGAGCGCGCGGCCACTGCGGACGAGATTGCGGCCATGGCAGACCTGGTGCGCGAGGCGATGGCAGCCGGCGCTATCGGCTTCGCTACCTCGACTTTCGAGGGCCACAACGGCGCCGGTGGCGTGCCCATGCCCTCGCGGCTGGCAAAACAGGACGAGTTGCAAGCGCTCGTCGTCGCCATGGCCGAGGGCGACCGCGGCACCTTCATGCTCACGCGCGGCTCAGGCTCGCGGCTCAGCTTTCTCGAATCCCTTGCCGAAATGGCGCGGCGGCCGGTAATCGTCGCAGCGCTACTGCACAATCCTTTGAACGACCAGACAACGACGCGCGCAATGCAAAAGATCGCCGAGGCCAACAGCCGCGGGCACGAGCTTTACGGCCAAGTCTCCTGCTGCCCGCTGACTTTGGATTTCACCTTGTACAACCCGTACATGATGGAGGCGTTCGACTCCTGGAAGCCAATCATGGAAGCGGAGCCGGAAGACCTGCCACGCCTGTATCGCGACCCGGAGCTACGCGCCGCCGTGAAAGCCGAGATCGCCGAGCCGGGAAAAATAACCGCGTTCACCGGGGACTGGAGCGGCATCAAGGTCGCCGAGGTCGCGAACCCCGCCAACCGCGACAAGGAGGGTCGCGATACTGCCGACCTGGCAGCGGAGGCGGGCGTCGATCCACTCGACTGGATTCTCGACTTCGGTCTCAGCGAGGACATGAAAACGACCTTCGCCTCGGTGCTCTTAAACGCCGATAGCCAAGCGGTGGGTAAGCTGCTCAGCGACCCCTACAGCACGATCGCCTTGTCGGACGCCGGCGCACATCTCACCTTCTTTTGCGACGCCGGCTTCGGGCTGAATCTCTACGGCAGCTGGGTGCGCGAGCGTGGTCTGTTTTCGTTGGAGCGCGCAATCTACGAGATGACCGGCCGCCAGGCGGACATCTACCGTATTCGCGGCCGCGGGCGCCTCAGGCCCGGCGCTTGGGCCGACATGATGCTGTTCGACCCGACGACCGTAGCGCGGTCGCCCAACCTCCGCGTCCACGACCTGCCGGCCGGCGCCAGCCGCCTGGTCTATGATGCCAAGGGCCTGCACGGCGTCTGGGTCAATGGCAGCCACATTGCCGATGCTGGGGGCCTCATCACCAACGGCGCGTTGCCCGGCATGGTAATCCGTAAGTTCGATAGCTAAGAGTCTGAGACAAAGGCCTTATAGGTCAGCGCCTCGGAGGTCTCCCAGAATCGTCGCGCCATAGTCTCGGGTTTCGAAGCGTGTAGCAGCCTTTACAGATCGTGCGCTCGATATCGTTACAGACCCCGTCCTCTCTTACTTAGACGTCCCCTCAGTACCGGGCCGCCACGGCGCATTTCACCCTGTTCAGCCGCCGCCGTGCCCACTAATGCCGTAATCGAATGCCCAGGCCATACCGTCCCGGGTGGCTCCGGCCGGGCTGTACTCGCAGCCGACCCAGCCACGATAGCCGAGACTGTCGAGCAAGTTGAACAGATAGGGATAGTTGATCTCGCCATTGTCGGGCTCGTGGCGACCGGGAACACCGGCGATCTGAATATGGTCGATTAGCGGCAGCGCTTCCTCCAGTTCCGCCGCCAGATTACCACCCATGATTTGGCGGTGATAAAGATCGAACTGCAAGAACAGATTGTCGCTCGCGACCTCATCCATGATGGCGCGTGCCTGATCGATGGTGTCGAGAAAATAGCCCGGCATGTCGTGCCGGGTATTGATCGGCTCGATCAGGGCGCGTACGCCGCGCCTAGCGCATTCCGCTGCCGCCCAACGCAGGTTGTCTATAAAGCACACATGAGCCGCCGCCGCATTGCCATCCGCCCCTAGCATGCCCGCCATCACGTGCAACCGCGGACAACGCAGGGTCTCGGCATAATCGAGCGAGCGGTGCACACCGTCACGGAAATCCTCCTCCCGCCCCGGCACCGCGCCGAGCCCCCGCTCGCCCGCTGCCAGATCCCCAGGCGGCACGTTGAAAAGCACCAGTTCGAGCCCGTTGGCGAAAAGACGCTCGGCGATCTCGCCGATACGCCACTGGTAGGGAAACTGGAACTCGACCGCGCCAAAGCCGCAATTTGCTGCCCCCCGAAACCGCTCAAGAAAATCCAGCTCCGTGAACATCGTGGAGAGATTGGCGGCGAAGCGCGGCATTGGCGTAGCGGCGCCCTCAAGCCGCCGGGTTGCGCGGCAAGGCTGTCTCCACGAGCCGCGCAAAGAAGCTCGCCCCAACGGGCAGGATCTCATCGTTGAAGTCGTAGTGCGGGTTATGCACTGTGACGCAGGCGGGACCGTCGCCATTGCCGACGAAGGCATAGGCACCGGGCTTTTCCTCAAGAAAGAACGAGAAGTCCTCCGAGCCCATGACGGGCGGTTGTGCCGGCGCCTCCGCGCCCAGCACGTTGGCCGCAACCTCACGCGCAAAGGCGGTCTCCGCGTCGTGGTTGCACGTCGGCGGGTAGCCCTTGCGGTAGGAGAAAGCGACGCCGGCACCGTGCGCCGCGGCAACGCCCTCGAGCACCTCACGCATGCGGCGCTCAGCCATCTCGCCGACGGCGCTGTCGAAATGCCGCACCGTGCCGCCAAACTCCACCGTATCGGGAATCACGTTGAAGGCATCGCCAGCGTGCAGCGTGGTCACCGATATCACCAGAGTCGCCGAGGGATCCGCATTGCGCGAGACGATGCCCTGCAAGGCCGAGATCATAGCTGCAGCAGCCGGCACCGGGTCGGTAGCCATATGCGGCATGGCACCGTGGCCACCCTTGCCCTGGACGGTGACACGGAACTCGTCCGCCGCGGCCATCACCGGGCCAGGCGACAGCGCGATGGTGCCCGTGGGCAGGCCCGGCATATTGTGCACGCCGTAAATGGAATCTACCGGATAGCGCTCGAACAGCCCGTCGTCGATCATCGCCTTGGCACCAGCGAAGCCTTCTTCCGCGGGCTGGAAAACGAAAACCACGGTGCCAGCAAAATTGCGGTTCTCGGAGAGATATCGCGCGGCTCCCAGCAGCATCGCCGTGTGCCCGTCATGGCCACAGGCATGCATCAAGCCATCCTTGGTAGACTGATAGGATAGGCCCGTCTCCTCCGTAATCGGCAGGGCATCCATGTCGGCGCGCAAGCCGATCGCAGGCCCGTCGCCATTGTGGATGACCCCCACCACACCCGTCTTGCCTATGCCTTCCGCGACCTCGTCGAGACCAAACTCGCGCAGTCGCTCCGCGACCACCGAGGCTGTGCGATGTTCCTCGTAGGCCAGCTCGGGATGGCGATGAATGTCACGGCGCCACTCGCGCATGACATCGTGGAATGCCGCTATTCGATTGACGACTGGCATGGCCACTCCTTGCTGGTTGAGCATCTCCAAAGTACCGGACGTTAGCACGGGATCAGCGACTTCGCTACGCGCCATGTCGCGTGCCAGTGCGAGGCTATTTCACAAGACCCGAACGCGACTTCGATGCTATAGAGATTGGCAAATTTTGGGGCAGGCTTGCAGCTGGAGGCAAGTGGGAACCATGATTCCCGGTATGGGCATCAGACTGGCGGGCAGAATCTCGGAGGCTAGTATTCTAGTGATCGAGAACGATGCCACCCAGATGCAGCTGGTGACAGCCATGCTGAAGAGCATCGGCGCTGGCCGTGTCGCCTGCGCGCAATCGGCCGAGGACGCCTTCGCGGTCATCGGCTATCCAGAAGCTGGGCCGAAGACGCACCCGGTGGATCTAATCCTGATGGATGTGGTCCTAGCTGACAGCAACGGCATTGATCTGTACCAACGACTTGCCGCATCGCCGGCGATGGCGCTGGTGCCAATCATCATCATCACTTCCCTCTCCGATGCCGAGACACTCAAGGACGCCTTCGATGCGGGAGCCGCCGACTTCATTACCAAGCCGATCGCCGATTACGAGCTTGAGGCACGCGTCAGTGCGGCTCTCGGCTGGCGGCGTTCAATGCTGATCCGCATAGAGCGGGAGAATGAGTTGGAAAAGCGGGAGAAGGAACTGGTCAAGGTTACCGAGGTCCTGCAGCAGACAAACGAGCGGTTACAACTCTTGTCGACACGCGACGCACTGACGGGTATCGCCAACCGCCGCGGGCTGAACGATTTTCTCGAGATGGAATGGCGCCGCGCCGCGCGCGAGGAAGGCAGCCTATCCCTGTTGATGATCGACGTAGACGATTTCAAGAACTTCAACGACACCCATGGGCATCAGGCCGGCGACGAATGCCTCTGGATGGTCGCCCTCTGTCTTAAGGACTGCCTCCATCGCGGCGCCGATATGGTTGGCCGCTATGGCGGCGAAGAGTTTCTTGCCGTGCTCCCCGATACACCGATCGAGGGCGCGATGAATGTGGCCGAGGTCATGCGGCAAAGCGTGGAAGAGAAAGGTATTGCCCACACCGAGTCCCGCACGGGCGCAGGCGTGGTTACGGTAAGCGTCGGTGTCGCCTGCGGTAAGCCGAAAATGGCAATGGTCTCTGATAGTTTGCTAACCGCCGCCGACACCGCACTCTACGAGGCCAAAAGCCAGGGCCGAAACCGTGTCGTCACCGCGCCAGATTTGGTGACGGCGGCTTAGGCTTTCTTGCGATAGACGGCACCCTCGCTGACCACATAATCGACCCGGTCGTCAGCTAGCGCCTGCGCGCATTCTTCTGGCGCATTGATAATCGGCTCCTCGTGAGCGTTAAAGCTGGTATTGATCAGCACCGGGATGCCACTGGCCTGCTTGTAAGCAGCGAGGATATCGTAATATAGCGGGTTGGGCTCGCGCTCGATAATCTGTGGCCGAGCGGTGCCGTCAACATGGACGACCGCCGGGATACGCGCACGCCATTCGGAGCGCACCGCGCAGGTAATGGTCATGAAACGGGCGGCATAGGAGAGCCCGTCACCAAGGACGAAGATCTCGGCCGCATCATCGGCCGCAACGACGGGTGCGAAAGGCATGAATTCCGTGCGCCCGAGCCTGGCGTTGAGAACGTCGTTGATGCGACTATCGGTTGGCGCTGCAAGGATGCTGCGCGAGCCGAGCGCCCGCGGCCCGTATTCGCCACCGTGGCTGAAAATAGCGACCGCAGCGCCCTCTGTCAGCAACTTCACCGCGGTCTCGACCGGCGCCCCAGGCAGAGCTTCGAGGCGGGCATCGCCGGCAAGAACGGTATCGGCCTTGCTACCCCAATCCCTCCCCAGATAGAGCGTATCGAGACGCCAGCGGCTCGCAAGCCAGCGCTCGAAACCGTCGCGGGCGAGCAAGAAATCGAGCACGCCGCCAGCCGCCAAACCAGCATCGCTCATCGCGGGATAGACGAAAATCTCATCGACGTCCGTTTCCTCGGCAAGGCGTTGATTGAGTCGCACATTGCCGAAGACGCCGCCAGCCAGGCCCAGATTGCGTACCGGATGGCGTGTCAGCAAGCGTCGCACCGCGGTCAATACGGTCTCTTCCAGCAGAGTCTGGACGGAAGCAGCAACATCGGCAGGCTTGGCTCCATCTGCCAAGGCGAAGATATGCCTACGCATCGCCGTGTAGTTCTCGAAGTCGCTATTAATACAGCCCTTATTATCTACAGAAAAATGTGTAGCTAATGACTGGTACAGCGTCGGTTCACCGAACGCGGCGAGGCCCGTTAACTTCCCCTCGTGACGGTTCATACGATAGCCGAGCGCCTGCGTAGCATAGCCATAGGCCAGACCCAGACTGTCAATACGCTGCGGCTCGAGAAGCCCCGCATCACCACCATGCAAGGTCTCGATGGCACCATCACGAAAGACGCGATGGCTGTATTGTACGTTGTCGCCACCGCCGTCGGCGGTGTAGAGCAGCGCCTCATCCCAGTCCGTATGGAACAGGGTAGGCAAGGCATGGGCGCGATGGTGATTGTAGAAAGTGACCGGAATGTCAGCGCGAAAGCCCTGCTCGCTCCTGAAGCGCTCGACGTTGAAGATTCCTGCTGCGTCCGTGCACCTGGCGCGGATCAGCTCGCGCTCCATGCTCTTCTGTTTTTGCTTGCCGAGCGCCTGGCGAACTTTGCCTTCAACCCAGCGCCCGCCGGAGAAATGGTTGAAGTAGTGCCAGGGAAAGACGGCCCGGCCGAGTGCCACCGCATCAACATCAACACGGCCCGCACCGACTACATCAAGGCATGCGTCGATTGCCTCGCCGGGGATGCGGCCACCGTCGATCTTGCGCCGGGTCAGGCGTTCTAGCTGGATGGCCGCACGCATGGCATAGTCCTCGAAGAGAATCGCCACGGCATCGTGGTGGCCGGAATGAACGCCGAGAATGAGCATGTGTGATAGCACCGGAGAAGGGGCAAAAACGCGTCCCCCTCATGCCAAATTTTTGCTTCACTCGCAATGCGCCGCGATATTTTTATGTGCGAACGTACTGCTGCCCAGTTCCCCTGTCATGGCAGCCGATGAGCTATATATCGCTTTCGAAAGTGCGCCCCAGGTCAGCAGAGATGAGGCGTTGTTTCACGTCCCCACCGTCTGGCACGGGCGTTGCCGCGTGCCGATCTTGGCTTAGCCCTCGCGGATACCACGTGCAACCTCGGCGGCCCGCACCAGCGCGGTCAGCGTATCATGGGTCGGCGTGTCCACGCCTGCAGCCTTACCGGCGCCGGCGATGGCACCGTTGATGGCGTCTATCTCGCCCGGGCGACCCGCATCCATGTCCTGCCACATGGACGGCCGGCCATCGCGAATCTTGCTGCCGAATGCGTGTACATAGGCAACCGCGTCGTCGAAATCGAGGCTGATGCCTTTGGCGCGCGCTACCGCCGCGCCCTCGCTGGCACAAGCCGAAGCCACGGCCCAGGCATCGGCGTCGTCAAGCACGCCGCCCGCGGTCAGACCGGTCAGGGTGCAGACGGCGCTGAAGGTACCGTTGCAGATCAACTTCTCCCAGATTAGCTGGTGAATATCGTCGAAGCATTTCACGTGGAAGCCCGCGTTTCTCCATACCTTGGCGATGGCTTCGAGGCGCAACGTCACCGGGCCTTCCATCTCACCCAGGCGAATCATCTCCATGCCCTCATGGCGGGCATGTCCCGGCGCCAGCATCTTGGCGCCGAAGCCACCGGCTACGCCGATGGTCACACGCGCTGCGCCGAGCGCCGCCGCCGCCGCATCACCACTGCCGAGACCGTTCTGGATGGTCAGCACGGGCGCCTCGGGCGCCAGCATGCCCACCACGCTTTTAGCCGCGGCCCTAACGTGCCGTGCCTTGGTGGCAAGGATAACAAGCTCGCAGGCGCCCACCTCACTCGCTTCCGTGGTGGCGTTCAGAACAACCGTATTGTCGCCGCTGGCACCCTCGATATGCAGGCCGTTCGCGCGAATCGCGTCGACATGCTCCTGCCAGACATCGACCGCCCAGATCTCGTTGCCGGCTTTAGCCAACAGCGCCGCATAGACCGAGCCCATGGCGCCACACCCCACCACCGCAATTTTCATGCTTGGCTTCCTCCCGTCATAACGGCGCGCAGTGTGTCCGAGCTGGCGGGCCACGGCAATGGCGTGCTATCGCTCAGGCCACAGGTAGGAGTGAAACATGCACGAATATGAGATCGAGCTTGGCACCAACGACGGCAACATGGACTGCTTCATCTGCCATCCCGACGAGGGTGGGCCGCACCCGGCGGTAATCCTGTACATGGACGCGCCCGGCATCCGCGAGGAGCTGCGCGACATGGCGCGGCGCATCGCCACGGTGGGCTATTTCGCGATGTTACCCAACATGTACTACCGCACCGGCCGCGAGAGTCATTACGGCTTCGATCTGTCGCGCGTCCGCGTCGATGATGGCGAGCAGAAAAAGATGTTCGGCGTCATGGACAGCTTGAGCAATGCTCGTGTGGTTGCCGACACCGGACCCATGCTCACGCATATCCGCAGCGCCGAGGCCGCTGCTGCTGGCGCCGTCGGCTGTGTCGGTTATTGCATGAGCGGGCAATATGTAGTCTCGGTCGCCGCGGCCTTTCCGGACGATTTTGCCGCCATCGCCTCGTTCTACGGCGTCGGCATCGTTACCGAGCGGGACGATTCACCACACCTCAAAGCGGAGCGCATCAAGGGCGAGCTTTATCTCGGCTTCGCCTCCGAAGATCCTTACGTGCCGCAAGACC
>Ga0187827_10001183_pt1 | contig 38969 bp, 34 predicted proteins | sample ETNtaG_39_FD_167969 | JGI IMG/M metagenome (GOLD analysis project Ga0187827, IMG submission 167969) | Marine microbial and viral communities from oxygen minimum zone, Eastern Pacific Ocean - ETNP2014_SV_150_PacBio MetaG (Illumina Assembly) | ecosystem: Environmental > Aquatic > Marine > Hypoxic...
GTGGAAATCCTGTCACGGTCTAAAGCCCAGTCTAACATTAAAACCCATAATATTTTGGTAGATGGAATTCCTGCAAAACCGAGTCTTCTCCTTAGCGGAGGTGAACTCATTCAGATCGAATTACAGGATGCAGGAGAAATGTACTTGGAGTCTGAGGAGATGGATCTCGAAATACTCTATGAAGATGAAGATTTAGTTGCCATCAATAAACCTGCCGGAATAGTGGTCCACCCGGGTGCGGGGAATTATAACGGTACTCTCGTAAATGGACTTATATATCACTTTGATAAACTGTCAGAAGTGTACGGTTCTCAACGACCCGGGATTGTTCACCGATTGGATAAGGATACTTCCGGCGTATTGCTCATCGCAAAAAATGATACTGTTCACATGAAGCTTTCTAAACAATTCGCAGACCGAGACATCTCGAAAGTCTATGTTGCTATAGTTTGGGGAAATCCTGCTGAAGAAAAAGGAGTGATAGCCGGCTCTTTGAAGAGGCACCCCAATGACCGTAAAAAGTTCATTGTCAGCGAAGAAGGTCGAAATGCAGAGACTCATTATCGTCTATTGGAATCTCTTGAAGACTTCTCTTTAATTGAATTGCGTCCCAAGACAGGTCGGACTCATCAACTGCGTGTTCATATGCAGCATCTCGGTAATCCTATTTTTTCCGATAATATCTACGGTGGCGGTCTGTCGCACAGTCGAGGTTTATCTCCTCAAATACGGAAGAAAGTTGCCGTACTTCATAAGCTGATGCCCAGACAAGCTTTGCACGCACTTTCCATAGGCTTTGTTCATCCCGGGAACGGGCAAGAGATGGAAATTACAGCGCCACTTCCCGGTGATTTTCGAAACGTTCTTGCTCAAATGGAGCCAGTCGGTGTCTGATATAAAAGTCAGCTCGGTAGATGCATTTCTAGAATATCTTGAAAAAGAACGTGGCTATTCTCACCACTCTATCAGGAATTATCGAACTGATCTCTATTCATTCTGTGAATACATGGAACATAATCACAGTGAAATGAACGATTTTCGACGTGTAAAAAAGACCCTTATCCGAAATTATCTTGGTCAATTGATGGAACAGGGGCTCGCTAGTTCAACTGTGGCTCGTCATCTAGCTTCTTTAAAGTCATTTTTTAAATATCTGATGAGAGCTGAAGAAATTTCAATAAATCCGGCCGCAAACATAAAAAGCCCAAAATTAAAAAAGCGTCTGCCTACCTTCCTGGAAGAAGCTGTTGTGGCAAAATTACTGGAAATGCCTGATAAGGAAAAGTCATGGCTCGGGAGAAGAGACAGCGCCATACTTGAACTTTTCTACAGCACCGGCATCCGTATCAGTGAACTGGTAAATCTTTCCATCGGGGATGTGGACTTTGATGCCATGCTTATCCGTGTAATGGGTAAGAGGAACAAGGAGAGGATAGTACCGTTTGGAAATCGTGCGCATCATGCATTGAGCAAATACATAAAAGAGCGGGAAAACCGTTTGGGTTCTCTTAAGAAAAGTGATCCTCTGTTTATTTCCACTCAAAAGAAACAGATAGCCGCCAGAACAGTCCGTGATCGTCTAGCTTTTTATCTAAATAAATTTGAACGGTCAGAAGATGGTGAGAAATACAGGGGAATAAAGTGGAGCCCTCATACGTTGCGTCATGCGTTTGCTACCCACATGCTGGATAGAGGTGCTGATATCCGCGCAATCAAAGAACTGTTAGGACATGCCAGTCTGTCCTCAACTCAGGTTTATACTCATCTGCAAGTCGAACAGATGAAGAAGGTTTTTGTTCAATCTCACCCTCATGCGTAAGGAGTATTCACCCTTATGAATTTGCATAGTTTAGGTCTGAAAACTGTCGGAGATATTCTTCGAAATGTTTCGTCGGAAGAACTTGTCAAGGCAGCAGTGAAAAGGAACGAAGGTGTTCTTGGAATGAATGGTGCCCTGATGGTTGACACAGGAAAATACACGGGAAGATCACCAAAGGATAAATTTATTGTAGACGAGATATCTACAAAAGATAACGTCTGGTGGGGCTCGGTGAATCAGCCCGTTTCTGAAGCTGTTTTTGATGAGTTATATCAAAAAGTGATAGATTATTACAATACCAACGAAGACGGTTTAGGAGTATTTGTTTTTGACGGTTACACCGGTGCGGAAGCGGAAGTGGCTTTACCCATTCGGATGATCGCCAAGAAAGCGTGGCAGGCACTTTTCGTAAACAACATGTTCATCCGACCTGAGTCGGAACAGTTGATTGATTTTAAGCCGAAATTTACAATCATAAACGCCTCTCCGGTTTTAGATGACGAATGGGAAAAGCATGGTCTTCATTCAGAGACATTTATCCTTTTCAACTTGGAAAAAGGTATCGCCATTATTGGAGGATCCGAATACGGCGGCGAGATGAAGAAAGGAATCTTTTCCGTCATGCATTACTACCTTCCACTTAAGGGAATTCTTACCATGCATTGCGCGGCTAATGTCGATTTAAATGGCGATAATCCCGCGCTCTTTTTTGGTCTCTCCGGAACTGGTAAAACGACACTTTCCACCGATCCAAAGCGATTGCTGATAGGTGACGATGAACACGGCTGGTCTGACAGCGGAATTTTCAATCTCGAAGGGGGCTGCTACGCTAAGGCGATTAATCTAAGCAAGGAACATGAACCTGGAATCTGGGGAGCCATCAGACCCGGAGCCCTCTTGGAAAATCTAGTCTATGATGAGAAAACTCTGGTTGTGGACTTCAATGATTCTTCCAAGACGGAAAATACCCGTATTTGTTATCCACTGAACCATATTGAGGAATCTCTTTATGCTCAAGGAAAGCCCAGCATTTCCGGTCATCCTAATACTATTCTGTTCCTTTCCTGCGACGCGTACGGAATTTTACCGCCTGTCTCAAAACTGACACCCGAACAGGCTATGTATCATTTCATAAGCGGGTACACGGCTAAAGTAGCGGGAACTGAGCGGGGTATCACTGAACCGCAAGCGACCTTTTCTCCATGCTTCGGTGGCCCGTTCCTGACTCTCAATCCTTTGGTTTATGGTGAACTTCTAAAGGAAAAGATGAACCATCATGGGGCTAAAGTCTATCTTGTTAATACCGGTTGGAGCGGTGGGTCTGCCATGTCAGGCGCTTCCCGTATGTCTCTCCCCGCTACAAGAGCCATGGTGACAGCTATTCTCGATGGTAGCATTGAGGAATCACAATGTATTGAGGAACCGGTTTTCGGGCTTGAGATTCCTACTCAACTACAAGGTGTTGATTCGTCTATACTCAACCCTAGAGAGACTTGGCAGAACAAGGAAGAATATGACCGAACAGCAAAAATATTGGTGGAGAAGTTTCGTAATAATTTCAAACAATATAGTGATGATACTGGTGAACTGCAAAAAGCAGGCCCTTAGTATAAAACTGAAATAGAGGAGGTGGTATGAAAGTTGAAATAACAGCCCGACATTTTAATCTACCCGACAATGCTAAAGAACACATTGAATCGAGACTTGAACGAATAGATCGATACATTCATAATCCCATAGGCTGTAAAGTGATTTTAGAACACCAGAATAACATCCATGCTGCCGAAATATCGCTTGCACTGTCAGGCAAGAACATCTTTGTAAAGGACTCTTCCGAAAACCTTCTCAAGTCTTTCGACAGTGCATTTAATAAGCTCGTGGGACGAGTGAAGAAGTTCAAGGAAATCCGCACCAGTCACAATTAGCGGATAATAACAGCATAAATCAGTTGGTTTTCCGAGGGGAAGTGGATTAACTTTATTTTTACTTCTGTTTAACAAAATAATAGGTTGAGAAAGAAAATGAGCTCGAAAATATTTACGTCTGAATCGGTTACTGAAGGTCACCCTGATAAGGTTTGTGACCAGATATCTGATGCTATCCTTGATGATCTGCTTTGTAAAGATACAGAATCAAGAGTAGCCTGTGAAGTGTTGACATCTACAGGATTAGTACTTGTGGCTGGCGAAATTAGTACAGACTGTTACTCTGATATTCCTTCTGTTGTAAGAAAAACTCTTGGAGAAATCGGTTATACTAATCCGGAATATGGTCTTGACTATCAGGATTGCTCCGTACTTATTTCTGTCCACGAACAAAGTGCGAACATATCAGTAGGCGTAACAGAGACGGAAGATCGAGAGCAGGGTGCCGGTGATCAGGGTTTGATGTTTGGATATGCCAGTAATGAAACTGATGTGTTGATGCCGCTTCCAATAACACTTGCGCATAGATTGTCCGAGAAACTTGCAGCTGTACGGAAAGAAGGAATTTTACCGTGGACTCGTCCTGATGGTAAATCTCAAGTCTCAGTTCTTTATGAGGATAACAAACCCGTACGTGTTGAAAAGGTTGTTATTGCAATTCAACATGATCACGGTGTGCCTAACGAGAAAATCCATAAAGAAATAGAGCAAGAGGTTATTCTGCCGATTTGTGAGGATTGGCTTCATGACGGCACTGAGTTTCTAATCAACTCCACTGGTATTTTTGAAAAAGGCGGTCCCGAAGCTGACACAGGTTTAACCGGTAGAAAAATTATCGTCGATACTTACGGTGGGACCGGTCGTCATGGTGGTGGAGCTTTTTCAGGAAAGGACCCCAGTAAAGTGGACAGATCGGCGACTTATATGGCCCGCCACATCGCTAAAAATCTTGTTGCAGCTGGATTAGCTGAACGATGCGAAATTCAGTTTGCTTACTCCATCGGAGAAGCAAATCCAGTATCGCTGAATGTGAACTCATTCGGTACTGGCTCAATACAGGATGAGGATCTGGAGAAGATAATTCGGGACAATTTCCCACTTAAACCGAGAGAAATCATAGACTATCTTGACCTGAAAAATCCAATCTATCAGCCGACGGCAGCATACGGTCATTTTGGACGTGAGCCGAAGAGTGGAATTGTTGAGTGGAAGGAGAATGGTGAAGTGCACTCTTCAGAACATAATTTCTTCACATGGGAAAAAACAGATAAAGCAGAATCATTGAAACGTTAGTAAATGAAAGGAGATATAATTGACTGATTATCATATAGCTGATGTAGAATTAGCCGCTGAAGGTAAACGGCGAATTTTGTGGGCAGATAGAAATATGCCTGTTCTTACTTCTATACGTGAACGATTTTCTGATGAAAAACCGTTAAAAGATATTCGTCTCTCAGCTTGCCTACATGTAACTGCAGAGACAGCCAATCTGATGCGGACTCTCAAAGCCGGCGGCGCTGATGTGCTACTTTGTGCATCTAATCCTCTTTCCACTCAGGATGATGTGGCAGCCTCTCTCGTAGAAGATTTTGGCATCAAGACTTTCGCACTTAATGGCGAAGAGAGAGAGACTTATTACGATCACATCCGAGCAGCACTGGATTTTAAACCACAGATTACTCTGGATGATGGTGCGGATCTGGTCAGTACACTCCACTCAGACTATCCTGATGATATTTCGGGAGTACGCTGCAGTATGGAGGAGACCACCACAGGCGTCATCCGGTTGGAAGCAATGGCACAGGATAAAGCCCTGAAAATTCCGGTTGTGGCGGTGAATGACGCTGATACCAAACACCTCTTCGACAATCAGTACGGGACGGGCCAATCCACCGTAGATGGGATTATCCGCGCCACAGATGTTCTGCTTGCCGGGAAAAACTTTGTAGTTGGCGGATACGGAATGTGCGGACGTGGGTTGGCAAATAGAGCTCGCGGAATGGGTGCTCATGTGGTCGTGACGGAAGTTGAACCAGTGAGAGCTCTTCAGGCTGTAATGGACGGATTTAAGGTCATGTCAATGGATGATGCAGCTGTCATTGGTGATATTTTCTGTACGGTTACGGGTAATACTACAGTATTGACTACCCAGCATTTCGAAAAGATGAAGAATGGCGCGCTTATCGCTAATTCTGGTCATTTTAATGTGGAAATCAATATTGAAGGGTTGGAGATGCTCGCCAACAAGGTCAACCGGAATGTTCGTAATTATGTGGATGAATATCTATTTTCAGATGGCCGTAGTATCTTTCTTTTGGGTGAAGGGCGCCTTATCAATCTGGTAGCTGCCGAGGGTCACCCAGCAGATGTTATGGATATGAGTTTCGCCCTACAGTCGCTCATGGCAGAATACAGTGTGCAAAATGATCTCACACCTGCAGTTCATTCAGTACCCCGGGAAGTTGACAAGCTTGTTGCCAGCCTCAAATTACAAACTATGGGTATCGAGATTGATGCTTTAACGGATGAACAAGAGACTTATTTAAATTCGTGGGAAGAAGGAACATAAAACAGCTCTGAAAACAGTATGAAGCGGAGAGTCACTCTTCTCACACTTCTTCTCCTCTGGCTAAACGCCGGATGCGATTTCCAAGACGTATCCGAATTCGAAATCCCTACCTGGAACGTCACTTTAACCATACCCCTTTTGCACGAATGGTATCCTCTATCGAATATAGTGGATGATTCTGTCATTCAGTCAAGCGGTGACAGCATTTTCATCGAATTCGGTGGTGAATTGCCGAAGGATTCCATCAATGCGGATTATCTGCAAATACCATTGGAAATGAGTGTGGGCTTTGCGGATACCACAGTTGGGCCATCTGCTGGAGATATTTTCAGCGGTTACACGTTTACTCTCACAGATACGATTCCTATCGGAGAAACCATGGAATCTATGAGTGTCATAAACTGGGCCAATCCACCAGCGACGGTTCAGTTTCCTTCTGCTTCAATACAGAAAATTGATGGACAGTCGTGGAATTTGGTGGCGGACGCCATCGAGCTGACGCTGGGGCAGACAGAGTTAGATACAACTCTCTTCGATTCTGAAGAGTTGTTTGCCGAGATTCCCTTTATTTCAGAGATCATAGGTATTTTTATCGGCGGCGATGCAGGTGATAACTACTATCAGTCTGTTTTTGAAAATATAGATCTCCCAGTTGATATCGACAGTACTTGGGCGCTCCTGCTTTCCGGTGTTGATACTTTGGCAGATCACGAAACGAATACTCTTGCAATTACTGAGTCAATTGATTCTACAACCTCTCTTGTTGATCAGGCACTAGGGGAAGCTATCGGCTTCAATTTCGGTTTTACACTGCAAAGAGTGGCAGATGATGATACACTCACTATTCCTGCTGGAGATGAACTGGATATGCTCATGGGCATCAGCATGGGAATACAAGATTTAGATTATGCCCGGGTGGTTGTAACAGAAGCATCCCTAATGGATCCTGATGATATGGAACCCATATCTTTTGATCAGGCAAGTATAGAAGCGGAGGATTGTGCTGTTAGTGGAGTTTATGGTGGAAGCTTCGCGGAAGGTACCAGCAATGTACCAAAAGTGAATATTATTGGTGTGTCGGATGTTTTCAGTACGTTTCCATTCGGTATAAATTTTGGTATCGAATTCGAGAATTTCGTTGATCCTGATGATAGTTCGTTATCCTTCGAACATACGCTGGATGCTGTACCTTGGGAAGATGAGGAGAAACTGGACGGCTGGGCGTTTATTAATCCGGACAATCCTGATCCCCAAAATCCGACCATACCGCTTGATTCACTCATGATTATTCCTACAGTGACCACGGCAGCCGGGACGGTGGATGTAGATCTGGACGGATCCGAATGGATTTTCTCTTTGGGTGTTGATGTCTATCCTCTGGAGTTTGGCAGTCTCATGGCAGATCTCGATTGTGCTTTTCCACCTCAGACGCAGGAAATTGACGACATTCCGCAAGGATTCACGGGAATGTCATTTGGCGAGGTTATTCTGGAGTTCACCATGTACAATCAGATTAGGTTGCCTCTGAGTTTAAATCTGGATTTAATTGGAATAGGGAATACCGGTGACTCTGTTCAGGTGGTAGTTGATGCTGATTTGGGTATCCCTGCTGTTGTAGGCGACACCGCTAAGACAATCCTAAGGCTCAGCAGCATCGGCACTGTTGTTCAGATTTACGACAGCATCAATGATTCTCTGCCGTCTTCTGCAGATACTATATCTGCTTTAGAAGGTGAGACTAACACGATTGTAGATCTCATGGCGCTGAATCCAAGTCAGATGATCGTGGATGCGACTGCCGGTATTGAAGGTTTAGGCTCGCTGGACCAGAATGCTGCTTTTTGGGGTGAGTATAACCTGATTGCGCCATTCAGTGTTATTATGGATACGATCACTTTTGTCCCGGTTACGTCAACTCCGGTGACCGAAATGGATCATGAGACCCGGAATCAGTTTCGTGCTTCTGTTAAAGGGGCATCTATGACAACACGGATTATCAACGGTCTGCCGATAAGCGGAGAAATGGCCATAATATTCTCCGATCGTGATCTCTTCCCACTGGATCGAAAGGCGGAAACGCTTCAGACCATAGCGGACAGCCTGCAGTGGTCAGACTCTCTTTATATAGTTGCCTCGTGCTCAACGCTTAAACCTTCTAACGATGATATGTATATTTTCAACGTGATGAATGATTCCAGTGACTGCATCGAGGGTGTGGCATATCTGATTCGCGGAGTTCCGGCTTCCCGGGATACCGTCTATTCATTTGTAGATACCCTCCTAAAGATAGTGTTGCCGACCCCGGATGAGTATTACGGTCAAGGTGATCCCGGTGGAAGTCCAGGCATGGTAAAAACTCCTGGTGATACAGTAGTTGTAAGCGAGATTGACTCTAATAAAATCACTATGCTCTCTTCACTGGGAGATCACTATATCAACAATATGACAAGATTCTACGGTACAGAGGGAGAAGCGGTATTTTTCTCCACCCGCGACACTCTTGAAATACTGTCTTATATTTCGTTTACACTACAAAGCACAGGAATGCTTGAGGAAGCTCAGGATGAACTCGTAATTACGTATCCCAACGGAAATGAATCTCTCGTTCAGGACAGTACAATTGTCATCAGGTGGCGCTCACTTGGAGATGAAGTAAGTGGTCAGAACGTGGAACTGTTCATTTCTGATCTAGAGGAGCCGGATATTGCTCAGGATGAAGACTGGGAATCTATCAGTGGAGGTGCTATTAGCAATGCTGACTCCATGATTTGGACACCGGGAGCTAGTGATGTGGACGACATTCTCTGGCTGAAAATATGTAATGAAGATGGCTCATTATGTGATCAAAGTGGTTGGCATTTCGAAATTACGTCAAGCGGCGGGCGAATGGTTTCCCCACCACCGAGAAAATTTGATGAGATAAGTCCAGCTGTAAATAAAAATCCCATAAGCGGTAATAGATGAAATACAGCAGAATCATAATCGTATGTTTAATTGGAATGCAGTTTCTTTTTGGACAGGCAAAGAGCGATCCTCGGCTGGTTTCCATGGCAGGAGCTTATACAACCTTGGCTGATGGCATTTATACTGTCGGAGTAAATCCTGCCAACCTTGCATTCCAGCACGGTAAGCCGTTTATGCTTCAGTTAGGTACACTCAATTTTGGATTTGTGAACAATTATTTATCATTAGAAAACTATACCGACTTGAGTGGTGCCAATCTGGAGGCTAACAATCAGGAGAAGAAAAAAGAGATTTACGATGAAATCGGGGATGCTTTAAGGTTTACCACGGATATTCATATGGGATTACCTGCACTAAACTATGCTTCCGGAAATATGGCATTTACCAGCGACTTGATTGTAGTGGGCGATGTTGGTTTACCAATTGATATGTTTTACTTAATGCTGGATGGAAACCCAGTTGAAAGACCACTTGACCTAACCATGCAGTATGAGGTTATGGGATTGGCAGAATACGGATTTTCTTTTGCTGTTCCTTATGAGAAATTTTCCTGGGGCATTACCCTAAAATATCTGCAGGGACTTTTTTATTTGGGAATCGATCCTGATTCAAGTTATACAAATGTTTACACAGACACTCTCAATGTAGCTTTCTATGGAGATGGAAGATATTTTATTCGCCAAGGAATCGGAGGTAACGGATACGGGGTGGATTTAGGATTTACCACTTATGAGTTTAACGGTTGGAAAGTGGGTGTTTCACTTATTAACGCTTTAGGAACTATTTATTGGAATCGTCCATCAGGGATGAAAGATCTTCTCGGAATAGATGAGAATAATGGACTATTCACTTGGGGTGGGCAAGAAGTCCTTGAAGGCCAAGCAATGGTGTATGGATTTAATATTGATAGTGTTAATGGTATCGGATTGATGGAAAATTCATTCGAAGACAATTTCAATTCCACCAAGTCAGTGGTAGCAGATACGATTGACGGAGGAGACCCAAGACCGTTCACAATCAGGTATCCGTCACTTTTCCGGATAGGTATACAAAAGCAGGTTGATCCTGACTTTTTAATTGTCAGTGATATGGTTGCAGGTTTCCAGGATCGTCTTTTTGTCCAACGGAAATGGAAGTGGTCCATTGGTGTCAAGTTCACTCGCTTTCCCGGATTTCCCCTGCGCCTTGGGTACAGTTGGGGAGGCAAAGACTACAAACAACTCGGCTTAGGAATCGGCATCCATAAGGGCCCCATAATGTTCGACTTCGGGCTGGCTTTTCGCAACGGTATTTGGCTGCACAGCATGAAGGGGTTGGCACTCTCATTTGGCGTCAGTTTTACAGGTTTGAGTGGACGAAGCAGTGGAGAAGATGAACCGGGAGGAGAACTATTTCCTGACGAAGAAGAGTAAAATAATTCCGCCTATAGCAAATACGATATTACCCAGCCACGCAGATAACACTGGATCCATTACTCCATTATAACCCAACGTTTGTCCGAAGCGGATAAACGCATAATAACCAAAGATTACAAATATACTCATTCCTGCACCAAACGCGAGTCCACCTTGAGGACGAGATGCGACCATTGGAACTGCGAAAAGCACGATAATCAGATTGGTAAAGGCGAATGATATTTTACCGTGTAGGTTAACTTCCCAACGTCTATTATCCACTCCACTTGTTGCAAGTTCATTAACAAATAGCTGAAGTTCACTAAAGCTCATTTCTTCAGGTGAAATAGCTTCTCTGCTGATATCTGCAGGCTCGAACCTAATGTCGTCAAGTGTCGTGTCTCCGGTTGAATGAAAAACCGTTGTCTCTTCACCATCTAAATTAAATGACCGAATAGCATAGTTCATTATTTTCCAAGAACCGGAATCTTCTTGCCAATACATCTTGTTTGCATCTATTCTTTTTTGGAGTTCTCCCCCCTTATTAAGAAATTGCATAGTCACACCATAGGCTCGCTGGCGGCTTGATTGGTATCGCTCGATTCCAATGACAAACTGGTTAGATTTTTGGAGGATGATATTATTTCTTCGTTCACGATAGTGTTTGTTTCGAGTTTTCCTCAGATATTCTTTTTCAATGTCACGGCGAGCCTGATTTCCGCTAGTTACTAAGTTGTCTTCCCAAAAGAATGATCCGGCACTCACCAAAACAGCACAGAGCAGAAGAGGTACGGCAATTCTATACAGTGAAATTCCGCTTGATTTCATTGCTGTCAACTCGTTTCGTTTAGAAAGAATTCCGATTGTGAAAATAGTCGCAACAAGTACTGCCATGGGGAGGCCGATGTTTAGAAACCACGGTAATGAGTGAAGATAGTACTGCAAGATAATTTCTTTGGGAACTTCGGAATCGATAAACTTGTCCATGTTTTCTACTAGATCTACAACAAGAAAGATTCCCATGAACGCGATTAAAGCAAATGCGAGCGTTTGAATGAATCTCCAGATTAAATATGTATCTATCCGTTTGATCATTTACAGTTTTCTACTTTATTGATGCTGTCGTGTTCCTTTTTAACCGTTGGAATATACAGATGATAGATTTTCTCCGCACGAGTCAAAAAAGTGTTATAAACTTCGGAATACCATTTGCTATATTGGAATCTACTAATAACTAATCTATCGACTAAAGGGAAGAGTGGTAGCTTAAGTCATTAATTATGAAGAATAAATGCTAAATCTAAATAATATTTTAGAATCCCTTTCAGGTTTCTTGTGGAATTATCCAGTTTTATGGCTTGTGCTGGGTGGTGGTTTGTTTTTTACTTTATTCTCAAGACTGATACCCTTTAGATATTTACTTCATTCATTAAATATTCTAAGAGGAAAATATGATTCTGAGTCTGATCCCGGTCAAATAACCCATTTTCAGGCTCTCTCAAGCGCATTGGCGAGCACAGTGGGAATGGGGAACATTGCCGGTGTAGCAGTAGCAATTCACACAGGAGGTCCGGGAGCAATTTTCTGGATGTGGGTAAGTGCAGTGATAGGAATGGCTACAAAATTCTTTACCTGCACTCTTGCCATAATGTATAGGGGAAAGGACGACAGTGGAGAAATCCAAGGTGGCCCTATGTATTTTATCGAAGTGGGTCTTGGGAAAAAGTTCAAACCCTTAGCAATATTCTTCAGTATTGCGGGTCTTTTCGGCTGCCTCACTTTTTTTCAGGCCAATCAGTTGTCACAATTGATAAGAGACTTTCTTTATACTCCTTTGGAGCTATTCTCAAATAATACATCGACAGCAAATGCTGTGTCAGGTATTTTTATGGCTGCAATTGTCGGTTTAGTTGTATTTGGGGGAATCCGACGAATTGCTCAAGTTGCTTCTCGACTTGTCCCGTTTATGGTGACTATCTATTTACTGGCGGCAATTATGATTTTGTCATCACATATCTCAGAAATTCCATCCCTCATCAGATTAATCATTCATGATGCTTTTACCGGTGAGGCTGTTCTAGGTGGAGCTGTGGGAGCGGTGATAGCTACAGGAATTCGCCGGGCTGCTTTTTCCAATGAAGCCGGCATGGGAACGGAGGCAATGGCACACGGTGCCGCCAAGACAAAAGAACCTGTTCGCGAAGGACTGGTGGCAATGCTGGGACCACTTATTGATACCATCATAGTTTGCAGCATAACTGCTCTTGTGATTCTTACTTCAGGGATGTGGCAGGCTGGCTTTCAATCAGCTGAAAAAGTAACCATACCGGCTGGCTCAGAGTCAGTCAATCTTAGAATAGATGATATTAAAGAACTTAGTTTGCCTAATAAAAAGTGGGTAGGACTGGAGTTTACTATAAGTAAAGAACTATATGATTCTACCGTAAAAAATGATACGATTGAGATTATCTCTGTAATCGATAAGGAAACTCTAATTTGTAAGAACATCGGGAGAAAAGATATTGATGTGGTAAAAGATTCATGGTTTAGACTGGAGGAAAATGGTGTTACACTGACAACTCTTGCATTTGATAAGGAGCTTGGTGTTGCAGGTAAAATATTGATCATAATTGCTGTTTTAACCTTCAGTTTATCTACCATGTTTGGATACTCCTATTATGGACGAAAATGTGCAGGCTACCTGTTAGGAGTGCGTTGGAAGTCGGCTTATAACTGGGTTTATATTTTGGCAATTGTAGTTGCCTCCATGGTAAAGATAGATTTAGCCATAAATTTTGTTGATTCTATGTTTGCGTTAATGGCTATTCCAACTGTGATCTCTACCTTGATTCTTGCTCCCAAAGTAATGCAAGCCGCCAGGAAGTATTTCCGACAGTTGGAGAGTTAGGAAGCTAAGGTTGCTTGGGAATTGATGTTTTCAAAGGCATTTTCGTGAGATAAATTCGTCGGAGACGGCTGGGTGAAGCCAGTAGGACTTTTGCTCGAAACTTTCCGAGGTTCAAAGATTCACCGGCTCTCGGAATACGTCCCAGGGAAGAGATTACAAATCCGCCGATAGTTTCATAATTCCCCTCGGGGATTTCATAACCGAATTCTTTTAAATCGTCTATTTCTACTAGAGAGTCAACAACCAGTCCACCACCCTGTACTCGAGAAATATTCTTTCCTGCCTCGTCAAAAATGTCTTCAAAATCACCGAACAGTTCCTCCACAAGATCTTCTATGGTGACCATGCCTACTGTTTCACCGATTGTATCAGTAATGAAGGCGATGCTGGAAGTGTGTTGTTTCAACTTTTCCAGTGCTGAGCTTGCAGCTCGTTTTTCGGATATAAACATGGGTTTTTTCATGATTGTCTTGAGAGAAATCGGGTTAGAGAAAAGATCATGGAGGAAAATAACCCCTACGATGTTATCCGGTGAACCGTCACAGACCGGAAGTTTGGAGAAACCAGTATCTGCTAGAACCGTTTCAGCATCCTCGAATGTGGAATCAATAGTTATGGAAACAATATCGGAAAGGGGAGTCATAACTTCCTTGACAGGTTGACTGCCAAACTCAAAGATGTTTGTGATCATCTCTTTTTCATCGGATTCAAGTTCTTCACCTATCTCTTTTTCCTGAAAAAGTATCTTCAAATCTTCGCGGGTAAACATAGAAGACTTAGCAGATGTATTGGGAGTCAGTAGACGAGAATAAATCGTGACAAGTTTCACAAAAGGAGCCAAAATGAACTCAAAGATCCTCATGAGAGGTGTGACTCCCAAAGCGAACAGATTTGCATGATCTCTAAAAATTACTTTTGGAATGATTTCACCGAAGATAAGAATCACTGAAGCGATTATGAAGATTGTGATTGTTTTATCGGCGCCAGCGTCCATGATAGCTATTGTGGCGAAAGATGAAGTAAGAACGTTGGCAACGTTCGTTCCGATTAAGAGTGTGGTAAGATAGCGTTCTGGTTCAGCGAGAAGTCCGAGAGTACGTCCTGCAGAGCGGTGACCCTGCTTCTGCCACACTTCCATCTGGAGTGGGTTAGCCTGGATAAAGGCGATCTCCGTTCCGCTGAAGAATGCTGAGAAGATAAGTCCAGTTAGGGCTACAATTGGTTCAATCATCATCTGCTTATCATAAATATAGTTTATAGTAGCATATCAAAACAACATACTAAAGATATTTATTGGGCCAATCTATTTTCCTCCTTAGTCTGTCTTCCGTAACTTTAGAGACTTTTATGACTGATAAGCTGGACAGAGAGCAACTCTTCACCGAACAGCAGAACATCCGTTCCCTCGATCTGGACTCTCGATCGATAGCTGAGATTCTCACCATCATTAATGATGAAGATGCAGGAGTGGCCGAAGCTGTTCGTAAAGTCCTACCAGCTGTTGAGCAGGCAGTAGAGCTGGCCGTGGAAGCCATCAGGGGAGGACACCGGGTTTTCTACGTGGGCGCCGGCACAAGTGGACGCCTGGGAGTTCTGGATGCATCAGAATGTCCGCCTACATTTTCAGCGCCGCCTGAATGGTTTACAGGGGTTATCGCCGGTGGAAGGGAAGCACTCACTAAGTCTATTGAAGGCGCTGAAGACCAGCCGGAAGAGGCTGTACGAGACCTTGATGATGCAGGACTCTCTGCAGGTGATCTTGTAGTGGGAATCGCCAGCAGCAGCACAACTCCGTATGTATTGAAGGCTCTGGAGTACGGTCACGAATCCGGCTGCGGGACGGTTTTCCTCATCTGCAATCCAGCACCGCTTGTTGAAGTTGATGTGGATGTGCTGATTCCTATTGACGTTGGACGAGAGGTCATCACTGGGTCGACTCGGATGAAATCAGGGACTGCCACCAAAATGGTACTCAACATGATTTCTACAGCAGCTATGGTGAGATTGGGGAAAGTGTACGATAATCTGATGGTGGATCTAAGGGCTGTGAATGATAAACTGGTGGATCGAGGCACGAGGATAATCTCCAAGTTGACTTCACTCACTTACAACGAATCTCAGAAACTCCTCAAAGAAGCAGATATGGAAGTGAAGACGGCAGTCGTTATGCATGTTCAGAGTTGTGACTACGATAAAGCCAAAGCTCTCTTGTCTGAACAGGGAGGATTTCTAAGACCATTTCTGGGAAATGAGTCCGACTAAGCTGAAGGATAAGGAAACTCTCCGGATGGTAGGCCTCATGACGGGGACCTCCATGGATGGGCTCGATATCTGTTTGGCAGATGTAACCTTTTCCGACAATTCTGTGCAATGCAAGATGATTGACTCGACCATGATTCCCATTACTAAGCAGTTACAGCAGGATATCCGACAAGCTCTTTCCAGTTCTACAGAAATTGTAACCCGAGTTCATTACGATCTCGGCAGGTTTTTTGCCGCCAGAACAGAACGCTTTTTAGCAGAAGCTGGGATTGGTGATATTGATGCCGTCGCAATGCACGGTCAGACGATACACCATGTCAGCGGTGAAGCGACTCTCCAGATCGGAGAGCCGTCCTTTTTGGCAGAAGTGCTGGGAGTTCCGGTCGTGTCGGACTTCCGAGCTCGAGATATTGCTGCCGGCGGCACAGGAGCACCTCTTATTCCGGCGGTGGACAAGTGGCTTCTTCAACGGGAGACGGAAGCAGTTGTCTGCCTGAATCTCGGAGGCATTGCCAATGTGACTTTTCTTCCGGCCAAAAATTCTGATGCAGATGTAATGGGTTTCGATACCGGTCCAGCCATGTCACTGTTGGACGAAGCAGCAAGTCAACTGCTGAATGAGACATTCGATTCCGATGGTAAGAAAGCACTTTCCGGCGAACCGAATGAGGAATCTGTTGCTCACTGGATGACAGATGGTTTTATTCAAGCAGAACCGCCAAAATCTACAGGTCGAGACTATTTCGGTGCCCATTGGCTCAAGAAAAATCTTCCTGATTTAAACCAATGGGAAATTGCAAATCTACTGGCATCATTATCTCTTTTTACAGCCCGTTCGGTGGCGGTAAATTGTCGCCAATTCCTTCCGATGCAAAATGTGAAAGAGATCATTGTAAGTGGTGGTGGTGTCCACAATCGAGCGGTAATGCAAAACTTGGAAAAAGAGTTTGCAACCATTTCTGTGGTAGGTTCTGATTCGTATGGAATTGATCCTGATATGAAGGAAGCGGTCGGTTTTGCCATTCTGGGAGCGGCATATCTAAAAGAGATTCCAGGTAATATACCATCAGTCACAGGAGCTTCTCGATCGGTTATACTTGGGAAAATGACAATATGAAAAGGAGTAACGTTGAAAGTTAATCCATATGTTTTTCGTGAATACGACATTCGCGGTGTTGTAGCAGACGACTTCTCACCGGAGTTTGCACATGCATTAGGGCGAGGTTTTGGCACTTTTGTTAAGCGAGGCGGCGGTCGGGAAATTAGTCTAAGCGGTGATATTCGACTAACCACACCCGTGCTGAAAGAGAACTTCAAAGCGGGGGTTCTGGAAACGGGAGTGGACGTTATTGATATCGATATTCTCCCGACTCCGGTAAATTATTACAGCATGTTCAAGCTAGGCGTTTCGGGAGCTGCTCAGATTACCGGCAGTCACAATCCTCCCGATATGAACGGATTTAAGCTCTCGTTCCAGAAAGGTGCAGTCTATGGGGAGATGATCCAAGAAATCCGCAGGCTTATCGAGAACGATGATTTCGAGTCAGGTGAAGGGACAGAAGTAGGGTATAATCTTCTGCCGGAATACCTGTCTATGGTGCTTGGGAAGATCAATTTCAACCGTCCCATGAAAATAGCCATGGACTGCGGAAATGCTGCAGCTTGTCTGGCTGCTCCAGAGATATTCCGCAAGTTAGGTGCTGATTTAACAGAGATATTTTGTGATGTGGATGGTAGATTTCCGAATCATCATCCTGATCCCACAGTTCCGGCAAATCTGACTGAGCTCATCCAGACTGTCCGTGACGGCGATTTCGATTGCGGCATTGCGTATGACGGCGATGCTGACAGAGTAGGTGTGATTGATGAAAATGGTCAAGTTATCTGGGCAGATATACTCATGGCGCTTCTACTTCCTGAAATTGTAGAGCCGGGTGACGAAGTTCTTTTCGATGTTAAATGCTCTCAAGCGCTTGAAGAGGAGATAGTCCGCTTGGGAGGCAATCCAGTGATCTGGAAGACCGGTCACTCCCTCATCAAGCAGAGAATGAAAGAGCTGGATTGCAAGTTTGGCGGGGAAATGAGCGGGCATCTCTTCTTTGCAGATGACTATTTTGGTTACGATGATGCCATCTATGTCTCTGCTCGAATTGTGCAGATGCTTTCCCGTCAGGATAAGGCACTTTCCAAACTTGTCGCCAATCTCCCGCAATACGTTTCCACTCCGGAAATGCGCTTGGACTGTCCGGATGATGAAGCCAAGTTCCGATTGGCTGAAGCTGCAGTAGAATACTTTTCAGCTAACTACGACTGTCTGGATGTAGATGGCGTACGAATCCGTTTTGATGACGGCTGGGGACTGGTGAGAGCATCCAACACTCAGCCGGTAATTGTGGTTCGCTTCGAAGCAAAAACAGAAGAACGGATGAGTGAGATAAAGACAACAGTTCTCTCAAAAATGAAGGAACTTGGCGAGTTCGCCATGCCGGAAGATGACTGACGAATTTCAAAGAAAAGTAGATAATTATCGTCAACAAATAGATCGAGAGATGATCGCTCTTGTGAAAAAAAGCGAACCGAGATATCTCTATGAGCCTGTTTCATATGTATTCGAAGGAAAAGGGAAACGGCTGAGACCCATCCTTGTTTTGCTTACTGCGGAAATGTTTTCAGCGACTGTGAACAGCGCACTTCCTGCAGCTTTGGCTGTGGAAGCGCTCCACAATTTTTCATTGGTTCACGATGATATCATGGATCAAGATGATCTGCGGCACGGGAAACCCACTGTTTTTCGGAAATGGGGTGAGTCGGAAGCCATTCTGGCCGGTGATGCAATATTCACCATTGCTTATACACAAATAATGCAGTTAGAACAGTGCGCCTTGACAGCATTGAAGATTTTTAATGCAGCTAATCTGAAACTTTGTGAAGGGCAGGCGCTGGATAAGGATTATGAAGCACGAAGCGACGTGCATATCAACGATTACCTTGAGATGGTGGCTCTTAAAACAGGAACATTATTATCACTCTGCTGTCAGCTTGGTGGACTCATTGGCGGCGCATCTGAAAACGATCTAAACTCTTTATCGAAATTCGGTCATCTGCTGGGACAATCATTCCAAATTCAAGACGATGTGCTCGAGATATTCTCTGATACCAAAACTATGGGGAAGAGTTTGGGGAGTGATGTATTGACAGAAAAAGTGACTTATCTGAGTTGTGCAGCGAGAGAACATGATCCTTCAGCGTGGAATAAACTGATATCTTCTGTTGAAGGGAAAAAGATGGAAAGTGAAATCCTACCTGCTCTTCGTGAATACTTAGTAAACTCCGGTATTAAGGCTAAAGCGGAACAGGAAGTTGAGGAACTGTTAAAAAATGCGATAGTAGAATTAGAATCGATTCAAGCAGAGGATAAGAGCAATCTCAATCAATTCGCCGAAATGATCTTACAACGAAGGAAATAGTCATGTCCGATGAAAAGTTCAAACTATTAGATCCAGACAATATGTTTGGACATATTTATGGTTTTGCAGACCAGTTGGAATCCGCTATGGAGATCGGCAAAACTGTAAAGCTTAAGCACGATTATTCTTCTGCAAAGAATATTCTTTTTGCCGGCATGGGCGGATCGGCTATTGCCGGAGATGTAGCGTCTGCCGTAATATCTGAGAACTGCAATATTCCATCAGTAGTCAATAGAAATTATTCTCTTCCTCAATGGGTAAATGAGTCCACATTGGTGATTTGTTTGAGCTATTCCGGTAATACTGAAGAGACGCTAAGCTGCATGGAAGAAGCATTTAGTAAAGGTGCCATGACGTTGGGAATTACTACAGGTGGGGAGCTTGTATCAAAATTGGAAGAGCAAGGGAGAGATGTGGTAAAGATTCCTGAAGGATTTCCTCCCCGGGCTGCGTTGGGTTATCTGTTTATTCCAATTTTGTATGTTCTCAAGGAAAGTGGGGTACTTGATAACTTAGATGAGACAGCTCTATCATCTTCTATTAATCAGCTCAGATTAGACCGGGATTTACTTTCAGTCGAGGGAGAAGAAAATCGTGCGAAAGAGGTAGCTCAGACCATTTACTCAACCGTTCCAATAATTTATGGTGAAGCACAAAGTACAGCTGTGGCTGCTCTGCGGTGGCGCGGGCAGTTGGAGGAAAATGCAAAAATGGTTGCCTTTCACCATGTTCTACCGGAAATGAATCACAATGAAATCGTCGGTTATGAGAACAATCCTGAACTGCTAAGTAACCTTGGAATAATTTGGCTAACAGATAAATCAGATCACGAAAGAAATCGAAGAAGGCGGGAATTGACAAAATCTATTATTGGCGAAAAAGTTTTGTATCAGTTTGATATTACTGGAAAGGGTAATAGCTATTTTGAAAGGTTGATTTATCTCATACATTTTGGAGATTGGGTTAGCTATTGGTGCGCCATTTTACACGAAACGGATCCAACTCCGGTTGAATCTATAACCCAACTGAAAAAGTTGCTTTCTGAGTGATGGAACTCACTGATTTCATGTTTAGGGGTTGCAATATGTTAGTTATGAACATAAATTTGTATAGGTAACCTCCCTGAAATTATGATACCCGTCGAAGTCACAAAAATATCGTTTTATCCACCTGGTAAAGGATATGCAGTTATTCTGCAGGAGATTGGTGGGGAGAATCGGAGATTACCTGTAATAGTAGGTTCATTCGAAGCGCAATCAATTGCACTGGCTTTGGAAAATGTTGAAACTCCGCGCCCAATGACTCACGATTTAGTCTGTAGTATTCTAAATAATACAGAAGTAGGATTATCTGCAATATCAATAACAGATCTTTCTGACGGTACTTTTTTCGCTGAACTGAAAATTAACTCTAGTAAATCAGGTGAGAAAATTGTTGATTCAAGACCGAGCGATGCCATCGCTGTTGCACTACGTCTCGATGCACCAATATTTGTGGCTGATAGCGTAATGAATAGTGCAGGACTTGATGAGGAGACAGAAGAAGAGCGAGAATATGAGAAGCGTTCTCACTCTAAGGGTGTTTCACATAAGCTACTCCAGGAAAAACTTCAGAAAGCAATTGATGAAGAAGAATATGAACAGGCGGCAGTTCTTCGCGATAAAATAATGGAGATGGAGAAAAATATTTAATTAATCGTTTAAAGCTAAAGCTTTTAAAGCAATTCGAGCCGCTTCCTGTTCAGCGGTTTTTTTGTTATCTGCAATTCCAGGAGAAAAACGTTCTTTACCAATAGTTACAGCTACCTGAAACGTCTTTCTATGTTCAGGTCCTCTAGTAGATTCTACCACGAACCTTGGAGGTTTTAGTTGATGAGAATGGCATTCCTCTATCAGGCGGCCTTTGTAGTTAACAGATTCCCACGCCTCAATTCTATGACACCAAAGTGTATTCTCAATAATATTTTTACATGGAACAATCCCACCGTCCAAGTACACAGCACCAATAATAGATTCATAGATGTTTGCTAATTGATTGATAGAAACTTTCTTTTGAGAAAGATCCACTGAACCCCGGACCGTAAGATAGTCTAATAAATTCATCCTTTCACCTGTTTTAGCTAAGAAACTCTTTTGAACTAATGCAGATCTTTTTTGTGTGAGAAGACCTTCTTCGCCATAGGGAAATTCTCTAATCAAATTCTCTGATATTACATGATCAATTATAGCGTCTCCTAAAAACTCAAGACGTTCATAATTTTCTCTCGGTTCTTTACTTACTGACTTATGTGTAACAGCTTGTTCAATATATTCTTGTTTCCTGAAATAATATTTCAGTTTGTGCTGTAATGAAGCTAAATCAGAGTTATTGTTAGAGAAGCGAGATCGGAGATTTCGAAAAAATTGCAACGGATCAGTTTGGCCATTCCCTGAAAAGCAGAACAGCATTGTGTCCCCCAAATCCGAAGGTATTAGAAAGGGCGACACTTACAGACTTTTCAACCGCACTGTTAGGAGTATAATTTAGGTCGCATTCCGGATCAGGAGTTTCATAATTAATGGTTGGAGGAATCACATTTTCTTTAATTGCCATAACCGCGGCGATAGCTTCAATTCCTCCTGCAGCTCCCAGAAGATGCCCTGTCATGGATTTGGTAGAACTAACATTCAGTTTATAGGCATGCTCACCGAAAAGGGTCTTAATGGCTTGGCTTTCGTTCTTGTCATTGAAAGGTGTAGAGGTTCCGTGAGCGTTAATGTAATCGACGTCTTCCGGCTCAACTGCACCGTCGTTAACAGCTCGCTTCATTGCTCTCATAGCGCCTTCTCCGCCAGGTGCTGGTGCTGTGATGTGATAAGCGTCAGCAGTCGCGCCATAGCCGATGAGCTCAGCGTGGATTTTAGCTCCTCTCTGTTGAGCATGCTCGAGTTCCTCCAGTATAACTAGGCCTGCTCCTTCTCCCATTACAAACCCGTCACGGTTAGCTTCAAAAGGACGAGAGGCTTTCTCCGGCTCATCATTTCGTCTGGAAAGTGCTTTCATGTTTGCAAATCCAGCGTAGGCAATGGGTGTGATACACGCTTCCGTACCGCCGGCGATGATAATATCGGCATCGCCGTGCTGGATGTGCCTCAGCGCATCACCGATGGCTGTGGTACCTGTGGCGCAGGCCGAAACAACTGCATAGTTGGGACCTTTAAGACCCCACTTCATGGATATGTGTCCTGCGGCAATATCGAGAATGTACATTGGGATAAACAGAGGAGATACTCCTCTGGAACCACGTCTGAGAAGTCGTTTGTTCTGTTCTTCCATCGTGAGCAGTCCGCCCACACCTGAACCTACAACTACACCAAATCTGTCCATGTCAGGAATGCCATCTTCAAGACCTGCATGGCGAATGGCCTCATCCGCAGCAATGAGAGCATAGATGGAGAAGTTATCGAGTCTTTTGATTTCTTTTTTATCGAGGAAATCTTCTGGATTGAAATCAGTGGGAACTTCACCTCCAATTTTTACGGGACAATCTGTAGTGTCGAATTTCGTTACGGGTACAATACCGCTTTGACCACTCGTTAGATTATTCCAGTATGTATCAAGGCCAACACCGACAGGGGAAATGACTCCCATGCCGGTGATGACAACGCGTCGACTCACGGATTATCAGGCGTGTGTATCGATATATTCTACTGCAGCACCGACAGAAGTAAGTTTTTCAGCTTCTTCGTCTGGTATCTCGAGTCCGAATTCTTCTTCTAATTGCATGATCAACTCGACTGTATCGAGTGAATCGGCTCCGAGGTCGTCAATAAATGATGCTTCTGAGGTGATTTTATCTTCTTCTACACCAAGCTTATCCATTATGACGTCTTTTACTTTGTCGAAATTGGACATGTTATTCCTCCTTGTTTAAGTATGTAATCCACCGTTTACTGAAATCACTTGACCGGTGATATAGCCGGCTTCATCAGATGCCAGGAAGAGAGCTACATGAGCTACATCTTCCGATTTTCCAATTGTTCCCATTGGGATTTGGTTTAACAAATCACTCCTCACAGATTCTGATAGTCCTTCAGTCATTTCAGTCTCAATGTAACCGGGGGCAATTGCGTTTACGCTTATGTTCCGGCTGGCTAACTCTTTGGCTGCTGATTTGGTAAGCCCTATAATACCTGCTTTTGATGCAGCGTAATTTGCTTGACCTGCATTACCGGTTAATCCTACTACGGAAGTGATGTTAATAATTCTCCCTTTACGAGCCTTCATCATGACGGGAGTTACTGCTTTAATACCATTAAAGCAACCTTTCAGATTTACATCTTGAACTAAATCCCAATCATCTTCCGACATTCGTAATATAAGTTTATCTTTAGTAATCCCAGCATTGTTAACTAGAACATCGATGCTTCCTAATTCATTTGTTACCTTCTTAACGCTATTCTGAAAATCTTTCATGTTCGAAACATCAAGTTGTTGAACAATAGCTGTCCCGCCGTTTTCTTTAATATTATGCGCCACAATTTCGAGATCGGCAACTGTCCGGCTGGCACAGACAACTGTCGCACCATTCGTTGCAAAAACTTCTGAAATGGCACGACCGATACCTTTTGATGCACCGGTAACAAAGACTACTTTTCCATTTAAATCAGGCATGGGCATATTCCTTGATATCTGTGATTTTAGAGACACCTCGAGTGGCGATAGATTTGTCAATTCTTTTAACTAGGCCTTGGAGAGTGCGTCCCTGACCTACTTCCACCATTTCACTTATACCTGCATCCCGGATTGCCTCCACCGTATCGGTCCAAAGTACCGGGCTGTCTAGTTGTGCAAGAAGGTTTTGTCGGATTTCATCCGGATCTTCCGTCGGCTTTGCTGTTACATTCATTACCACAGGAAAGTCAGGCTTGTTCAAAGTTTGTAATTGTAAAGTGCCGGCTAGTTTCTCTTTTGCAGGCTCCATGAGAGTGGAATGAAATGCACCGCTTACGTTCAGCTCTATAGCTTTTCGAGCTCCGGCATTTTTTGCCAGTTTCATGGCTTGACTAACTCCATTCACATCCCCGGAAATTACGATTTGATTATGAGAATTAAAATTGGCTGGTTGAACTATTCCATATGAGGATGCATCCTGGCAGATTTGTTTGATTGTATCCTCATCCAATCCGATAATAGCTGCCATCGTTCCGGGCTGAGTTATACCTGCTTCCTTCATTCCTCTGCTTCGGACTTTAACCAATCGCAAGCCCTCTGCAAATGAAAAACAACCTGCTGCTGCTAAAGCTGAATATTCCCCAAGACTATGTCCCGCCGCCATAGATGGAGATATATCATTCTCCACGAGCAGTTCAGCCAAGATCACGCTGACAACGTAAAGTGCAGGTTGAGTGTATTCAGTTTGTTTTAATTTCTCTTCGGGACCATTAAAAATCAAGGAAGAGAGAGTCATTTCCATAATTTCATCTGCTTCTTCAAAACGCATCTTGCCGATTTGGGTATCATAGAAAAGATCAAGTCCCATCCCAACTTGTTGGGATCCTTGACCGGGGAAGATGAATGCTAATTTGTTCATTTAGAGTGTCCCCATCGAATCAAAGTGCTGCCCCAAGTAAATCCAGCGCCAAACGCTGCTAATAAGATGTAATCACCAGTTTGAATGCGTCCTTCCTCAACTGCTTCAGCAAGACCAATAGGAATGGTAGCACCGGTTGTATTAGCGTATTTATCAATGTTGATCAAGACTTGATCCGGAGATAAACCAAGGCGATCTACGCTTGCATCAATGATACGCTTATTCGCCTGATGAGGGATAAAAAGTTTTATGTCCTTTCCGGAAAGATCGTGCTTCTTCAGAATATCTAAAGAAATATCTGCCATCCCCTTTACAGCAACTTTGAAAACTTTTTTACCATCTTGTTTAATGTAGTGCATGCGTTGTTTAACAGTTTCAACTGTAGCTGGATTCAAGCTACCTCCACCGGGCATACAAAGATGTTTTCCGCCGCTACCGTCCGTGAAAAGGAGGGAGTCAATAATTCCGTCTCCATCCGAGGACGGTTCCAGTAGAACACCGCCCGCCCCATCTCCGAACAAAATACATGTAGTCCTGTCTTCATAATCGAGGATAGAAGTCATAGTGTCAGCGCCCAGGACAAGTACTTTTTTGTATCTTCCTGTTTCGATATAATTAACACCATTTTCAAGTGCAAATAAGAAACCTGAGCATGCTCCGGATAGATCATACCCCCAAGCATTGGAAGCGCCTATAGCATCCTGAACCAGAGCTGCAGTAGAAGGGAATAGCATATCAGGTGTGACAGTTCCGATGATAATAACATCTATATCATCTGCAGTAATGGCTCGCTTCAGCAAGATTTCCTTAGCGACTCTAGTACACATATCAGCAGTAGCTTGACCATCCTCAACTACTCGCCGCTCTGAAATACCGGTACGAGAGACGATCCATTCATGATTTGTTTCTACCACCTTTTCAAGATCGTGATTTGTCATCACCTTTTCAGGAAGATACTTTGAGGTTGCAGTAATTGTCGCTCTAATTGGGTTGGGCATTAATATTTCTCGATTTGAGCTACGGATAGCGAAATTCCTGTACGAATAGATTCTACCAAATTTTCTTTGACACTTTGTGCTGTAGATAAAATGGCGTTTTTGATGGCTCTTGCCGGAGATGCTCCGTGGCAAATCATGCAGATACCTTTAACGCCAAGCAGGAAGCAACCACCGGATTCTTCATATTCGTATTCACGAATTATGTCTGTAAATATATCGTTTAGTGCTGATTTATCCATGTTTTTCTCTTCAGAGGTGAGTTGACTGGTAACTTCTCCACGGACGTGATGAATCCAACCTTCAGCGAATTTTAGCAGATTGTTTCCAACAAAACCGTCGCAGACAACAACATCTATTTTACCCTTAAAGAGATCTCTTGCTTCAACATTCCCTTTAAAATTTGACAAAACTTTAGAGAGGAGAGAATGTGCTTTTACATATTCTTCCCGTCCTTTATTGGCTTCTTCGCCGATATTCAGTAAACCTACTTTGGGCTCCTCCACACAATGCATGTGATTCATATATTCTGAAGCCATGATAGCAAATTGCAAAAGATGATGAGCCTTTACTTCAGTGTTTGCTCCTACATCGCACATGACTAACCCACTTGCGGGAAGATAGACGCTAATAGCTGGCCTTCTTACCCCTTTGATTCGACCAAGCAGAAGGAGTGCTGAAGATAGAATGGCTCCTGTGCTGCCTGCGCTAACGAAAGCATCTACTTTACCTTCCTTTAACAGCTTGATACCCTGAACAAGAGATGAATCCGGAAATTGTTTTACTACTTGTGAAGGTCGAACAGTGGAGTCGACTACTTGGGAAGCAGAGTGTATTTTGATAAGATTTTTATTCCACCCTAATTTTTCCAGTTCTTTCTGGATTTTTTGGTTTTTTCCGGTGAGAATAATCCGCAGCTTGTCTTTACTTTCTGCAACTGCCTGAACTGCTCCCTGCACGATTACAGGTGGAGCATGATCTCCGCCCATTGCGTCAACAGCTATTATCATTCTAGTAGTTATTAATCAGATGAAGAGATAACCGGCCGACCCCTATAGTAGCCACAGTTGGGACAGGCACGATGAGGTAATTTTGCCTGGTGACATTGAGGGCAGCTGGACAATTGAGGTGCTTTTGCTTTCCAATGAGTCCGACGTTTACGTCCTCTTGTTTTTGTCTGTCTTCGTTTTGGTAATGCCATTTTAGTTCTCCGTTGTTGATAATTTCATTTTTGAAACTGGTTTCCAACGTTCATCAATTAATTTTTCTGAACAAGCACATTCTTTATTATTTAGGTTAACTCCGCACTGAGGACAAATACCTTTACAATTTTTCTTACACAGGTTTTTTATATGGTGTTCAATTTCAATTGCATCTCTAATAAATGGACCCAAATCAACCTCATGTTGGCCTGGATTTAATACGATAAGATCTGCGTCATCACTTTCCGAAAGGGGAGAGTCGTGGGAGATAACCACAATTTCAAATTTAGCATTGATGTCTTCTTCATATTCGACTAAACAGCGATCACACGATTTGTGAACTGGAACAGATAGATTTCCAATAACTTTAAAGTCGTCTCTAAAAGGACTAATTGAGAGACGAATTGGAATCGTATCTTGCAGAATATCGTCTTCGACACCGATATCGTTGGCGTGAGCATTTACGACTCCAGAAGTTCCCATAGCAATCAATTCTGTAGTTTTGAGTTTCATAACGGTGCTGAAATTAATTGTTTCACTCCGTACCAACAAGCAATCACTACGACTTTCAGAATGTGCAAAAAAGGGGGCGAAATCACCCCCTTTGTACAATCTATTAGATTATTCTTTAGTCCTGTGAACTATTGTCTTCTTCAGAATCAGAAGAAATGTCTGCACTCTCCGAAGATTCTTCATCATCAGAATCATCTCCTTTTTCATCATCATCGTTATTGACATCAGCAGACCACTCCTCAGCTTCTTCTTCAGCCTCCAATTCTTCTTCATCTTTACGCTCAAGCAGATTGTCATCGTCAGAGCGTTTTTTCAAAATTACCAAGGCGATTGTCTGGCCAGCTACTTTAACACATAATGCATAAGAGAGGATGGCCCAAAAGATAACAAAAAGAGAAATAGCGATGAATGCTCCGCCAATATATTCCATTGTACCTTCGGGCTCATATAAGAAGAAATCAGGAGCTTCCCAAGCCAATAGGCTGGCAGGTCCGGCCATGAATGTATCACCTACTACCCAGCCAATCATACGAGCTAACTTGTCGCCCATTAGCCAATCCTTGCCAAAAATACAATTTACAAGATTATATCCTTCAGTCATAAAGAAGTAAAAGACGACTGTACCGATAGCTACCAAGCTGTAAATCAAGGGGAGATATAGCAGTACTCTCCAAATCTGAGACCAAGTAATTGAATAGATTTGGAATACAGCTCCCATGGTATCTTCCTCCATGGCTCCAACAATAGCGTGAGTGAAGAATGTGGAAATCATGAGAACTACCATTGTATAAACAACGAATACAGATCCTGCGAACCAGAGAAGATATGGGATTCCAAAGAACAGTTCACCCAGATAAGGAATCTTTCCGATTAGAGCAAAGATGATTGCCATGATGACAAAAAAAGCGGCGATAATAATTATGGATAGATGTGTAAAAACAGGTGCATGCCAATGTTTTTTCACAAACTTACAAGCATCACGAGAAGAGTAAAATTCGTCTCCTTTAAGCTGCTTGTAAGTAATCCTGGCAACAGCAGTTGCACCCAACACTAAACAAATAAGCCCACCTAGAATGCCTATGACTGATAGTAATGTAGCACCCCAACCAGTGGATTCAATTCCAATTGCTAACGCTTGAAGGGCGACAGGTGGGGGAATAATACCAAAGATTTCCCATGTGTCTCCAAATGTCACTCCTTGAGCCATCAATGCAAAATAAGAAAACAGTCCATAGATAAAGTAACCCACAAAAGTTGCTTGCATCATGGTCCAGATTTTCTTTCCGCTCAATGCCAGGCGTGGTGCCCGGAAAATGTCGCGAACGTCGAAGTAAAGATTCATTGGTCCCATTTCATCCTCCTTGATCTAGTTTATAAATCTTTCCGAACGCGGTCAATCCACGTATCGTAATCGGTAATCGAACGAATAGCATCTGAGGCATTTCGTGCCTCGGTCATTGTAGAAAAAGTTCCGACTCGAACACGATACCAAACAGCTTCGTTTTCTTCCTGATAGCCCCTCTGAATATATGCATCGAACCCCAAATCTTCAAGCGTATCGGCTACTGCTTCAGCTCTTTCTATCGTAGGAGATGCCGAAACTTGAATGGTTAAATAACTGCTGCTTGAAGCGACAGACGAAGAGATGTTTTTAGGTATATTTACCGCTAATGCTGATTCAGTTGGAGCTTCTATTACTTCATCGGCTATCTTTTCAACATCTGGCTCATCCACTGTGCCGACCTCTTCTATGAAATCAACATTTTCAGATATTATTACCGAATCAACAAGCTCTGATGATGAAAGAGATTCAACATCTGTCTGTTCTTCTATAGGTTCTGAACCTGAAAATTGAGGTTGTTGCTCATCATCTTTAAATTCTTCGGTTTTTGCTGGCTTAGGAGCAGTTACATCGAACGTATATTTTTTGCTACCAGCATGTTCACTACCGTCAAATACAACAACCTCGAAAATGTAAGTTCCTGCTTTATCCGGTAAAAAGGTCAGCTCATTTCCGTCTGAAGTAATTAAGAGATCCGAATAAGTAAGATTACTTTCCTCGGGAAACTCGTGGACTATCCAGTCGTATGAGGCGTTTTGAACATCGTGAGGAGGTTGTACAAGAATGGAATAGTAGTGGTCAACTTTCGCTTCGTGCGTAATGTCTTTACTGCAGGAGGTCATTGCAAGAAAAGAGAAAAGCATTGGGAGGATCCAATATGATATTTTTCCTGTGATTATTGTTTGAAGAGGTCTCATCAATCGGTGAGAATTTCGTCGGCAGAGAAGAAAAATGCAATCTCTTTTACAGCATTCTCATCTGAATCGGATCCGTGGACGGCATTGTTTTGAACAGACTCAGCGTACAACTTTCGAATAGTCCCTTCATCCGCTTCAACAGGATTTGTAGCACCGATAGTCTCTCGCCAAGCTTCCACTGCGTTTTCCTTCTTCAGTGCAGCTATTATGCAAGATCCGGAAGTCATGAATTCCACTAGATCATTGAAGAAAGGCCGCTCTTTATGGACAGCATAAAATCCCTGTGCTTCTTCTGTAGTCATGTGAATCTTCTTCATGGCAGCGATATCAAATCCCGCTGAGAGAATGTGATCTATTATTTTACCGGTAAATCGTTTACCTACGGCATCTGGTTTAATGATAGCGAGTGTCATATTGCTCAAGATAAACTCCTTTCTGAGATGAGAGATTTCATGGTTATACCAATGTCAGCAGGGCTTTTAACAACCGTAATACCTGCCTCCGTGAGAGCTTTCATTTTTTCTGCTGCGGTTCCTTTTCCACCAGCGACGATGGCTCCAGCATGTCCCATTCGTCGTCCAGGGGGAGCGGTTTGCCCGGCGATGAACGATACAATTGGCTTATTAAAGTTATTATCAATGGTCCATTGTGCCGCTTCTTCTTCGGCAGAACCGCCTATCTCGCCGATCATGACAACGCCTTCTGTGTCGTCATCTGTAGCGAATAATGTTAACAGATCAATGAAAGTACTTCCGATGATCGGATCTCCGCCGATTCCGATGCACGTAGATTGCCCCAATCCAACTTTTGTAAGTTGATCTACAGCCTCGTACGTAAGCGTTCCGCTTCTCGAAATAACTCCGATAGAACCTGGCGTGTGTATGAAGCCCGGCATGATACCAACCTTGGCTTCTCCGGGTGTAATTACACCCGGACAATTAGGACCTACCAGTTGCGTACCGGTTTCTCGAATATGATTTTTTGCTTTCACCATATCTGCTGCCGGGATACCCTCAGTTATACAGATTACAAGATCGAGGCCAGCATTTCCTGCTTCAGTGATAGCTGCAGCTGAAAATTTAGGAGGAACAAATATAACAGATGTGTTGCAGCTGGTAGCTTCTTTTGCCTCTTTCACAGTGTTAAAAACGGGAAGGCCGAGATGATCCTGTCCACCTTTTCCAGGTGTAACGCCGGCGACTAAAGGCGTGCCGTATTCCAGCATTTGCTCTGTGTGGAAAGTTCCTTCATTACCAGTGATACCCTGGACTAATAGTCGTGTTTTGCTGTTTACCAGAATACTCATGCCAAATCTCCGGCAGCTTCTACAGCTTTTTTAGCGCCATCCTTCAGACTGGAAGCGACGATAAAATCGAGAGGTGAATTCTCAAGAAGTTCAGCAGCTTCCAGAGCGTTGGTTCCTTCAAGTCTCACTACAACAGGCACTTTCACTTCCATGTCAGTAAGAGCGTCAATTACTCCCTGAGCCACACGATCGCAGCGGACAATCCCGCCGAAGATATTAATTAGTATCGATTTCACCAGCGGGTCGCTAAGAATAATGCGGAAGCCGTGAGCTACTGTCTCAGAATTAGCTACGCCTCCTACATCGAGGAAATTAGCCGGATCACCGCCTGATAGCTTGATGATATCCATGGTGGACATGGCCAATCCTGCGCCGTTCACCATGCAGCCAACATTACCGTCGAGCTTGATGTAATTTAGACTGTATTTCGATGCTTCAATCTCGCTGGGAAGCTCTTCGGAGAGATCGCGCATTTCAGCAATTTCAGGATGGCGAAAAAGTGCATTACTGTCGAAATTCATTTTGGCGTCCAATGCCATCACTTCACCGCCCTCTGTAACGACCAGAGGATTTATCTCCGCTAAAGAGCAGTCACTTTGGATGAACGCTTCCCACAGCGCCAGCACCGTTTTAGAACAGTTATGGGCTTGCTCGCCGGACAGGCTCAGTGCCTCTGCAAGATTCATCGATTGCTGAACTGTCAAACCTTCCTTCGGTTCAATCCACTCCTTAACTATCTTTTCCGGAGTTTCGGCAGCCACCTTTTCGATCTCCATGCCGCCTTCTGTGGAAACCATGAAAACGTACTTTTCGGCGGAGCGGTCTAGGACTATTCCAGCATAGAGCTCAGTGGCGATAGCGACTCCTTCCTCAATCAGAAGACGCTTGACTTCAGTTCCCTCCGGGCCGGTTTGGTGAGTTACGAGATTCATGCCGAGTATTTGCTCCGCAGTCTGCCGGACTTCCTCAATGGAATGAGCCAGCTTGACTCCGCCCCCTTTGCCGCGACCGCCGGCATGGATCTGAGCTTTTACGATAACGGTACTACCTCCCAACTTTTCAGCCGCATCTACTGCTTTATCAACAGTAAAAGCTGGAAAGCCGCTGGGAGTTGGGACGTTATAACGTCTGAGAATATCTTTTGCTTGGTATTCGTGAATTTTCATTGTCTACTTGTAATGGTTGTTCCGGATTTACCTCGAATAGCATTTCCAACTTCAGGAATAGATGTAATGACAACTTTTTGACCATGATATTTCAGGAAATAGAGTGCAGCTTCTATTTTTGGCGCCATACTTCCGGCTTGAAATTGACCTTCTTTTAATAAACCTTCTAACGCTTCAGTAGTAACAGCAGATAGAGGTTTTTGAGAGGGACTATTATAATCCAAATATACACAATCAACATCTGTAATAATCCACATTTCTTCTGCTTTCAAGATGCGTCCGAAAAGTGCAGCAGCGTAGTCTTTATCAATAACTGCATCCAATCCATCCAAATTATCATCACCTTTCTTGAATACCGGGATACCACCACCGCCTGAAGCGATAACAATAGTTCCTCTATCGATAAGCGCCTTGGTGCTTTTGCCATGCATGATGTATTGTGGAAGGGGACTCGGCACTACTCTTCGCCATTCATCTGAATTCTGTTCAGCGATGGTCCATCCGAGTTTTTGCGCAAGAGGATTTATTTCATCCTTTGTGTAGCGAGGTCCGATAAACTTTGTAGGGTTTAGAATTGCAGGATCATCCTTATCTACCACTACTTGAGTTATCATCGTCACCACCTCACGATCAATGCTTTCTTTTTTCAACTCATTCTGAAGCGACTGTTCGATCATGTAGCCGATGGTTCCCTGGGTCCCTGCGACACAGACCCCAAGCGGAAGAGGAGGAATTATGTCATGAGTCAAATCCATTCGAAGAAGTTCGTCACCCACTTGAGGTCCGTTGCCATGAGTTATGCAAAGATTATAACCTTCATGAACAAAGTTCATGATTGCTGCCAAACTTTCTCTAGTGTGAGCAAACTGTTCAGAGATAGTCCCAGTTTCCCCGGAAGGTGAAATGGCATTTCCACCGAGAGCTATGACAGCGGTTTTTTGAGGTGCTAAACTCATTGGAGAAATGGTTTCAAGACAGCAGTAACGTCTGGTGAACCAATTTCCTCAAGATCGTACGTCACTCGGACGGATGGTTTGTCGATGGAGATGATTCGTCGAAGGTCAATAGGCGTTCCAATAACCACAACATCGCAATCTACCGCATTGATGGTTGCTTCTAGATCCTTCATCTGCTGACCTCCGTATCCCATGGCGGGGAGAACGTGCCCGATGTCAGGATATTTTTCGAATGTCTCTGCAATAGTCCCTTCGATCCACGGCCTCGGGTCGATGATTTCTGAAGCGCCGAATTTTTCTGCGGCAACTGTACCTGCGCCAAACTTCATCTCGCCGTGAGTAAGCGTAGGTCCATCTTCCACGATCAGGCATCTTTTCCCAGCAATGATTTCTCGATTTTCAACTGTAACAGGTGAATTTGCCTCGATGACTGTCGCATTGGGATTTACTGCAGCAATATTTTCTTTCAGCTTTGACACATCCTCCGGGCGAGCACTATCCATCTTATTGATGACAACTACATCCGCCATGCGTAGATTTGATTCACCGGGGAAATAAGACAGCTCATGTCCTGCTCGGTGTGGATCTGCCACTACAATGAAAAGGTCAGGTTTGTAGAAGGGGAGATCGTTATTACCCCCATCCCACAAGATGATATCCGCTTCTTTTTCAGCTTGATCCAGAATCGCTTTGTAGTCCACGCCGGCGTAGACCACCGATCCTCTTACAATGTGCGGTTCGTACTCTTCCATCTCCTCGATGGTACAGTCGTGACGTTTCAGGTCTTCCAGGGTGGCAAATCGCTGAACCTTCTGCTTGGAAAGATCACCGTAGGGCATGGGATGTCGGATAGCCACCACTTTTTTCCCCGCGGAAGAAACTACTTCAGCCACACGACGAGTCGTCTGACTCTTACCGCAGCCGGTTCGTACCGCACCGATGGCGATTACCGGTTTCTTCGATTTGATCATGGTGGGCTCACCTCCAAGAAGTACGAAGTTGGCGCCGTACTTGATCACTTTTGACGCCTTGTGCATCACATATTCGTGAGGTACGTCGCTGTAAGAGAAAACCACGTCGTCCACTTGGAGTTCCATAATCAGTTTGGTTAGATCGGCTTCATCGTGAATCGGAATGCCGTTAGGATAAAGTTCACCGGCCAGTTCCGCTGGATAAGTTCGACCTTCAATGTTGGGTATTTGTGTGGCGGTGAAGGCGACAACTTCGTAATCGGGATTATCTCTATAAACCGTATTGAAATTATGGAAATCTCTCCCGGCGGCTCCCATGATTAGGACTCTTCTTTTTTTCATAATATCTCCTCGAAAAAAGTTTTACTAACGCTTGCTTAATAATGTGCCGATGCCCCAATTCGGATTCAAGATACAGACCAAACAGGGTAAATAGAAGTTTTTCAAGCTGGGAAAATTACAGCACTTTTTATTATTTAAGTGATAAAAAAGAATTTCAGTTAACCTGTTAGGTTTATGGGCATAAAGACGTTTGTCAATCAAGGTAGTAAAAAATACCATAGATTTATTTTGAATAGAAGAATTGTTATCACTATTTTCTTGTTACTTATCTGAAATTATGACCTATCAGAACCTTCAAGAAAAATTATCATCGGGATCGTTATTAATTCTTGATGGTGGAATCGGTACGGAAGTTTTACGCCGAGGTGTCCGATGGCGGCAGCACGGTATCGAGGATGCACCTGATGTCATCCGGCAGATCCATATAGACTATCTCAACGCCGGTGCAGATGTAATTACCTCTCACACCTTCAATCTCACCAAGCGGAACTTTATCAACTTCTTCAGGGATACCGAGCATATGGTGGAAATAGGGCATGGAGGTCTTGAGACACGGGCAGAAGAATTGTGCCATCAAGCCATCGTATTAGCCAAGGAAGCTCTGGAAACAACTGGAAAGCAGGGTCAGGTCCCCATAGCTGGTTCCATATCTCCCATTCAACATTTGTTCCGTCCTGATCTGGCACCTAGTTCTGAATTATGTTATGAGCATCACAAAGAATGTGTATCTGTTTTAAAAGATTGCAGCGTGGACTTTATATTTTTCGAAGCAATGAATAATATCTCTGAACTGAAAGCGGCACTGCAGGCTGGAAAGGAAAGTAACCTGCCCTTATGGGTCAGTCTTATCCCCAACCACCACGGCAACCTTTTAGGTGGAGAGTCCTTGGTAGAGGCAGCGAAGCTGGCCAGGAACGGCGGCGTAGATGTAGTGTTTCTTTCCGCAGCTCCATTGGAAGTAATTACACAAAATCTTCCCACAATAACCAACAGAGGCATCACTGGCGCCAAAGCCATGATCGGGAAATACAATCCACCGAGCTGGAAGCCCGACTTTTATCCTCGCTTTGAACAGACAGACCAATCAACACCTGAAGCCTATGCGGATTTTGCTCGACGGTGGAAGGACACGGGGGCTACCATTATCGGTGGTGGAAGCGGCACCACACCGGAACACATCGCAACCCTAAAAAGCACCTTGATCTAACTATCATGAGCTATACAGATTTAAAACAGAAAATTGACACAGGGGAAGTAGTTCTTCTGGATGGTGGTATCGGCACGGAAATTCTTCGGCATGGCTACACTTGGGCCAGTCATCAATTAAAGAATGAACCGAAACTAAACCTTGAAATCCATAAGGATTATATATCTGCTGGGGCTCATGTGATTACCACCAACACTTTCCAGCTCAGTCGCCGCAGTTTCAGGAACCACTTTGCCAGCGACGAACACATGGCCCTCCAAGGTGTTGCTAACCTTACTGATCGGGTCGGAGAACTGGTCAACGATTCTGTCCAGTTGGCTGATAATGCTCGGAAAGCGCTCGGCAGAGATGATGTTCTTATTGCCGCTTCCATTACCACATTGGAGTGGTGCTTCAGACCTGATAAAACCCCTGATATTGAAAAAATCTATGATGAATACCTCGCAGAGCTTACAGAGTATTCAGACGCTGGTACCGACATATTTCTGTTTGAGACCTTCAATTCCACTCCTGAAGCCGTTGTCGCTATCCGGGCAGCCAGGGAAGTCGGTAAACCTGGATGGATAGCCTTGGTTCCTTATAAGGACGGCAACCTGCTAGGAGGTGAGTCTATGGAGCAGGTGGTAGATGCTCTGGGTCCTGAGGAACCGGATGTACTTTTGTTAAACTGTGCTCCGCCTCATCATGTTACTGCGGGTATAGAAAAACTTGCTCCCCTTTGGAAAGGCCCGCTGGGTGTTTATGCTCATGTGGGGAAATTCAATCCACCGGAGTGGCACTTCACCAATGAGTATCCCCCAGATAAGTATCTTTCTGAATGTAAACATTGGCACGACTTGGGTGCTACCGTCATAGGAGGTTGTTGTGGTACCACACCTGAACACATAGCACTGATCTCCAGTTCTCTTGAAGACTGAAGATCTTCAATCTTCTATCATAAACGGATAACGATAGTCCTTGGGAGGATCAAGATTTTCCTTGATTGTCCGTTGTGAAACCCACCGAGCCAAATTCCACATGGAGCCGGCCTTGTCATTGGTGCCGGAAGCTCTCCCGCCGCCGAACGGCTGCTGACCTACTACCGCACCTGTGGGTTTATCGTTAATATAATAGTTGCCAGCGGCATGCCTGAGTATAGAGCCGGCCTCATCCAGAGCTTGCTGGTCCAGAGAGAATACACATCCTGTGAGTGCATAGATGGATGTATTATCTACAAGATTCAGTGTCTCCTTCCACTGTGAGGGGTCGTAGATATAGATGGTCAATACCGGTCCGAATATTTCCTCTTCCATGGTTTTGAAATGCGGATCGGTGGTGAGAATAGTTGTTGGCTCGATGAAATAACCCACTGAATCATCATAATTTCCTCCGGTGAGAAACTCAGCATCCTGCGAATTCTTAGCGAACTCGATGTATTCCACAATGGAGTCAAAAGCTGCCTTGTCAATTACAGCATTCATAAAGTTGGAAAAGTCTTCTACATTACCCATTTTGATGGTCTTTACCTCGGCAATATAACGCTCCTTCACTTCATCCCAGATGGTAGAGGGGATGTAGGCCCGTGAGAGAGCAGAGCATTTCTGACCTTGATATTCGAAAGCGCCTCGAACCATGGCTGTCGCCAGCGCATCAATATCCGCCGATTCGTGAGCCATACAGAAATCCTTCCCGCCGGTTTCACCTACTATTCGTGGATAGCTTCGATAGTTTGCGATGTTTTCACCGACAGTTTTCCACATACGATGAAATACAGCCGTGGAACCGGTGAAGTGAATGCCCGCCAGATCAGGATGAGGCATGAGATTTGGGCCGACCTTTGAGCCCGGTCCCGGAATGAAATTGATAACTCCATCCGGCAGTCCTGCTTCCTGAAACAGCTTCATCAGATAGTAGGCGGGATAGACGGCACTGGAGGCTGGTTTCCACAGTGAAACATTCCCCAAAAGTGCCGGTGATGTGGGGAGGTTACCGGCGATGCTCAGAAAATTGAACGGCGTCACCGCGAAGACGAACCCTTCCAGCGGGCGGTGCTCGGTGGAGTTCCGAGTTGGCTCCGGCGAATACATGGGCTGATTAGCGTAGAGCTCTTGCGCATAATACGGATTGAATCGGTAAAAGTCGATGAGCTCGCACGCCGCATCAATTTCTGCCTGATAGGCGTTCTTGCTCATGTTGAGCATGGCGGCGGCGTTTATGAGATCGCGATAAGGGACGGTGAGCAGTTCGTCCATTTTGGCGAAAATCTTTGCACGAGTTTCGAATGGTGTAACAGACCACTCTTTCCACGCATCCAGAGCTGACTCAACCGCCATCCGGACTTCCTCTTCGCCGGCTTTGTGATAGCGTCCGATTATGTGCTGATGATTGTGGGGCATTACGCAATCTACTAGGTTGCCGGTGCGGATTTCTTTCCCACCGATGATAAGCGGGATCTCAATCTCGGTTGCCTGCAATTCAGCCAGTTTGGCTTTTAAACTTGCTCTCTCGTCGCTGCCGGGAGCGTATGATTTTACCGGTTCGTTGACCGGTATTGGGACGGTTAAATCGGAATTATTCATTGATTATGTTCCTTAATAATAGGGAATGATATTGAATTTATGACTGAAGGAATTTAGCTGGAGCAGTCAGTAATAAGCAAGTGGAAGGACTGATATAAAAGTAGAATTAATGTAGCTTAGTTATTCTTTAGTCGCGTTAATCGTAAGATCTCTGGTGCATATTCAAAATGAATGGTATCAAAGTGGCTCCATTTTCCTCCCCAGACGAATCCATTTTTCTCAAATGCATCTATGACTGCTTGCGGGGGAGTCCACCGTTTTTCCAGCGGAATTAGATGCCACTCTTTAATAAACGCAGTACTCCATTTCCAGTTGGCGTGTTTACGATCATAAGAGTTAGGGACCAGATCAAGAGCTAATCCGTAGGAATGATGGCTGGAGTTTTCTGAACCTCGCACGATTTTTTGTTGGAATGAATAGATAATTTTAAGGTTCTCAACAAAATCCTCAACTTCAACATTATTCTTTGCTGCATTCAAAATTTCTGATTCTACTTTTCTCAATGCTATTTCACAAAAATGATTCATATATGCCTTATGATCTAAAAAAGGGACCCAATCGCACTGTTCTCTCAACAGAGTTTCCTTGGTACCGAAAACAAGATCCAGGAAATC
>Ga0187827_10001191_pt1 | contig 38858 bp, 48 predicted proteins | sample ETNtaG_39_FD_167969 | JGI IMG/M metagenome (GOLD analysis project Ga0187827, IMG submission 167969) | Marine microbial and viral communities from oxygen minimum zone, Eastern Pacific Ocean - ETNP2014_SV_150_PacBio MetaG (Illumina Assembly) | ecosystem: Environmental > Aquatic > Marine > Hypoxic...
TGACATCAGAAATATTGGCTCTGGAAACATTGGAGCAACTAATGTACTTAGAACTGGCAATAAACTCTTAGCAGCATTTACACTCCTATTAGATATTTTAAAAGGTTATGTACCAGTAATAATTGCTCAGGAATATTTCCCTGAACTGATTCAATTATCATGCCTGTTAGCTTTTTTGGGACATATTTTTCCAGTTTGGTTGAAATTTAAAGGTGGCAAAGGTGTAGCTACATATCTGGGAATTTTACTTGCTCTATCTATTCAATTAGCTCTCTTGTTTATGTTTACATGGTTGGCTGTTTCTTTAATATTTAGATATTCATCTCTATCTTCGATGTTTTCGTCTTTAACAGTGTTTGCTGTAACTTTAATTAAAGATACTGCACTACAATCAATTGATTCTATTACTTATATTGAAGAAGAAATAAAATTAATTTTATTTGTTTTTTTTATTTTAATAATGTTCACACATAGAAAAAATATCTCTAACCTAAAAAATAAAACTGAACATAAAATTAAAATCTAGATTACAAGCCATTTTTTAATCTTTTTAAATCCTTAATTTGACAAAACAAATTATATTTGACAGTAAAGTTTCCTAGGAACGTTGAATGAACCTAGTAATTGTAGAAAGTCCAGCTAAAGCAAAAACGATTAATAAATATCTGGGAAAAGATTATAAAGTTCTAGCAAGCTATGGGCATATTCGTGACCTACCATCCAAAAATGGTTCAGTAGATCCAGAAAATAACTTTCGGATGCTGTGGGAAATTGATGCTTTTTCTAAAAAGTATTTAAAAGAAATCACTGATACTGCTGCAGATTCAAATAAAATTATCTTAGCTACTGACCCTGATCGTGAAGGCGAAGCCATAGCTTGGCATGTAAAGGAAGTCCTTGATCAAAAAAAACTATTAAAAGATAAAAAAATTGAAAGAGTGGTGTTTAATGAAATTACTAAAAAAGCTGTTACGAAAGGCATAGAAAATCCAAGAGATATTGAACCTCAATTAGTAGACGCGTATTTGGCTAGACGAGCTTTAGATTATCTTGTTGGTTTCAATATATCTCCCATATTGTGGACCAAATTACCTGGCTCAAAGTCTGCTGGTAGAGTTCAATCGGTAGCTCTAAAATTAATTTCAGAAAGAGAACATGAGATTGAGTTATTTATTCCTAAAGAATACTGGACAATTAGTTTAAATTTCAAAAACAATGACAGTAAAGAAATTTCATCAAAATTGATTTCTTATAATAGTGTTAAAGTTGAAAAATTCTCATTTCCTAACAAAGAAACTGTTGATGATGCAATAAATAAAATTAATTCTAAAGAATATTTCATTTCTGATATAACATCACAAGTTTATAAGAAAAATCCTACAGCACCCTTTACAACTTCTACAATGCAGCAAGTTGCTTCAGGAAAATGTAGTTTTGGTGCTTCAAGAACTATGCAGATTGCACAAAGATTATACCAAGGTGTTGATATAGAAAGTGAAAGTGTTGGTTTGATTACTTATATGAGAACGGATGGGACACAAATTTCTAATGAAGCTATATCTTCCTTTAGAGATTACGTATCCTCCAACTACGGAAAAAAATATTTACCGGAAACGCAAAATAATTATAGTGGTAAAAAAGCTAAAAATGCACAAGAAGCTCACGAAGCTATTAGACCCACTGATATAACAAGATCTCCATCCGATGTTAAAAAATATGTAAATTCTGATCAATTCAAATTATATGATTTAATATGGAAGAAAGCTCTTGCTTCACAAATGCAAAGCGCTGAATATGACAGAAATACAATAATTTTATCATCAAGAGATGAAACCATTAAATTTAGAGCTTCAGGATCCGTTTTAAAATTTGATGGTTTTTTAAAGTTATATGAAGGTATAGATAATAAAGATGATGCAGACAAAATTTTACCTGAAGTAAAAAATAAAGAAACCGTAAATATAGATAAAATTGTAGAGGCGCAACATTTTACGGAACCTCCACCAAGATATTCTGAAGCTAGTCTAGTAAAAAAACTAGAAGAACTAGGTATTGGTAGACCCTCAACTTACGCTAGTATAATTTCCGTTTTGTCAACAAGAAATTATGTAGATCTTATCAATAAAAGATTTCACCCCACAGACAGAGGTAAACTTTTAGCTGCATTTTTAGAAAAGTTGTTTTCTAAGTACGTCGATTACAATTTTACTGCTGATCTTGAAGATCAGTTAGATGAAATCACTTCAGGAAAAATTAAATGGCTTGGTGTTTTAGAAAAATTTTGGAAAGATTTTAATGAAAATGTTCAATCAGTTAAAGGAAAGAGGACAAGAGAGGTTCTTGACCTATTAAATGAAAGTCTAGGTGAATTAATTTTTGATACAACTCAGGATGGTAAAATTGATAGAAAGTGTCCACTATGTAGCATTGGTGAACTTAGCTTAAAAAATAGTTTTAGAGGTGGAGCTTTTATAGGATGTTCTAATTATCCTGAATGCAAATTCACAAGACCTCTGTCTAAATCAAAAACTGCAGAACAAAAAGCTTTGATTGAACCTAAACTCATAGGATTAAATTCAAACGGAAAAGAAATAATTTTGAAGAGCGGTAGATTTGGCCCCTACTTGCAATACGAGCTTCTGGAAGAAGAAAATACAGTTAAAAAAATAAAATCTAAAAAAAAAACTGAGAATAAAAATATTAAAAATGTGTCTATACCCAAAGGAATTTCGATTGATTCAATTGATTTGGATAAAGCAAAATTTTTATGCTCACTTCCAAAAATTCTTGGTCAACATCCTGATACAGGAAAAGATATTAGCCTAAACTCAGGAAGATTCGGTCCTTATCTTAAGTGTGAAAATAAATCCGCTAGAATAGAATCCGCTGAAGATATATTTTCAATTGGATTAAATAGAGCTGTTGATATGATAGCAGATGCTAAACCTGGAAGAATATCTTCATCTGAAATAAAACATTTGGGAGAACACCCTGATGATAAAAAACCAGTTAGAGTCATGAAAGGAAAATTCGGTCCATATATAAAATATAAATCTCTAAATGCCACTATTCCGGAAGAAAAAAACCCCAATGAAATCAATATGAATGATGCATTAATTTTAATTGAAAAAAGAAAAGAATATGATAGGAATAAAAAGAAAAAAGGAAAAAAATGAAAATATTTAAATTAATGCCACTTTTACTAATACTATCACTTTTTAGTTCTAATTCTTTTGCAGATGATTGCGCTTCTATCCCAAAAGATTCGACGGTTAATATATTCAAAAAAATTAAATGTAATATTACTGGTAACACCACAACATCCACTGAAACTGAAAAAACTAAAAAAGAAGGTGATTGGAAAATATGGAAAAAACCTGAGTGGATGAAAAAAAAGAATTAGTGGTTTTTGAAAAACTTAAGCAACTAAATATTGAACTACCAAAAGCTCCTGATCCAGTAGGTGCTTACGTACCCTTTAAAAAAATAGCTAACCTACTCTACATTTCTGGTCAACTTCCGATCGGACCAGATAACAGAATTACAAAAGGTAAAATTGGTAAAGATTTAACTCTAGAAGACGGTCAAAAAGCTTCGAAATTATGTGTGATAAATATTTTAGCTCAAGCTAGTAAAGCTATGAATGGAAATTTAGAGAATATTAAAAATTGTATTAAAATTACTGGCTTTGTAAATTCTACGGATGACTTTTTTGATCAACCTAAAGTGATAAACCCAGCTTCGGAAACTTTATCATTTCTTTTTGGAGATAAAGGCAAACATACTAGAGCTGCTATAAGTACTAATTCTTTACCCTTGGGTGCTGCTGTAGAAATAGATGCAATATTCGAAATTTAAAAATATTACCTTCCTATTGAATAATAACTTATACCTTTTTTTTTCATCAATTTTGCTGAATAGAGATTTCTCATATCATAAATTTTAAATTTCTTTTTTTTATTCAATTTTCTAAAATCTAGAGCTTTAAACTCTTCCCATTCAGTATGAATTATTACTAGATCAGCATTATTACATGTCTTATTTAAATTGTCACAAAACAGTAAATTTTTATATTTAGAAAATTCATTTTTTATTCCTGATGGATCGTAATAATTAATTTTTGCACCTTTTTTCAATAAAAAAGGTATCATTAACAAACTTAAAGATTGTCTCATATCATCAGTATTAGGTTTAAAAGTAACTCCAAGAAAAGCAATTTTTTTATTTTTAATTTTATTGGATAAAATTTTTAAGACCTTTTCGACTAATAATTTTTTACGTTTTTCATTAGATTTAATAACTGATTTAATTATAGATAAATCTGTATTAAATAAGTCTCCAGTAACAGTTATAGCTCTGGTGTCTTTCGGAAAACAAGAGCCGCCGTAAGCAGGACCTGCTCTTAAAAAACGGCTACCAATTCTTTGATCTAGACCTATTCCAATGGATACTTCCTCGACATTCACACCAGTTTTTTCGCACAAATTTGCTATTTCATTTATGTAAGATATTTTTGTCGCTAGAAATGCATTAGAGGCATATTTTATAATTTCTGCTCCTCTTCTGCTGGTTGAAAAGAATTTTGCGCCCTTTTTAATTAGGGGTTCATATAAAGATTCTAATTTTTTTATAACTTTTTTGCTTTTTGTGCCAATAACTATTCTGTCAGGAAATCTAAAATCTCTTATTGCTTCACCTTCACGTAAAAATTCAGGATTAGATACTACTTCAAACATTTTTTTTCTTATTTTATTCAAAATTATTTTTTCTATTTTATCACCAGTCGTGACTGGTACAGTAGATTTGGTTATTATAATTTTAAATTTATTTATATTATCACAAATTTGATTTGCAACTTTAAAAACAAACTTAAGATCCGCAGATCGATTTTTTTTTGAAGTTGGCGTGCCTACGCATATAAATATAATATCAGAATTCTTAACAGCCAAATTCAAATTTGTTGTAAATTTTAATCTACCTGACAAATAATTTTTACTAACAAGTTCTTTTAAACCAGGCTCAAAAATTGGTATTTGATTGCTATTAAGTGAATTGATTTTTTCTTTATTTTTATCCACGCACAAGACTGTGTTTCCTAAATCGGCAAAACAAGCACCGCTAACAAGTCCAACATATCCAGTTCCAATTACACAAATTTTCATAATTATATTTTAGATATTTTTATAGTTGAATTGATATAGCCTTTCATTGTTCCACAATCCAAATATGTTCCTGCAAAAACATGTCCAATAAATTTTTCTTTTTTATAAATTAACTTCTTAATAGCATCGGTAATATGAATTTCTCCATTTTGGGTAGGCTTTTGATTTTTTAGTATGTCAAATATTTTATAAGGCAAAATATAACGACCAATCACAGCATAATTAGATGGTGCTGATTTGATTGATGGTTTCTCAACAACATCATTAATCCAAAAATTATTTTTATTAAACTTTTTTAATTTAAAAATTCCCCATCTTGAAACATCGTTGCTTTTAACTTTCTTTGAAGCAATTACTGACGATTTATATTGAGAGTGCATTTTTAGCATTGCGCTAGAACAATTGGAATTAATAATTATATCATCTGGTAGTAGCATTAAAAAATGTTTAGATTTTATTAATCTTTTACATCTCAAAACAGCATCTCCTGTACCTAGTGGCGAATTTTGATAGACAAATTTTATCATTTTTTTTAATTTTTTAATTTTTAAATATTGTTTTTTAAGTTGTTTATTATTTTTTTTTTTTTTAATTTTTTTTTTTAAAAAAAGATTTTTTTTAAAATTTTTTTTTATTTTTTTTTTTTTTTTTTAAATAATAAAAAAAAATTTTTTAATTTTTTTATTTTTTTTTTTTTTTTTAAGTATTTTTTTAAAAAAAAGATCATTATAAAAATATTTTTTAATTAGTTTTTTTTTAGCTGAAATAATAAATACAAATTCTTTTATGCCGGCTTCTATACATTCATCTAGTATATATTCAAGGCCAGGTTTACCATTGATTGGTAAAAGCTCTTTAGGTAAAACATTTGTAAGAGGTAATAACCTTGTCCCTAGACCAGCTAAAGGAATAATAGCCTGTTTAACCATTGCTTTCTTTTACATATAATATTTAAAATTTACAAATGAAAATAATTTTAAACAAAGATAAACTTAAAAAATTAACACATAATGAAAAAAATTTAGGCTTTGTGCCAACTATGGGCTCCATACATATGGGTCATTTATCTTTGGTTAAAAAATGTATTTCCGAATGTGATAAGTCAATTGTTTCAATATTTGTTAACAAGCCTCAATTTAACAAAAAAAATGATTACAAAAAATATCCCAGAACATTAAAAAAAGATATCTTAATTCTTAAAAAGTTAAAAATAGACTATCTATATTTACCATTAGAAAATCAAATTTATCCTAGTGGACAAAACAAAAATATAAAAATTAGTTCCTTTGAAAAAAAATTATGTGGGAAATCTAGACCTGGACATTTTATAGCAGTAGTTGATGTAATTGATAGATTTATCAAAATTATACAACCTAAAAGAATTTATTTTGGCGAAAAGGATATGCAACAATTAAAAATAATTGATCATTTCATTAAAAAAAATCATAAAGACACTAGAGTTATCGCATGTAAAACGATTAGAGAAAAAAATGGAATAGCTTGCTCTTCAAGAAATCTTTTGCTTTCATTAAAACAAAAAGCAATTGCTTCAAAAGTTTATAAACTTTTAAAAAACAAAAAACTAATTTTGGTTAAAAAAAAATCTAACTTAATAGAAATTAAAAAAAAAATTTATAAACTTGGTGTTAATAAGATCGAATATATACAAATATTAGATATCAATAAATTAATAAAACCATATATAAAAAATAATAAATATAAAATTTTTATCGCATATTATCTTGGCAAAACTAGGCTGATTGATAATATTTAATTATAAAAAAAATAAGCTCCTAAACCTAAAAATGAAAGAAAACCTATAACATCTGTTATTGTAGTTACGAACACGCTAGAAGCTATAGCTGGATCTACTCTAAACTTTTTTAATGAAACTGGAATTAATATACCAAATAGACCAGCTATAATCATATTCATTATCATCGATACAGCAATCAAAATTGACAGATTGAAATCTTTAAACCATAAATGAACTATCGCACCTGTAATTATTGCAAAAATTATCCCATTTAAGATTCCAATAACAAATTCTTTTGTAACCATTTTTCCAAAATTTCCAGAAGACAATTCTTTTGTAGCCAAAGCTCTAATGGTGACAGCCAAAGTTTGCATTCCAGCATTTCCACCCATAGACGCAACAATTGGCATTAAAAAAGCTAATGCTACCATTTGTTCTATTGCGGCACCAAACCTACTAATTACCCAAGTGGCTAATAATGCTGTTAATAAATTTAGTAGTAACCAATTAAATCTTCTTTTCGTTTTTTGTAAAATGGTGTCTGTGATTTTTTCATCACCAACTCCGGCAAGCCTTAAAACATCCTCTTCTGCCTCCTCCTTAAGAACAGTAAAAACATCATCACCGGTAATCATACCAACCAATTTATTGTTTTTATCTACTACACCAGCCGAAATTAGATTATAATTCTCAAAAGTATGTCCAACTTCTTCTTTATCCATATTGACTGGTATAAGAACTTGCATTTCATTCATTATAGAATTCATTTTTGTTTCTCTAGAAGTTCGTAAAACTTTAGATGAAGGAACGGTACCAATAGGTTTAAAATTACTATCAACAATAAAAATTTCCAAAAATTCTTCGGGCAAATCTTTGTTTTCTCTGAGATAATCTATTGTTTGACCCACTGACCAATCACTTGGAATTGCTGTAAACTCTCTTTGCATTATTCGCGCAGCGGAGTCCTCAGGATAGCTAAGACCTTCTTCTAATAAAAATCTATCTTTTGGTGGAAGTTTATTTAATACTACAATTTTCTTTTCTTTATCTAAGTTTTCTATAATTTTTAATGCATTGTCTGATTCTAAACGTTTTAAAATATTTGCAATAGATTCGGTTGATAAAAGTATAAAAACTTCTGTTTGAATAGATTCGTTTAATTCTATAAAAATTTCAGGATCAAGATTAAATCCTTCTAGTTCAATTAATTTTGATCTGTTTTCTGGAACTAAATTTTCAATAATATCAGCAGAGTCTGCAGGATGAAGTTCTTTTAAAGTTTTGTTCAAAAATACTGTGTCGTTATCTTTGATTTTTTTACTAAAAACACTAATAAATTCCTTATTAAACTCAAAATTTACTTTTTTATCTGATATTTCTTTTGCTAAACTCATAAATATAAGTTTTTTATTAATTTTGGAACTATGTAGTTGATTTTGTTTAAAACCACAAACCTAAAATGAATATTGAAGTTAAAAAAGCTGTTAAACCAGTTGATTATATGGATTCTATGAAGATTCTTGAAAAGAGAGTTGAGGATGTATTTTTAGACAAAAAAGACGAACTTTTGTGGATACTAGAACATGACACAGTATATACAGCTGGCACCAGTTCAAAAGAGGAAGATTTATTAGACAAAAATTTACAAATAATAAAAACAAACAGAGGTGGAAAACATACTCTCCATTCACCGGGTCAAAAAGTAATCTATTTTGTCTTAAATTTGAATAAAAGAAAAAAAGATATTAGAATTTTGGTTCATAAAATTGAAAATTGTATAATAGAAATTCTTAAAGAATATAAAATAAAATCATACCCAGACAAAAAAAATATTGGAATATGGGTAGGAAATTCGAAAAATTTAATGAAAATAGCTGCCATTGGCATTAGAGTTAAAAAATGGATTGCATTTCATGGTTTTTCATTAAATGTTCACAATGATTTATCTAAATATAAAAAAATTGTCCCTTGTGGAATCAAAGATAAAGGTGTTACTAGTTTACAAGAAATGGGTATAAAAAATTTTTACAATATTGATGAAATTATTATTAGGAAATTTTTAAATACTTTTCTTTGAGAATATTTTTAAAAGAAAATGGTATTTCTGCAGAAAAACTGTATTTAGAGTCTGCAATTGAAAAATTGATTTTATAAGCATGTAGCATAAGTAAATTTTTCTTGTTTGTCTTTCTATTAATAATTTTATACTTATTATCACCTAAAACAGGACAACCATGAATTAAAAGTTGTTTTCTTAATTGATGTTTTCTTCCCGTTTGAGGATTAAGTTTTAATAGTGAATAATTGTTATTAGTATCAAGAACTTTAAAATGTGTAATAGCTTTAGTCTTAATTTTTCTATCTCCTTCATAATGAAACAATTCATCTATAAAAGTACCTTTATCTTTATTTAATTTACCCAATGCAATACACAGGTAGGTTTTATGGATTTTTCTTATTCTAAATAATGAGGTAAATAACTGAGCATATTTTCGATTTTTTGCTACAATTAGTACACCGGTTGTTTCTTTGTCAATTCTATGAACAGGATAAGGGTAAGTTCCTTTAAATTCACTTGTACTCTTCAATATATCTAAAATATTTCTTTTTGATTTAGTTCCCGATTGAACAGCAATTCCTGCAGGCTTATTAATCACCACAAAATTTTCATTGTTTTCAATAAATATATTTGATGAGTACGAGAGATCTTTTTTAGTGGCCTTATAAAATTCCTTAAATTTTGTTTTTTTTAACGTTGAAAAAACAATGTCATAAAGAATAACCTGATCATTTTTACGTAGCTTGTATGAACTTTTAACCTTTTTAAAATTGACTTTAATTTTTCCTTTTCTTAAATTTTTTTCAATTAATGATTGTGGAACTTGACTAATATTCCTCCTAAACCATCTATCCAAACGAGAGTTTAGAAAATCATTTTTAATTATATAAATTTCCTTCATAAAAAATATATCTTAATGTTACTAATTAAAGCAACTTATTGATTGCTGTTTTAATAAATTATTTTTTTGATTTAGGTTTTTCTTCTTTGACTTTTGTTAGTTTTGTTTCTTGTGATTCTTTTTTGTGAACTTCATCTTTTTTCTTTACATCAACTTTTTTTGCTTGAAAATCTCTATCTATCAATTCAATTATTGCCATTGGAGCATCATCTCCATACCTATACCCAGTTCTAATGACTCTACTATATCCACCCTTTCTTTTTTCATATCTTTGGGATAAAATTTTCGATAATTTTTCAACTGATGTTTTGGATTGTAATGCAGAAAATAAACTTTTTTTTGACTGTAAATTATTTTTTTTTCCCAAAGTAATTACTTTATCTATTTGGGGTTTTAGTTCCTTCGCCTTAGGTAAAGTTGTAGTAATTTGTTCATATTTAATTAAGGAATTAAGCATATTTTTAAATAAAACTTTTCGATGTTCGGATGTTCTATTAAGTTTTCTATAACCAAATTTATGTCTCATAAAATGATTAATTATTATCTTCGAGTTTTTTAGATAATTCAGAAATATTTTCAGGTGGCCAGTTTGGAATTTCCATCCCTAAATAAAGCGACATTGAATTCAAAACTTCTTTTATTTCATTAAGTGATTTTCTACCAAAGTTAGGTGTGCGTAACATTTCTGCTTCTGTTTTTTGAACTAAATCACCAATATAAATTATATTGTCATTTTTAAGACAATTCATTGATCTTACAGAAAGTTCGAGCTCTTCAACTTTTCTAAGTAAATTTTTATTAAATACAAGTTCTGTTGATTGCGGCGTTTTCTCAACTTCAGTTGGCTCATCAAAATTGACAAAAAGCGACAGTTGGTCTTGGAAAATTCTGGCTGCATATGCTACAGCATCTTCCGCTGGCAACGAACCATCTGTTTCAATATTCATTACTAACTTATCGTAATCTAATGATTGTCCTTCTCTAGCATTTTCAACTGTGTAAGAAACTTTTTTAACTGGCGAAAAAAGTGAATCTATTGCAATTAATCCTAATGGTGAATCATCTGTTTTATTTTTTTCGGCGGGACGGTATCCTTTTCCATTGCTTGCTATTAGTTCCATATGAAATTTTGTATTTTCATCTAAGTGACATAAAACTAAATCTGGATTCAAAATTTTTACATCAGGATTCGGTTGTATATCCTTAGCTTTAACTTCACCGGGACCCATTACGTCTAGTACTAATTTCTTTTTTTCTTTTGAAGTAACCTTGATTGACAAAGATTTAACATTTAGGACAATATCTGTTACATCTTCTCTAACACCTTTTATAGAAGTAAATTCATGAAGCACTCCGTCAATTTGTATCGCGGTAATAGCAGATCCTTGTATTGAAGATAGTAAAATTCTTCTTAACGAATTTCCAATTGTAAGAGCGTATCCTTTTTCTAGGGGTTCAGCTATAAGAGTTGTTATAGTTTTATCCTCATTACTTTTTATATTTAATTTATTAGGTTTTATTAAAGCTTTCCAATTTTGAATTTCTGTTGTGTTTTCCATGTTTGTTATACTCTCCTTTTTTTTGCTGGTCTTGAACCGTTATGCGGCATGGGTGTTGTATCTTTTATTGAAAGAATTTTAAAACCTCTTGATTGCAATGCTCTTAAAGCTGTTTCTCGGCCAGAACCAGGTCCTTTTAATTTAACGGTCAAAATTTTCAAACCATGTTCTTGAGCTTTAGTTGCGGCATGATCAGCTGCTATTTGGGCAGCGTAAGGAGTAGATTTTCTTGAACCTTTAAAACCACTTGATCCAGCTGAAGCCCAAGCAATTACGTTCCCACTATTATCAGCAATTGAAACAATCGTGTTGTTAAAAGTTGCATTTACAAACGCTGTTCCATTAGTAATATTCTTTTTAATTTTTTTTTTTATAATTTTAATCTTTTTTGTTTTTTCAACTTTTTTAATCTCAGTCTCTTCACTCTTCTTTTCAATTTTATTCATATAATTATTTTTTTAAGGGTGTTAATTTTTTTCCCGCGATAGCAATTGCCCTCCCTTTTCTCGTGCGCGCGTTGCTATGCGTTCTTTGTCCTCTTACTGGTAATTTTTTTTTATGTCTCGAGCCTTTGTAAGTTGCAAGATCTACAAGTCTTTTAATGTTTAACGATACTTCTCTTCTTAAATCACCTTCAACCTTGTAATTTTGGTCTATAAACTCTCTAATCTTTAAAACTTCCTCTTCTGTTAAACTGTTTGCTTTTCTATTCCTTGAAATATTTAGTTTTGTACAAATATTGCTTGAAAATTTATTCCCAATACCATGAATATATGTCAACGCAACATGAACAACTTTATTTTGTGGAATGTTTACACCTGCTATACGTGCCATAATTTTACTGAAAACCAATATACAAAAACGCTATTTATATAATTACAGTTTACAAAGTCAAGACCCTAAAGAACCAATAATATCGCATATTTCTCCGTAAACTTGATTAATTTTTCTCGTTCCATCTATTTTGTATAAAATTCTTTGATCAGCATAATAATCCAATATGGGTAAAGTTTTATTTGTATATATTTTAAGCCTATTTTTTATAGTATTTTTGTTATCATCTGATCTTGTTTTTAAATACTTTAAATTACAATCATATTTCTCTTTTTGTGGTGGATCAAAATATTTATTAAAAGTTAAGCCACATTTTGCACAAACCAATCTGCCTAAAACTCTTTTAATAATAGATTCTTTGTCAATATTTAAGTTTAACACACAAGATATTTTTTGATTATATTTTTTTATTAACAAATCTAAACTTTTGGCTTGATTTAAATTTCTTGGATATCCATCAAAAATTAACCGATTAAAATATATCTTTTTAGATAAGATTTTAACTATTAAATCACTAATTGTTTCATCAGATACCAATAAACCTTTATCTATTATAGATTTAATTTTTTTAGATAAATCAGTATTTTTCTTTATTTCATCCCTTAGCAGATCTCCGGTAGATATTTTATGTAAATTAAAATTCTTTACCATATTATCAGCCTGTGTACCTTTTCCAACACCAGGTGGACCAAACAGAATTATATTCACTTATTTATTTTCCGAATTTAGTTTTTTTAATTAATGACTCATATTGTTGACTCATCAATCTAGTTTGTACTTGTGAAACAGTATCCATAGCGACAACAACAACAATTAATACCGAAGTTCCTCCTAAATAAAAAGGAATAGGATATTTTGAAATTAGAAATTCAGGCATTAAGCATACTAAAGTTAAGTATGACGCTCCGATAGTTGTTAATCTTGTAAGTATGTCTTCTATATAATAAGCCGTTCGTTCACCAGGTCTTATGCCTGGAACATATCCTCCGTGTTTTCTTAAATTTTCTGCAGTTTCTTTGGGATTAAAAACTATAGAAGTATAAAAAAAAGAAAAAAATATAATACCCGAAGCGTATAGTAGCATATACAATGGTTTACCTTGCGAGAATAAAGATGAAAAATTAATAAATGTATCGCTGTCTGAAAATCCAAAGTTTGTGAAAGTCATAGGAAGAAGTAATAAAGCCGATGCAAAAATAGCAGGTATAACTCCTGCAGTATTTATTTTCAAGGGCAAATGTGATGACTCGCCTCCATAAATTTTTGTACCCATTTGTCTTTTTGGATAATTTATTAATATTTTTCTTACTGCCCTCTCTATAAAAACTATAAATACAACAGTAAAAACTACAAGACTAAATATTAATAATATAGTTGAAACTGATAACGCTCCTGTCCTTCCCAATTCAAATGTAGAAGCTAGTGCCCGTGGTATCTCAGCCACAATTCCAGAAAAAATAATCAATGAAATTCCATTTCCAATTCCTCTTTGCGTTATTTGTTCGCCTAACCACATTAAGAAGATGGTGCCTGCTACCAAAGAAATAACCGTTGTCAACCTAAAATAAAAACCAGGATCCGCAACAACCGTTCCAGAATTTTCAAGTCCAACAGAGACACCGAAACCTTGAACCGTAGCTAATAAAACTGTTCCATATCTTGTGTACTGAGTAATTTTTTTTCTTCCTATTTCTCCTTGATTTTTTAAATTTTTAAAAGTTTCTGAAACTCCAGTAAGTAATTGAATAATAATAGATGATGATATATAAGGCATAATTCCTAATGCAAATAATGCCATTCTGCTAACTGCCCCACCTGAAAAAATGTTAAACATTCCTAAAAGACCTCTTTGATTAGATTCCATCAATGATTGCAAAGCTTGCGCATCTATACCGGGCAAAGGAATATAAGTTCCGAGTCTATAAACACATAGGATGAAAATTGTGAAAATAATTCTATTTCTTAAATCGCTTGCCATTTATTTTATTACCATGCTATTTAATTAATGTAACTTTTCCACCAGATTTTTCTATTTTTTCTTTTGCGGATTTAGAAATAAAATTTACCTCAGCTTCAAATTTATTCTTTATATCACCAGAGCCAAGCAGCTTTATTTTCCTATATTTATTTTTTATCATGTTTAATTTTTGTAAACTTTGTAGATTTATTATTGTACTAAGTGATATTTTTTTTTTGTTAATAGCATCTTGTATTTTTGATAAATTTATCAAAGCAATATCTTTGCTTTTTCTACTTTTAAAACCACGTTTCGGTAATCTTCTATATAAAGGCATTTGACCTCCTTCAAAACTTTTAATAGCTACACCAGATCTTGATTTTTGTCCTTTGTGACCTCTTCCTGAAGTTTTGCCTTTAGTTGAACCTATTCCTCTCCCAAGTCTTTTTTTATTTTTTGACCACCTAGAACTTAAATTGTTTAGTTTCATATATAATTAACTATTGCTTTTTTTTGTTACTTCAGCAATTTTTTTTCCTCTTAGGTTTGCTATAAATTTTGGTGATTTTTGTTTTCTCAAACCTTTAATACAAGCTCTTAATACATTTATTGGATTTGATGATCCCATAGACTTAGCAACAATATCTTTGATACCAACAACTTCACATGTTGCTCTAATAGCACCTCCTGCAATAATCCCGGTACCAGAAGGAGCTGATCTTAATAAAACTTTTCCTGCTCCATCTTTAGCTAAAATATCATGATGAAGCGTTCTGCCTTCACGAAGAGGAATTTTAATTAAATTGCCTTTGGCATTATGTGTTGCCTTTTTTATTGCATCAGGCACTTGTTTAGCCTTAGCATATCCAACGCCAACTGAACCTGCGTAATTACCCACAACAACTAGAGCAGAAAATGTAAATCTTCTACCACCCTTAACAACTTTGGTTATCCTATTTATTGAAACTAATTTATCCTTAAATTCACTTTTTTCCATAATAATAATTAAAAAATCAAACCACCTTTGCGTAATGTTTCAGCAAAAATTTTAATTCTTCCATGATATTTGTATCTCCCTCTATCAAAATATATTTTTGAAATTTTTTTTTCCTTTGCTTTTTTAATTAAATTTTCAGCTACAAGTGTTGATAAATCAGTTTTTTTATTAGTGTCTTTTTCCTTAAAAGATGATGCGGAAATCAATGTTTTGCTATTTTTATCATCTATAATTTGTGCAGATATATTACGAGATGATCTAAATACAGTTAATCTAAACCTTTCAGAATTTACTTTTTTAAGTTTACTTCTTATTCTTTGGGCTCTTTTAGTATAATTGATATTAGTCATTTTATTTTTTTTTCCCTTCTTTCCTTATAACGTATTTACCTCTTTCCTTAATTCCTTTTCCTTTGTATGGTTCTACTGGTTTTAACATTTTAATTTCTGCAGCTATTTTTCCAACTAATTCCTTATCTATACTACTAATTTTAATAATGGTGCTTTTTTCTATTATAATTTTTACCCCCTCAGGAATTTTATAAGATGTGTCATGACTAAAACCTAACTGTAAACTCAACAAATTACCTTTCAAAATAGCACGAAAGCCAACTCCACTAAGTTCTAGAATTTTTTCATGTCCTGAGGTGACGCCAATTATTGCATTCTTAATTATACTTCTTGTTGTTCCCCAAATCATATTTGAAGATTCATTTTTTTTAATTATTTTTAGAATTAAATTATTATCCTCAGATACAGTTGTGCTAAAAATTTTGTCATTGACAGATAGTTCTTTTGAACCTTTGGGTCCAGTCAAAATTAATTTTCCATTTTCAACCTTAACCTTTGTGTTCTTAGGTATGCTTATGGGTTTTTTTCCAAGTTTAGACATAAAATTTAAAACACCCTACAAATTATTTCTCCACCTACATTTTTTACTCTTGCGTCGTTATCAGACATAATTCCTTTAGAAGTGGATATAATAGCCAACCCCAATCCGTTCTGTATCTTTGATATACTAGTTGCTTTTGCGTATATTCTTCTACCTGGTTTAGAAACTCTTTTGATTTCTTTTATTACTGGTGATCCATTATAATATTTTAAATCTACTATCAATGTACTTTTATTATTTGAATCTGATAAATGTTTGTAATTTGATATGTAACCTTCCTGTTTTAACACTTCCAAAATTCTTGCTCTAAATTTAGAATTAGGAATTTTCACATGATACAACTCTCTTAATTGCGCATTTCTAATTCGTGTAATCATATCACCTATTGGATCTGCTAGTGTCATTTTACCTCCATATAATTTACCAACTTGATTTAGTCATTCCTGGAATTTTACCCTTTGAGGCTAGATCTCTAAGAGCTATTCTGGAAATTCTAAGTTTTCTATAAACGCCATGCGGCCTGCCGCTTATCTCACATCTATTTCTAATTCTTGTTTTTGCTGAATTTCTTGGTATTTTTGCAAGCTTTAATTGAGCAGCAAATCTTTCCTCTAAGGGTAATTTCTTATTTTCAATTATTTTTTTAAGATTTTCTCTTTTTTTGAGAAATTTTTTTGCAAGTTTGATTCTCTTTAAATTTCTTTGTATTGAACTTGTTTTAGCCATAATACCTTAATTTACTCCTTTTTTTTCTTTCTTTTTCTTAAATGGAAAATTCATAGCTTCTAATAAAGCAAAAGATGATTTTTTATCTTTACTGGTTGTTGCAAGAGTTATATCCATACCTCTTATTTGATCAACCTTATCAAAATTAATTTCGGGAAATATTATGTGTTCTTTAATACCAAAACTGTAATTGCCATGATTATCAAAACCTTTAAGGCTTAAACCTTGAAAATCTTTAATTCTTGGTAAAGCAATATTTGTCAATCTATCAATAAATTCGTACATCTTGTTACCTCTTAAAGTAACTTTTACACCAGCAGCAGTACCTCTTCTTGTTTTAAAGTTTGATATAGATTTTTTAAATTTTGTAACAATAGGTTTTTGACCGCTGATTAATGATACATCAACAATACAGTTTTGTAGTTTCTTTTTATCATTCGCGTCTAAACCAAGGCCCATGTTTAAAACGACTTTAATGAACTTTGGAACCATATACTTATTTTTCAATGAAAATTTTCTTTGCAAATCTCCAATAATTTTTTTGTTATATTCTTCTTTTAATCTCGGTATCATTTTGATTTATCTATAGTCTTGTTAGTTTTGTTGTCTAAATTTTTTAAATTAGACATATGAATAAAATTCTCCTTTGAAATTATTCCACCTTTTTTTTCTTTAGTTGTTTTTTCATGTTTTTTAATAATATTTATCCCTTTAACTTTAGCTTTGTGTTCTTTTTTTAGAATTTCTATAACTTCACCCTTTTTTCCTTTATCTTTTCCACAAATCACCTCTACTTGTATTCCTTTTTTGATCATTTTTATAAAACCTCCGGAGCAAGTGATATTATTTTTGTTTGACCTTTGGCTCTTAATTCTCGTGTAACAGGGCCAAAGATTCTAGTACCAATAGGTTCACCCTTATCATCAACTAATACAGCAGCATTATTATCAAATTTAACTTTACTGCCATCGTTTCTATGAATTGAATATTTAGTTCTAACTACAATAGCCTTATGAACTGTTCCTTTTTTTACTTTTCCATCTGGAATAGCTTCCTTTACAGCAACAACAATTATATCGCCGATTGAGGCGTACCTGCGTTTCGACCCTCCAATTACCTTAATACATTCAACAATTCTCGCACCAGTATTATCAGCAATTTGTAATTCTGTTTGTACTTGTATCATTTATTATTCTACTACCTTCCATCTTTTTTTTTTAGAATATGGTATTGATTCAATTATCTTAACGTTATCACCTACTTTAAATTTATTCTTTTGATCATGAACATGATATTTTTTTGAACTTGTAATAACTTTCCCAAAAAATGGATGTGAATATCTCCTTTTTACCAAAACAACTACCGTTTTATCGTTTTGATCTTTGATTACCCTACCTTTTAATTCTTTTTTTGCCATATTATTTTTTTTTATTTATTTTTGTAATAATTTTTGCAACATCTTTTTTTAATAATGATAATTTTGATGTATCTTCAAGTGGTCCGTTTGATTTCTTAAATCTCATATTAAATAAATCTTTTTTTATTTTGTGAAGTTTGTTTTCTAATTCGTCATCACTTAGTTTATTAATCTCTTTATTTTTCATAATTAAAATCTTTTTATAAACTTAGTTTTGATTGGTAATTTTGTAGAAGCCTTGTATAAAGCCATTTTTGCTGTAGCTTCATCAATTCCATCAACTTCAAAAATAATTCTTCCTGGTTTAACGCGGCATATCCAAAATTCTGGTACACCCTTCCCTTTTCCCATTCTTACTTCGGTAGGTTTTTTTGAAACTGGTATATTGGGAAAAATTCTTAACCAAACCTTTCCTGTTCTTTTCATATATCTTGTTAAAGCAACTCGCGCTGCTTCAATTTGCTTTGAAACTATTCTGTCGGGTTGCATAGCTTTAAGTCCATACGATCCATAATTTAAGACTTCACCTCTGCTAGCTCGTCCATGAATTCTACCTTTGTGAGCTTTTCTATACTTTGTTCTTGCTGGTTGTAACATTTTTCTCTTCCTTATTATTTTTGTTTGAATTAATTGACAAAATTTCACCCTTATAGATCCAAACTTTAATTCCAATTATTCCATAAGTGGTCAAAGCTTCTGCTTCAGCATAATCAACTTCAGCTCTAAATGTATGCAATGGTACACTTCCTTCCCTTAGCCATTCCGTTCGTGCTATTTCATTGCCAGCTAATCTTCCAGCCAAACATACTCTGATACCTTTAGCTCCCAATCTTAATGCAGATTGCATCGCTCTCTTCATAGTTTTTCTATAAGCTATTCTTTTAACTAGTTGTTGAGCTATATTCTCTGCAACGAGATAAGCGTTCAACTCGGGTTTTTTAACTTCTTTAATATTTAAACTAATTTCGCTACTTGATATTTTTGATAAGTTTTTTTTTATTTTATCTACATCCGATCCTTTTTTTCCAATTACAAATCCAGGTCGAGATGTATAAATAGAAACAATACATTTTTTTGATGTTCTCTCAATTATTACTTGTGAAACTCCAGAATTTACAACATTTTTTTTTATATAATTTCTAATTTTATAATCCTCTATCAAAAATTTTCCATATTCGCGCTTTTTAGCAAACCAAATGGAATCCCAGCTTCTGTTGATACCTACTCTTAAACCTATTGGATTAACTTTTTGTCCCATGTAATTCCTCTTTCTTATTGGTGTTTTCAGATAAAATGATGGTAAGATTAGCATAGGGTTTTTTAATACCGGAAGCTCTTCCTTTAGCTCTAGCTCTAAATCTTTTTAAAACTATAGATTTTCCAACGTAAGCTTCCTTTACATATAAATTGTCAATATCATACTGATAATTATTTTCAGCATTTGCCATAGCTGATTGCACAGTTTTTTTAATTTCTGAAGCTATTCTTTGTCTTGCAAAGGACAAGTCTCTAATAACCAGATCTACTTTTTTTCCACGTATATTTTTTAGCAAAACATTTATTTTTCTTGGACTTGATCTTACATTTTTATTTATTGCTTTTACTATATTTTTATTTTTTTTCATTAACAGATCCTGTTGTTGCTTTAGGTTTAGGTTTTACCCCGACAGTAGAAGATGCAGCAGCTTCTTGTGCCGCTTTTTTATCTGCTGGAGTGTGACCAGAAAATTGTCTTGTTGGTGAAAATTCACCCAACTTGTGCCCAACCATTTCATCAGATATTTTTATTGGAATAAACTTTTTACCGTTATGTATTAAAAAACTATGACCAACAAATTCTGGAATAATAGTGCTTTTTCTTGACCAAGTTTTTATTGGAGTTGTATTTGTTTTATCTTTTAATTTTTCAACTTTTTTTAGCAAACTGGGATCTACGAAGGGTCCTTTCCATACTGATCTTGACATAGCTTATATCCTCTTTTTCTTTCTTGATATTATAAATTTATTTGTTTTTTTATTTTTTCTAGTTTTTAAACCCTTCGCTGATTGGCCCCACGGTGACACTGGATTTCGTCCACCGGATGTTTTTCCTTCGCCTCCACCATGAGGATGGTCCACGGGATTCATGGCTACTCCTCGAACAGACGGTCTTTTACCTTTCCATCTGTTTCTTCCAGCTTTCCCCATTTTAATATTTTGATGATCGTTATTTGAAACAGAGCCAATTGTTGCCCTTGCTGTATTAATAATTTTTCTTATTTCACCTGATCCTAATTTTATAATACAATAATTTTCATCTAATCCTGAAATTTGCGCTGATAATCCAGCAGAACGTACAAGTTTACCTCCGCCATTAGGAGATAATTCGATATTATGAATATTCGTTCCCTCAGGAATGTCAGATAAAGGCATACAGTTACCTATTTTGATTTCTTTATTCCTTCCCGAAATAATTTCGTCACCTATTTTAACTTTGCTAGGGGCAAGAATATAATTAAAAGTTCCATCTTCATATTTAACTAACGCAATATAAGCTGATCTATTTGGGTCATATTCGATTCTTTCGATTTTAGCTTTTAAATCATCTTTATTTCTATAAAAATCGATCTTTCTATATTTGTTTTTATGTCCTGCGCCTCTACTTCTTGAGGTAATTCTACCCAAATTATTTCTTCCACCAGTAGCATTTTTTCCAACGGTTAATCTTTTTAAAGATTTTCCTTTCCACAAATTTATTTTATTAACCAAAACCGTCCCTCTCGTAGATTTTGTATATGATTTAAAAATTTTCAATGGCATAAAATTATACTCCAGTAGCTAAATCAATGCTTTGGCCTTTTTTTAAAGTAATAATTGCTTTTTTGTAACCTGTTTTTGACGTTTTCTTATTTCTTACCAATTTAGTTTTGCCTTTTAAATTTATTGTATTAATTTTCACAACATTTACTTTAAATATTTTTTCTATGCTTCTTTTAATCGAACTTTTACTAGCACCTTTGTGAACTTTAAAAACAATTTTATTAAATTCTGATAAGGCTGTTGATTTTTCTGTAATATTTGGCGAAATAATTGTATCTAAATAATGGAATTTTTTCATTTTGTAACTCTATCTTGAAAAGATTTAATTGAGGAAATGGTAAATATAACATTTTTATACTTTAAAATATCATAAGCATTAGCACCTTCTTGTTCAATAATTTTTAAATTTTCAATATTTCTAGCAGACTTCATAATTTTTGTTTTAGAATTTTTATCTGAAATTATAATAGAATTTTTTAATTTCATTTTTTCTAAAAAATTATAAAATAATTTAGTTTTTTTTATTTCCTCTTTAAAATCTTCAACAACAAAAAGTAAATTTAGTTTATTTTTTTGTGATAAAACGTGAAATAATCCATTTTTTTTCATCTTTTTATTTATTTTATTTATTTTATAAATTGCTCCTTTGGGACCATGAGCAACACCACCTCCTACAAAAATAGGGGCTTTCCTACTACTATGTCTTGCTCCACCTGTACCTTTTTGTGCATATATTTTTGCGGTAGATCCTTTAATCTCGCTTCGTTGTTTTGTTTTCGCAACTCTTGCTTTAAAATGATTAAAATGCCAATCAATCAAAGATTGGATCAAGTATTTATTAGGTTTTAATGAAAAAATTTTGTCTGAAATTTCAATATCATTAACTTTTTTACCATCTATATTAATCACTTTTAATTTCATTATTTTTTCTTTTCCTCTTTTTTTTCTGTTTTTTTAACTGGAATTTCTTTTTTTATTGTTGTTTCTACTTTTGTTTTGATTTTAGCAGAAGATTTGATTGATTCCGTTTGTAATTTTTTATTCTTTTCTAGAGTGGTTATTCTATTAATCTTTTTAGAATTTTTTTGTATTAAAACTAAAGAATTTTTAGATCCTGGAACTGATCCTTTCACAAATATAAGATTATTTTCAAGATCGGACTTAATTATTTCAAGATTTTGGATTGTTCTAAATTTATCACCCATGTGGCCAGCCATCTTCTTGCCTTTAAAAATTTTTCCGGGATCTTGATTCTGTCCCGTTGAACCATGAGATCTATGAGACACTGAAACACCATGGGAAGCTCGAAGACCAGAAAAATTATGTCGTTTCATAGATCCCGCAAATCCCTTTCCTATAGTTTTTGATGTTATGTCTACAAATTTTTGATCCTTGAAAATTTCTAAACCTATTTCGTTACCTTCTTTAAAATCGGAAATGTTTCTTACTCTAAATTCCTTCAATATTTTTTTTGGTTCTGTGCTTTTTTTTGCAAACACACCTTTCATTTGCTTAGTTATTTTTGAGGTTTTTATTTTTCCAAATCCTACTCTGATAGCGTCATATCCTCTTTTTTCCTTAGTTATAACGTCCATTATCCTTCCTTTTTCAATAAAAAGAACCGTAACAGGAACAGAAATACCTGAATCAAAAAATTCCCTGGTCATCCCAATTTTTTTTCCTATTAATCCAATATCCATAATAATTTCCTATAGTTTTATTTCTATATCCACTCCTGAAGCTAAATCTAATTTCATTAACGCTTCAACAGTTTGTGGTGTTGGTTCTAAAATATCTATCATTCTTTTGTGTGTTCTGGTTTCAAACTGTTCACGACTTTTTTTATCAATATGAGGTGATCTTAATACTGTAAAAATTTCTTTTTTAGTTGGTAGCGGAATTGGACCCTTTACTTGTGCTCCAGTTCTTTTAGCTGTATTAACTATTTCTATAGTTGATAAATCTAAAATCTTATTATCGTAAGCTCTGAGATGAATCCTTATATTTTGTTTATCCATAAATTTAAGCCAGTTTCTTTGTTACTTCATCTTGAACGTTCTGAGGAACTTTTTCATAATGATCAAAAAACATTGAATATGATGCCCTTCCTTGAGACATTGATCTAAGATTATTAATATAACCGAACATATTAGCTAGAGGTACCATTGCACTTATTACGGTTGCATTACCTCTTTTATCTGTTGTTGAAACTTGACCACGTCTACTATTTAAATCGCCAATAACATCTCCCATGTAATCTTCTGGGGTTACAACTTCAACTCTCATTATTGGTTCTAGAAGTTTAAGAACTGCTTTAATGCATGCTTCCTTAAAGCAATTTCTTGATGCAATTTCAAATGCTAAAACACTTGAGTCTACATCGTGATGTAATCCATCTATAATAGTAACTTTATAATCTATTAAAGGAAATCCAGCTAATATTCCGCTATCAGCTACACTTTCAATTCCTTTTTCAACTCCTGGAATAAATTCTTTTGGAATAGCTCCACCTTTGATTTTATTTTCAATTTCTCTTCCTTTTCCTGGGCCTAAAGGTTCAACGCTCAATTCAACTTTTGCAAACTGTCCTGCTCCACCACTTTGTTTTTTATGTATATATGTATTTTCTACCAATTTTAAAATCGTTTCTCTGTAAGCAACTTGCGGAGCTCCGATATTTGCTTCAACTTTGAATTCTCTTTTCATTCTATCAACAATAATATCTAAATGTAATTCACCCATACCCTTTATTATTGTTTGGCCAGATTCTTCATCAGAAGTAACTCTGAATGATGGATCTTCTCTAGCCAACCTTCCTAAAGCTTCTCCCATTTTTTCTTGGTCTCCTTTAGTTTTAGGCTCAACTGCAATTTCAAGAACAGGATCTGGAAATTCCATGGGTTCCAAAACAATTGGATTATCTTCATTAGATAAAGTGTGTCCTGTTATAGTATTTTTGAGACCAGCCAAAGCTACTATATCTCCAGTATTAGCTTCTTTAACATCTTCTCTACTATTTGCATGCATTAATAACATTCTACCAACTCTCTCTTCCTTATCTTTGGAAGTATTATAAATTCCAGTAGCTGTTTTTATTGTGCCAGAATAAATTCTTATAAACGTTAAAGTTCCTACAAAAGGGTCCGTTGCTACTTTAAAGGCTAATGCAGAAAAAGGTTCATTATCATTAAATTTTCTTTCAATCACATCTTTGGAATCCGGTTTAGTTCCTTTAATTGATCCAATATCAATTGGACTTGGCAAAAAATCTACAACAGCATCTAATAATGGTTGAACCCCCTTATTTTTAAATGCAGATCCAGTTAATACTGGCACAAAGTCAAATTTTAAACATCCTTTTCTAACACAAGATATTAAATCGGCTTCTGATATTTCTTTTCCATTTAAATAATCATCCATCAATTTTTCATTCTGCTCTACTGCTGTCTCTAATAATTCTTTTCTATATTTTTTTGCTTTTTCTTGTAATTCATTTGGTATTTCTACATATTCGAATTCCGCACCTAACTTCTCTTCTTTCCATAAAACTGCTTTCATTTTAATTAAATCAACTACACCTTTTAGAGTAGCTTCAATGCCAACAGGTATTTGCATTACTAGAGGTTTTGCTCCTAGTCGATCTTTAATCATATCAACACACATAAAAAAATCTGCACCTGTTCTATCCAATTTGTTTACAAAACAAACTCTTGGAACTTTATATTTATCCGCTTGTCTCCAAACTGTTTCGGACTGAGGTTCGACTCCAGCTACACCATCAAAAACGCACACAGCGCCGTCTAAGACTTTTAAAGATCTTTCTACTTCAATAGTAAAATCAACATGGCCTGGTGTATCTATAATATTAATTCTGTGATTTTTCCAAAAACATGTAGTTGCTGCTGATGTAATTGTAATTCCTCTCTCTTGTTCCTGTTCCATCCAGTCCATTGTTGCAGCTCCATCATGAACTTCACCAATTTTGTGACTTTTTCCTGTATAATATAATATTCTTTCAGTGGTAGTAGTTTTTCCAGCATCAATATGTGCCATAATCCCGATATTTCTATATTTTTCTAAATTGTGAGTTCTAGTCATGATTACCACCTAAAGTGGGCAAAAGCTTTATTTGATTCTGCCATTTTATGAGTGTCTTCTCTTTTTTTGATAGCATTTCCTTTTTTTTGTGAAGCATCCATAAGTTCATTAAATAATTTTTCGGACATTGTTTTATTTTTTCTTTTTCTTGCTGCTTCCAAAAGCCATCGTAAAGCCAATGTATGTGATCTTTTTGTTTTGACCTCTTGCGGAACCTGATATGTTGCTCCACCAACCCTTCGTGATCTAACTTCTAAATTGGGACGAATGTTAGTTATTGCATCATTAAAAATTTTTATTGGATCTTCTTTAGTTTTATTTTTTATTTGATCTAAAGCAGCATAAATTAGTTTTTCTGCTACAGCCTTTTTACCATTGTACATAACAAAATTAATAAACCTTGATAAAACGAATGATTGATACTTTGCATCTGGGTAAAAAATTCTCTTTGGAGCTCTGTTTTTTCTAGACATAATTTTATTTTGGTTTTTTAGCTCCGTACTTAGATCTTTGTTGTTTTCTAGCTGAAACTCCTTGGGTATCTAAATTACCTCGTAAGATATGATAACGGACTCCCGGTAAATCTTTTACTCTACCTCCCCTTATTAAAACTACAGAGTGTTCCTGTAGGTTATGACCTTCTCCTGGAATATAACATGTAACTTCATGCCCATTAGATAATCTAACTCTAGCAACTTTTCTTAAAGCTGAGTTCGGTTTTTTAGGTGTTGTTGTATACACTTTTGTACAAACGCCCTTTTTTTGCGGAGATTTCTCTAGGGCCGGAACTTTACTTCTTAGTTTCGGTTTAATTCTAGGTCTCTTAATCAACTGATTTATAGTTGGCATAATTAATTAATTTTATTTTAATGACGGGAAAAAGTAATATTTGCTTGAATTAATTCAAACTTTCTAGCTAGCGTTTAAGACTAGTGCAGCCCTACTTCTAACCATCAAAAATGCGCTAAACTACTAATTGAAAAGTTGAAAGTCAACTGAATAACAAGATAATTAAGGTTTTTTTAAGAAGTTGGAAGCTGTTTATCAGAGATTTCATCAACAGATTTTTGAGACAGAGCTTCATCTCTTTCTTTTGCAATTTTTCGCCACTTAATCTGTGTGTATCCTGTGCCAGCAGGAATCAGACGTCCAACAATAACGTTTTCCTTTAAACCTTTAAGTGTATCAACTTTACCTTTAATAGCAGCATCTGTAAGAACTCTAGTAGTTTCTTGAAATGAAGCCGCGGATATAAATGAATTGGTTTGTAGAGAAGCTTTAGTAATTCCTAACAATATTCTTTCTCCTTCAGCGGGCTTTTTTCCCTCTTTTTTTAAATTCTCATTTTTAATATCAAAATCAATTTTGTCAACAAGTTCATCTTTCAAGTAAGTAGAATCTCCAGCCATTTTAATCTCAACTTTTTTTAACATTTGCCTCAATATCGTTTCTATATGTTTGTCATTTATAACAACACCTTGTAAACGATAAACTTCTTGAACTTCATGAACATAATACTCTGTTAGAGCTTCAACGCCTAAAATTCTTAAAATATCATGTGGGGCTGGACTGCCATCTAAAAGGTACTCTCCTTTTTTGATTTTTTCACCTTCATTGAAATTAATATGTTTTCCTTTAGGAATTAAATAAGATGATACTGTGCCATCATGTTTATTTATAGAAATTTTTTGCTTACCTCTTAGTTCTTTTCCAAACTGTATAATTCCTTCATTCTCAGCAATTATAGCACTGTCTTTCGGTTTTCTTGCTTCAAACAAATTAGCCACTCTTGGTAAACCTCCCGTAATATCTCTTGTTTTCGATGTTGCTTTGGGTAGTCTGGCTAAGACATCACCTGCTGAAACATGTTGTCCATCATTTACAGAAAGAATTGAATCAGGAACTAAATAATACCTAGCTTCATTATCATCAGCTTTTTTTATAACATTTCCTTTTTCATCTCTTAATGTAATTCGGGGTTTTAATTCAGTATTCTTTGATTGAGATCTCCAATCTAAAACTGATTTCGAAGTTATACCAGTAGCATCGTCGGCTATTTCAGCTAAGGATATTCCATCAACTAAATCCATATAACTTACTACTCCATTTTTTTCTGCAATTACAGGCAATGTATAAGGATCCCACTCACAGATTTTTTTACCTTTTGATATTTTCTCATTATTGTCACAATAAAGTTTCGCTCCATAAGGTACTTTATAAATTGCAAGCTGTTGATCATTGATATCTTGAATAGATATCTGAGTATTTCTTCCCATTATAATTTTATTTTTCCTGGAATCTTCAATTATATTTCTATTTATAATATTAATTTTACCAGAAAAATGTGCTACTGCCTGAGACTGTTCCTTGATTTGGGCTGTTCCTCCAACATGAAATGTTCTCATTGTTAATTGTGTTCCTGGTTCTCCAATAGATTGCGCTGCTATCATTCCTATTGCTTCACCTAATGCAACCAATTTCCCTCTTGATAAATCTCTTCCATAACAAACTGCGCAAACACCTTCTTGTGAAATGCAAGTCATTACTGAATGAACTCGAACAGTTTTTACTCCAGCAGCATCTATTTTTTCGCATAATATCTCATCAATCATTCCTCTCTTTCTCACCAAAACTTCGCCAGTAATAGGGTGTTTTATATCTTCAGCTGCCGATCTTCCTAAAACGCGATCTGATAGGCTTACCATAATATTACCACCATCAATTACTTCTGATAATGAAATAGAATCTTTTGATTTTGCACCACAATAGTTTTTTGTAATTGAAATATCTTGAGCAACATCACAAAGTCTTCTGGTCAAATAGCCTGAGTTTGCAGTTTTTAAAGCAGTATCAGCCAAACCTTTTCTAGCTCCATGAGTAGAATTAAAATACTCTAATGCTGTTAATCCTTCTTTAAAATTTGCAGTTATAGGAGTCTCTATAATTTCTCCTGATGGTTTAGCAATTAAACCTCTCATACCAGCTAACTGTTTCATTTGCGCAGCAGATCCTCTTGCGCCAGAATTTGCCATCATAAAAACTGAATTCGTTTCAATGCGACCATTTGGCATTTTTTTTGTTGCAGATGAAATTTCTTTCATCATTTCATTTGCTACTAAATCAGTACATTTAGACCAAACATCAATAACTTTATTATATTTTTCTCCTCTTGTTATTAAACCTTCTGCATATTGGCTTTCGTAATCCTCTACCAATTTTTTTGCATCATTAACAAATTTTTCTTTTGTTTTTGGTATAATCAAATCATCTTTTCCAAAAGAGATTGCAGCTTTAAATGCATGTTTAAAACCTAATGTTTTTAATCTATCGCAAAAAATTACAGTTTCTTTTTGTCCGCAGTAACGGTAAACAAGATCAATCATTTCAGAAACATTTTTCTTTGTTAACAATTTATTAATTAAATTAAATTTAATTTTATGATTTTTTGGTAAAATACTAGATAAAATAAATCTACCTGCGGTCGTATGATGTTTTTCTAAAATTTTATTCCCGTTAGAATCAACAGTTACAAATCTGCAAATTATATAAGAATGTAGGCTTATACTTTTGTTTTCAATGGCCTGTTCTACTTCGGTAATATTAATAAAGTATCCTTTAGATTTCTTATCTTTCACGTTGTCATCTGACGCTTGCGACAAATAATATAATCCTAAAATCATATCTTGACTAGGAACGATTATGGGTTTCCCATTAGATGGGCTTAATATATTGTTTGTTGACATCATTAATACACGAGATTCTAATTGAGCTTCTAAACTCAATGGTATGTGTACAGCCATTTGGTCGCCATCAAAATCAGCATTAAAAGCAGCACATACTAAAGGGTGCAACTCTATAGCATTACCCTCTATCAGTTTCGCTTCAAAAGCCTGAACGCCAAGTCTATGTAAAGTAGGTGCTCTGTTTAAAATTACGGGATGTTCTCTAATAATTACCTCTAAAGCATCCCAAAGTTCCGGTTTCTCCTTTTCAACTATTTTTTTCGCTTGCTTTATGGTTGTTGCTAAACCTAATTTGTCCAATCTGGCGTACAGAAAAGGTTTAAATAATTCTACAGCCATTTTTTTTGGAAGTCCACATTGGTGAAGTTTGAGTTCGGGACCTGCAACAATTACCGATCTTCCAGAATAATCCACTCTTTTACCCAATAAATTTTGTCTAAATCTTCCTTGTTTGCCTTTTAACATTTCTGCTAAAGATTTGAGGGGTCGCTTTCCTGAGCCTGTAATTACTCTTCCTCTCCTTCCGTTATCAAATAACGCGTCAACGGACTCTTGCAACATTCTCTTTTCATTTCTCACAATTATGTCGGGAGCCTTTAAATCCATTAATCTTTTCAATCTATTATTTCTATTAATTACTCTTCGGTATAAATCGTTTAAATCAGAGGTAGCAAATCTTCCTCCATCAAGTGGAACTAAAGGTCTAAGTTCTGGGGGAATAACCGGAACACATGTTAAAATCATCCATTCAGGTTTGTTTCCGGAATTTATAAATGCTTCTATTAATTTTAATCTTTTAATTGCCCTTTCTTCAGCGACTTTAGATTCGACTTTTTGTAATATAATTTTTAACTTGTCTCGTTCAGCATTTAGATCTAAATTAACTAATTCTTTTCTTATAGCTTCTGCTCCTATACCTACTTCAAATGCATTATCGCCATATTCTTCCTGTGCCTTTAAATAATCTTCTTCAGAAAGAAGTTGTTTTTTTTTAAGTTTAGTAAGCCCAGGTTCAATAACCATAAAACTTTCAAAATATAAAACCTTTTCTACATCTTTAAGTTTCATATCCATGGCTGATGAAATTCTACTGGGCAATGATTTTAGAAACCATATATGTGAAACAGGACAAGCTAAGTCTATGTGTCCCATTCTATCTCTTCTTACATTTGATCTAGTAACCTCAACTCCACATTTTTCACATACAATTCCTCTAAACTTCATTCTTTTGTATTTTCCACATAAACACTCATAATCTTTTATGGGTCCAAAGATTCTAGAACAGAAAAGTCCGTCTTTTTCAGGTCTAAAAGTTCTGTAGTTAATTGTTTCTGGTTTCTTAATTTCCCCAAAAGACCAGGATTTAATTTTTTCAGGACTAGCTAAAGAAATTTTAATTTTGCTAAATTTTTGTTCATTTGAAATTTTATTATTAAATAATTTGGCTATATCTGTTTCCATAAAAAACTCAATTTAATTCAATATTTAAGGCTAGTGATTTAATTTCCTTCACTAAAACATTAAAAGATTCGGGGACCCCCGATTCAAAATTGTCATCACCTTTGACAATAGTTTCGTAAACTTTTGTTCTACCAGCAACGTCATCAGATTTTACAGCTAAAATCTCTTGTAACGTATATGCAGCTCCATAAGCTTCTAAGGCCCAAACTTCCATTTCTCCAAATCTTTGTCCTCCAAGTTGAGCCTTTCCTCCTAAGGGTTGTTGTGTAACTAAGCTATAAGGACCAGTCGATCTAGCATGTATCTTATCTTCAACCAAATGATGAAGCTTCAACATATATATAATTCCAACTGTGACTTTTCTATCAAATTGTTCACCGGTTCGGCCATCCCATAAACTTGTTTGTCCTGATGATGGTAAATTGGAGAGTTCCAATAAATGAGTAACATCATCAATGGAAGCCCCATCAAAAACAGGAGTGGCTATTGGAATACCTGATGATAAATTTGAAGACAATTCCTCAAGTTCTTTATTGCTTAGAACTTTAATTTTTTCATCAAATATTTCTTTTCCATAAATCTTTTTTAAAAGTTCACGAATTAAGTCGTTTTTTTTATTTGTATCTTGATAAAGTTTAGTAATTTTATTAATTTTTTCTCCTAATTCAGAGCATGCCCAACCTAGATGAGTTTCTAAAATTTGACCTACATTCATTCTGCTTGGAACACCTAAAGGGTTAAGAACTACATCTACAGGCTTTCCGCTTTCCATATAAGGCATATCTTCTGTAGGCACAATTTTACTTATAACCCCTTTGTTTCCATGTCTGCCTGCCATTTTATCTCCTGGTTTAAGGCTTCTCTTAACAGCCACAAAAACTTTTACCATTTTTAAAACGTTTGGCAGAAGATCGTCACCTTGTTGAATTTTTGTAACTTTGTCTTTAAATCTTTCTTTTATATCTTTCGTCAGATTTGTATATTGCTCTTTTAGAATTTTTAAATCATTATTTGTTTTAAGATCAATAAATTGCATTTTCCAAAAATCATTTAAATTTATTTCTTGTAGGTTTTTTTCAGCTATATTATTTTTGGCTTTAAATTGTTTAAAATCATTACTTAATTTTTTATTTATTATCATTTCTCTAGCTCTCAACTTAATATTTCTTTCGAGAATTTCTTCTTCTACTAATTTATCTTCTTGAATAGATTCAATTTCAGCTCTTTCTATAGCTGTAGATCGTTCATCTTTTTCAATTCCATGTCTGTTAAAAACTCGTACGTCAACAACTGTTCCATTGCTTCCTGGAGGCATTTTTAATGAAGAATCTTTTACATCAGTTGCTTTTTCGCCAAAAATCGATCTAAGTAATTTTTCTTCAGGATTAGATATCGTGTCACCCTTGGGAGTAACTTTACCTACCAATATATCTCCCGCTTTAACTTCTGCACCAATATACACTACGCCAGATTCATCTAAATTTCTCAAAGATTCTTCACTAATATTTGGTATATCTCTTGTTATTTCCTCAGTTCCTAATTTTGTGTCCCTAGACATTAATTCATATTCTTCTATATGAACTGAAGTAAAAACATCATCTCTTACACATCTTTCAGAAATTAAAATTGAATCTTCAAAATTGTAACCAAGCCAAGGCATAAATGCTACGGTTACATTTTTACCTAAAGCTAATTCACCTAATTTTGTAGATGGTCCATCAGCTATAATGTCTCCTTTCTTAATAAAATCTCCGACTTTAACTAGGGGTTTTTGATTTATAGTGGTGTTTTGATTTGATTTCTGAAACTTGAGTAAATTATAAATATCTACCCCTGATTTGGAAAGATCTTTTTCGGACGTATTAACAACTATTCTCTTTCCATCAATTTTATCAACGTTACCATCTCTTTTAGCTATAATTGTTACTCCTGAATCAATAGCAACATCTTGTTCAATTCCAGTTCCAACTAGCGGTGATTCTGGTTTTATTAATGGGACGGCCTGCCTCATCATGTTTGACCCCATTAAAGCTCTATTGGCATCATCATTTTCTAAAAAAGGTATAAGAGAAGCTGCCACTGATACCAATTGTTTTGGAGATACGTCTACATATTCAACTGTATCAGGTTTTGACAAAATAAAATTAAGTGATTTTCTACATGAAACTAATTCTTCGGTAAAATGACCATTTTTGTTAATATGCGAATTAGCTTGTGCTATTGTATACTTTTCTTCCTCAACTGCAGATAAATATTCAATGTTATCGGTAACTACGCCATCTATAACTTTTCTATAAGGACTTTCTATAAATCCATATTTATTAACTCTAGAAAATGTTGCTAAACTATTTATTAATCCAATATTGGGCCCCTCAGGCGTTTCTATCGGACATATTCTGCCATAATGTGTGGGATGAACATCTCTGACTTCAAACCCGGCTCTTTCTCTAGTCAGACCACCAGGTCCCAAAGCAGAAACTCTTCTTTTATGTGTAATCTCTGATAATGGATTTGTTTGATCCATAAATTGAGATAACTGAGATGTTGCAAAAAAATCTTTCATGGCTGCTGAAATTGGTCTTGGGTTTATTAAATCCTGTGGCATTGCCGATTCAACTTCCAAAAGTGTTGACATTTTTTCTTTTATGACTCTTTCCATCCTTAAAATTCCGATTCTAAATTGATTTTCAACAAGTTCACCTACTGATCTAACTCTTCTATTTCCTAGATGATCAATATCATCGACTTCGCCTTTGCCATCTCTTAAATCAAGCATATGTTTAATTATTGCAATAATGTCATCATTACGTAATATCGTAATTTTATCATCACATTTTAATTGCAATTTACTATTTAATTTAACTCTGCCAACATCAGAAAGATTGTAGCGATTTGATTTAAAAAATAAATTATTAAAAAATTCGTTGGCAACTTCAAAGGATGGAGGCTCACCCGGTCTCAGTAATTTATATATATCATTAATTGCTTCAACCTTAGATTTATTTTTATCAATGTTCAATGTATCAATTAAATATGGACCTTTAATAATAGGATCAACATCAGCTATTTCAAGTTTATTAATATTATATTCTAATATTTTATCTAAATCATCCTGAAGTATAGGAGATGCAGATTCTAAAAAAACCTCGTTTCGAAGCTGATTTATCAAATCATTTCTAACATATTTTCCTAAAAAAAATTCTGAAGAAAATAATATATTTTTTAGCCCAGCGTCAAATAATTTTTTTGCAATTGCGAAATTAATTTTAGAGCCTTTTTTTAAAATTTTTTTATCGTCTTTTGAATTAATTAAATCGTTTCTTAATTTTATGGGACGTTGATAATCTTTTGGATCAAATTTTGTTTCCCATTTTTTCTTTGTTTTATCAAAATGAAAAATTTTAAAATCATAAAATAAATCTAACATGTCATTTTTTTTATATCCTAGTGCATACAAAAAAGTCGTAATTGGTATTTTTCTTTTTCTATCAATTCTGAAATATAAAAAATCTTTAGCATCAAACTCGAAATCCAACCAAGAGCCTCTATTAGGAATTATTCTGCAATTAAAAAGTAATTTGCCGCTGGCATGTGTCTTACCTTTATCATGATCAAAAAATACTCCTGGACTTCTATGCATTTGATTTACTACAACTCTTTCAACACCATTAATTACAAATGTTCCGCTTGGAGTCATTAATGGTATATCTCCCATATAAACTTCTTGTTCCTTTGCTGATAAAATTTGTTTTGTATTTGTTTCGGGATTTATATCGTAAACAACTAAACGTAAAGTGGGTTTTAGAGATGAGGAATAGGTTAAATCTCTTTGTCTGCATTCCTCTACATTGAACTTAGGTTTTTCTAAACGAAAAGAAATATACTCAAGAGTGGCCTTATCTGATAGTTCTTCAATTGGAAAAATGTTTTTAAAAACGGAGTGCAACCCTTTTTGTAAAATAGACTCTTTTTCTTCAGATTCTTCAGATTGTCTTAAAAATTCTTTATATGATTTTTTTTGAACTTCAATTAAATTTGGTATGGATAAAATTTCCTTTAACTTACCAAAGTTTTTTCTTACACTTTTCTTCTCAGTAAAAGATAATCCCATGCTTATTCTTACATTCTATGATGTAAGTTAAATTTTAATAACAAAAAATACTATTTTAATTCTACTTTAGCTCCAGCAACTTCAAGTTTTTTCTTAGCTTCCTCAGCATCTTTTTTTGAAACATTTTTTTTCACTTCTTTTGGAGCGGCTTCTACTAAATCTTTTGCTTCCTTTAAACCTAACCCTGTAATTGCTCTAACTTCTTTAATTACGTTAATTTTTTTATCACCGATAGCAGAAAGAAAAATTGTAAATTCTGTTTTTTCCTCTGCGGGAGCGGCTGCACTAGCTACTGGAGCTGCCGCAACTGTTGGAGAAACGCCCCATTTTTCTTCCAACTGTTTTGAAAGTTCCGCTGCTTCAACAACCGTTAATTTTGATAACTCCTCGACTATTTTATTTAAATCTGTCATTGAAATACTTTCTCGAATTTATGTTTTTTTACTCTTTGCGAGCGCCAAAATAGCAATTTTTGAGCCTGGCGCAAGTAAAATACTCATTATTTTTTGCGCCGGAGCAGTTAAAATACCAGCAATTTTAGCCCTTGCTTCATTTAAAGTTGGTAGTGTGGCAATTTTTTCCACATCTTCAACAGAAAGTTGATCCTCCTCCATGATTCCGCCAATAATTTTTAAATTTGAATTATTTTTAGCAAATTTTGTTAAAATTTTTGCGGAGGTTATTGCATCTTCTGAAAAAGCAACAGCTGTTGGTCCTGAAAATAAATTTTCTAGTTTTTTAAATTTACTTCCTTCTAAAGCTAGTTTTGTAATTCTATTTTTTGTTATTTTAAAAAGAATTCCATTCTTTCTCATTTCTGCTCTTAATTCATCAATTTGTTTTACCGTTAAACCTTGATAATGAGTGATGAAAATAGAACTTTTTTTGTTAAAAAAATCTTTCATCTCCTCTATATACATCTTCTTTTTTTCTTTATTCATCATAATTTATTTTTCTAATTTTAATTTATAAGAAATGCCCATTGTTGATGTTAGAAAAGCTGATAAAATAAAATCTCCTTTAACACCATTGGGTTTTTCTTTCAAAATTGCTGAAATTAATGAATTAAAATTTTCTTTAATTTTACCATTAGAAAAACTTTTTTTTCCAATTGAAACTCCAATATTACCATCTTCATCATTTTTAATTTCTATTTGTCCTGACTTTAGTGCTTTAACAGTAGTTTGAATATTATTTGTAACAGTACCTAGTTTAGGGTTAGGCATCAAACCTTTGGGGCCTAAAATTTTACCAAGTTTTCCCATCTTTGACATCATTGACGGAGTAGCAATAAGTTTATCAAATTTAATTTTTCCTGCCGCAATATCATTAATAAGCGCTTCTGAATCAAATAAATCTGCTCCAGAATTTTTGGCTTCCGCATTTTTATTTTCCTCAGATAAAACAGCTACTCTTACTTTTTTTCCATTTCCATTTGGAAGATTTACCAGAGTTCTTAAATTAAACTCCTCCTTTTTCTTTACTAGGTTTAGAGAAAGAGAAACGTCTATAGACTCATCAAATTTTGTAGTACAATTATTTTTTACCCTACTAATAGCATCATCGATTATTAAGGGTTTTTTATCTTTTGTTGTTTCGGTTATTTTTTTGAATCTTTTTGATAATCTTTTTTTCATTACTCCTTAACCTCAATTCCCATCGATCTTGCAGAACCACTAATTATTTTTGCTGCCTCTTTTATATCATGTGCATTTAAATCATTTATCTTTTCTTGTGCAATTTTTTCAACTTGTTTCATAGTAATTGAGCCAACTATAACTCTTCCTGGCTCACTGGAGCCACCTTTTAGTTTTGCTGCTTCTTTTATAAAATATGAAGCAGGTGGAGATTTTATTATAAAATCAAATTTTTTATCTTTATATACAGTAATTACTACAGGAACAGGTTTTCCCATAAAACTCTTAGTTTTTTCATTAAAAGCCTTACAAAATTCCATTATATTTACTCCGCGTTGGCCTAAAGCGGGACCAACAGGAGGTGCAGGATTTGCTTGGCCTCCTTTTATTTGTAATTTAACATATCCTGTAATTTCTTTTGCCATATACTATGATTTTTCCACTTGATTATACTCCAATTCTATTGGAGTTGGTCTACCAAAAATTGAAACCGAAACTTTTAGTTTAGATTTATCTTCATCTACTTCTTCGACTAAACCACTAAAAGAAGAGAAAGGACCTTCGCAAACTTTTACTTGTTCACCTACCTCAAAACTAAGACTAGGTTCTGGCGTCAGCGATCCTTCTTTAATGTTACCCAAGATTTTATCAATTTCCACGTCAGAAACAGGAGCTGGATTTCCTGTTGTTCCTAAAAAACCAGTCACCTTTTGCATATTTTTAATCATATGATAAAGATCTTTGTTCATCTCCTTTTTTATCAAAACATAACTAGGAAAGTATTTTTTTTTTTTTTGAACCCTTTTGCCTTTTTTAACCACAGTCACTTCGTGAACAGGTACTACAATATCAGTAATTTTGTCATTTAATTCTTTTTTTTTGATCGCCTCTTTTATTGTGTCAGCTACCTTTTGTTCAAAACCTGAAAAAGTTTGTACTATATACCAATTTATCATTTTAAAAATTAATAGTTAAAATTATGTCCAACAAAAATCTATATATTTGATCTAGTAACAAGAAAAATATTGCAGCAACACTAGCTAAAAGAAAAACCATTACTGCTCCAAGCGTAACGTCTTTTCTTGTTGGCCAAGTTACTTTGAAAGCTTCTTGTTTCACTGATTGCATAAATTTTAATGGGTTAATCATTGTTATAATTTCTATCTGGCAGGAGCGGAGGGAATCGAACCCCCAACCTCCGGTTTTGGAGACCGGTGCTCTACCAATTGAGCTACACTCCTAGTAGCTTACTTTTTAATTTTTGTTACCACACCAGCCCCAACAGTTTTACCACCTTCTCTAATAGCAAAATTTAATTTCTCATTCATAGCTATTGGAGTTATTAACTTCACGTCAAATTTTGCATCATCTCCTGGCATAACCATTTCGGTTCCTGATGGAAGTGTAACTTCACCTGTAACATCAGTAGTTCTAAAATAAAACTGTGGTCTATATTTTGTGAAGAATGGGGTATGTCTTCCGCCTTCTTCTTTTTTCAAAACATAGGCTTGAGCCTCAAACTCAGTATGAGGAGTAACTGATCCGGGTTTAGCCAACACCTGACCTCTTTCTATATCCTCTCTTTCAACACCTCTTAACAAAGCTCCAATGTTATCACCAGCTTCACCTGTATCTAAAATTTTTCTGAACATTTCTACACCAGTACAAACCGTTTTTTTAGTTTCCTTGATACCAACTATTTCAAGTTCCTCTCCAGTTTTTACTACACCCTGTTCAACACGTCCTGTTGCAACAGTTCCTCGTCCTGATATGGAAAAAACATCTTCAACAGGCATCAAAAAAGGTTTGTCTTTTGGTCGCGTTGGTTGAGGTATGTGTTCATCAATTGCTTTTAATAGTTCAAGAATTGAATTTTTTCCAGTAGCTTCATCTTTTCCTTCAACAGCATTTAATGCAGATCCTTTAATAATTGGAATTTTTTTCCCATCAAATTTATAAGAAGTTAAAAGCTCACGAATTTCTTCTACAACTAAATCTACAAGTTCTTTGTCTTTTACTTGATCTATTTTATTCAAGTAAACGACTATTGAAGGAACACCAACTTGTCTAGCTAAAAGTATATGTTCTCTAGTTTGTGGCATCGGGCCATCAGCTGCATTAACAACTAAAATAGCACCATCCATTTGAGCTGCTCCCGTAATCATATTTTTCACATAGTCAGCATGACCTGGGCAATCTACGTGTGCATAATGTCTTTTATCAGTTTCATATTCAACATGTGCAGTTGCTATAGTAATGCCTCTTTCTTTTTCTTCAGGAGCTTTATCAATCTGATCATAAGCAACAAATTCTGCTCCACCTTTTTCAGCTAAAATTTTCGTTATAGCTGCAGTTAAAGTTGTTTTTCCGTGATCCACGTGACCAATCGTACCAACGTTAGCATGTGGTTTATTTCTCTCAAATTTTTTTTTCTCAGCCATTTTCTTACCTCACTAATTTCTTTTTTATATTTAACTTGGAGCGGGTGAAGGGAATCGAACCCTCACGACCAGCTTGGAAGGCTGGTGTTCTACCATTGAACTACACCCGCTTCATTCCAAACGTATCACACTCTTAGTGTTGACCAAAACTCTATTGAATTTGGTGGAGGGGGAAGGATTCGAACCTTCGAAGACCGAAGTCAACGGGTTTACAGCCCGCCCCATTTGACCGCTTTGGTACCCCTCCGATGTTTTGGAGGTTACCTATACAATAAAGCTTTATTCAACAAGGTTTTATAAGCATTCTCA
>Ga0187827_10001193_pt1 | contig 38835 bp, 41 predicted proteins | sample ETNtaG_39_FD_167969 | JGI IMG/M metagenome (GOLD analysis project Ga0187827, IMG submission 167969) | Marine microbial and viral communities from oxygen minimum zone, Eastern Pacific Ocean - ETNP2014_SV_150_PacBio MetaG (Illumina Assembly) | ecosystem: Environmental > Aquatic > Marine > Hypoxic...
AACAATGAGTTGGCTAGAGGGAAAGCCTATATTGGATTTTAAAAATGCAAAGAAAGAAGTCCGAAACACAATTGCAAAAAATATGTTTTATACTTGGTACAAGCCATTCTATGAATATGGAATTATTCATGGCGATCCGCACTTAGGAAATTACACAGTTCAATCAAATCACACGGTAAATCTCTTTGATTTTGGATGTATGAGAATATTTGAAGGCAAATTCATTCAAGGCGTCATAGATCTCTATTATGCTCTTCAAAATAATGATGATGAAAAAGCTGTCCATGCATACACTCAATGGGGGTTTGCAAATATGACGAAAAATAAACTTGAAGTATTAAATAAATGGGCAGGATTTATTTATTCTCCTTTAATGGAAGATAAAGTTCAAAAAATACAACAAAGTGATAGCGGCATTTATGGCGCGCAAGTTGCAGCTGAAGTTCATAAAGAACTTAAAAAGTTAGGCGGTGTTAAGCCACCCAAAGAATTTGTATTCATGGATAGGGCAGCGATCGGGCTGGGATCTGTTTTTATGCATTTAAAGGCTGAAGTTAATTGGTATGAAATTTTTCATAGTTTGATAAAAAATTTTGAAATAAAAAAAATGAGAACTAGACAACAAAAAATTTTGAAATTAGTAAAGCTCTAGATATTAATCTATATGCAAGTTTCCATCATTAAAGAAATTAGTTCCCGTGAGCAACGTGTGGCAGCCTCACCTGAAACTGTTAAACTTCTACTTAGGTTAGGAGTTGATGTTTTAATTGAAGAGGGAGCGGGTGTTTTATCCGGATTTGTTGATGAATCTTTTCAATCTGCAGGAGCTAAAATAGTAAATCGCTTAGAATGCTTAAATGCGAACGTTTGTCTTTGCGTGCAGATGCCTCCCAAAGAAGATATTGATAAAATGAATGATAACACAATTCTAGTTGGAATACTTAATCCTTATGAAAATAAAAATAGTTTTAGTGATTTAATTCATAATAAAATAACTGCGTGTTGTATGGAATTAATTCCAAGAATTAGTAGAGCGCAAAGCATGGATGTCTTGTCTTCTCAGGCAAATCTATCAGGTTATAGATCAGTCATTGATGCTGCGGAGCAATTTGGAAAGGCATTTCCTATGATGATGACAGCAGCGGGAAGGGTTAATCCTGCTAAAGTTATGGTTCTAGGAGTGGGCGTTGCGGGCTTGCAGGCAATTGCTACAGCTAAAAGACTGGGTGCAGTTGTATCTGCCACAGATGTAAGAATTGCAACTAAAGAGCAAGTAGAAAGTTTAGGGGCTAAATTCATAATGGTGGAGGATGAAGAGTCACAAAATGCGGAAACCAGCGGCGGGTATGCAAAAGAAATGAGTGAAGAGTATAAAAAAAAACAATCTCAATTAATTGCGGAAACTATATCAAAACAAGACATTGTAATTTGTACGGCTCTAATACCTGGGAAACCAGCACCGGTGTTAGTAAGTGAGGAAATGATAAATACGATGGCTCCAGGATCAATAGTAGTTGATCTTGCCGTGGAAGCTGGAGGCAACTGCCCACTTAGTAAATTAGGCGAGATAGTAATTCATAATAGTGTAAAAATTATCGGTCATGCAAATGTCCCAGGACGTGTTGCAAAGGATGCCTCTGCCTTGTATGGAAAAAATATTGTAAATTTTCTTTCACTGCTCATAAAAAAAGATGAGAAAAAAATCGATATTGATTGGGACGATGAAATTATTAACGCGGTCGTGTTAACTCATAATGGAGTATTAAAATTAGAGGAATTTAAATAAGATGGATGGCATAGTAAGTCATAGTTCAGATATCTTTGTAATCGGTCTAACAGTTTTTTTTCTTGCTTGTATAATTGGATATTATGTAGTTTGGTCGGTGACCCCAGCGCTTCATAGTCCCTTGATGAGCGTAACAAACGCGATTTCAAGTGTGATTATTGTCGGGGCTATTCTTGCAGCAGGTCCAAGGGGGTACGGAGTTTCGAAAATTTTTGGAATAATCGGCGTCATATTAGCCACTGTAAATATTTTTGGCGGGTTTATTGTGACCTATAGGATGCTTTCAATGTTCAAGAAAAAATCTAAGACAAAAAAAGAGAAACAATAATGTCATCAAATATAGTGTCAGTATTATATCTAATTTCGGCATTGCTTTTCATATTTGCTCTTAGAGGCTTGTCGCATCCAGAATCATCACGCACAGGAAATATTTTGGGCATCATCGGCATGGTCATAGCTATAGTTACAACGCTTATGTTTAAGAGTGTTTTAAGCTATGCAGAAATTGGAGCGGGTGTCTTAATTGGTGGTTTTATTGGGACAATAATTGCCCTTAAAATTGAAATGACAGCATTACCCCAACTGGTTGCGGCATTTCATAGTTTGGTCGGTCTTGCAGCGGTGTTTGTTGCAGCCGCAGCTTTTTATGATCCTATGTCATTTAACATAGGAAATGCTGGTTTAATATTTAAAAGCAGCCTTGTTGAGATGAGTATAGGTACATTTATAGGTGCGGTAACTTTTTCTGGCTCTGTTCTTGCCTTTGGGAAATTGCAAGGAACGATATCTGGAAATCCAATAGTATTTAAATTCCAACACTTAATCAATGCTCTAATTTTTTTATTTATAGTAGCCTTAATTGTTTTTTTTGTTTTAACTCAATCATCTTCTATTTTTTGGACAATAGTTGTCATTTCAATTTTACTAGGTTTTTTAGTTGTAATTCCAATAGGTGGGGCAGATATGCCCGTTGTTATTTCAATGCTCAACTCTTACTCAGGGTGGGCGGCATGTGGCATTGGTTTTACTCTCAGCAACAACCTATTAATTATTACTGGCGCACTAGTAGGGTCTTCTGGAGCAATACTGAGCTACATTATGAGCAAGGGGATGAACAGATCTATTATCAGTGTTGTAATGGGTGGCTTTGGAGGAGAACAAGCTAGTGTGGGCGGATCTGATAACTCTGATAAAATTGTCAAGCAAGGCAACGCTGAAGATGCGGCCTACATTTTGAAGAATGCTGATACAGTTATAATTGTTCCTGGTTATGGAATGGCTGTAGCACAAGCGCAACATGCGTTAAGAGAAATGGTCGATCTTTTAAAAAAAGAAAACATAAACGTTCGTTATGCAATTCATCCTGTGGCTGGAAGAATGCCAGGTCATATGAATGTACTACTTGCTGAAGCAAACGTGCCATATGAGGAAGTATTAGAGCTTGAAGAAATAAACCATGATTTTCCAATGACTGAAGTTTCATTTGTTATAGGTGCTAATGATGTAACTAATCCAGCAGCGAAAACTGATAAGACATCTCCAATTTATGGTATGCCCATTTTAGATGTTGAAAAATCTAATTCAGTACTTTTTGTCAAAAGATCGTTGGCAACAGGATATTCTGGGGTTGATAATGAACTTTTTTATAGAGACAATACAACAATGCTTTTTGGTGATGCAAAAAAAATGTGTGAAAATATTGTAAAAGCCCTTAGCTAATACTAATCGTTATTACGTCTATTTATTTTGTTAACTCGTCTGATTGATTCTTCTTTTTCACGAGCTTTACGTAGAGAAGGTTTTTCGTAATACTTCCTAAGTTTCATCTCTTTGAATAGACCCTCTCGTTGCATTTTTTTCTTTAAGCTTCTGAGAGCTTGTTCAACATTATTATCTCTTACTATTACTTCTATTGTCAAATTAAATCCTTTTAATGTGAGCTGGAATTAACATATAGTTAAAAGTATTGCAAATATTCTGGTTATTTTTTTAGAAATTATATATTAAAACAACATAAAAGAGATCCATATATCAAATAATGTCTATTTTAAAAATCGCACGATTAGGTCATCCCATTCTTTATAAAAAAACTTCACTTGTAGATAATATTATAGAACCAGGCATAAAAAAATTGATACATGATATGTCAGAAACAATGATTGATTATAAAGGAATTGGGTTAGCTGCTCCACAGGTGCATATTAGTAAACAAATAATTATATTCAGAATGTTTGATGATCAGGAAAAAGAAAGTAATGAAATCAAAATTACTGCTCTTATTAATCCCAGAATTATTAAAACCTCTGAAGAAACAGATGATAAATGGGAAGGATGTTTATCTATACCCGGAATGTTAGGTCTTGTTAAAAGATACTCCAGTATTAGTTATGAAGGTTTTGATATGAATGGCAATAAAATTCAACAAAATGCTAATGGATCACACGCAAGAGTAGTTCAGCATGAGTGCGATCATTTGAATGGTATAGTTTTCACTCATCGTTTAGTAGATAAGAAAGCTTATGGTTATGAAGATGAAATTGAGGAATATTGGAATAAAAAACACGAGTAATATTTATTTAGTTTCAATTTGAAAAATTTTTGTACTTTTTAGGCAATAATATCAGGTTCTGTTTTATTGCGTAAATAAGTTATTTTGTCTTTAAGAATTAATTTTCTTTTTTTGAGTCTTTGGATTTGTGAAAAATTTACAGTTTGTTTTTCTTGTAATTGAATTAAAATCTCATCTAGATCTCTATGTTCTTGTTCTAAACGTTGAAGTTTGTTTAATAATTCATTTTTTTCATTCATCACATTTAAAATTTAAATATGAACATATATTAAATTAAATATAAACTTTTTTCTTATAAAATATTAGTATAGTACTTAGCGGTGTCTAAAAAAATAGGAATTTTGACAAGTGGTGGTGATTGTGCTGGCTTAAACACGGTAATCAGAGCTGTTACCCTTAGGGCTGTGAACAAGTATAATTGGAAAGTATATGGAATAAAAGATGGAACTCTTGGACTTATGACTAATCCTTTAAATATTGTTGAATTAAAACCAAAAGATTTTGACGGTAATCTGATGAGAATGGGCGGAACATTTTTAGGGAGCAATAATAAAGGCAATCCATTTAGTTCGATACAAGAGAATGGAACAAAGTTAGACACATCTGATCAAATTATTGAAGGTTTCAATAAAATTAAATTGGACGCGCTCATAGGCATCGGTGGTGATGGAAGTATGAAAATATTACAATCATTAACTAAAAAAGGAGGAATCAATTTCGTTGGTATACCAAAAACTATTGATAATGATATAAAAGAAAATGAATTATCAATCGGGTATGATACTGCTGTAGATATAGCAACAAATGCTCTTGATATGCTTCAACCAACAGCAGCAAGCCATAGAAGAGCGATGATTTTAGAAGTTATGGGAAGAGACGCTGGACATATAGCTTTAAATGCAGGAATTGCAGGTGGGGCTGATGTAATCTTAATTCCTGAAATACCTTACTCGCTTAAATCAATTTCAAAACATATTGAAAAAATTAGATCTGGAGGAAGAAACCACGCTTTGGTAGTTGTTGCCGAATCTGTCAGAAAAGAAGACGGTTCTAAAGTAACCGTGAAATTTGTTGATGGGGAGGTACGTTTGGGAGGAATTGGATCTTATATAGGCGATGAAATATATAAAAGTACCAAGGCTGAAACGAGAGTAACTGTTTTAGGTCATGTACAGAGAGGTGCACCGCCAACTCATCGTGACAGATTGATTGCAAGTGCTTTTGGGGTATATGCGGTAGATTTAGTCGCACGAAAGAAATTTAACAGAATTGTTGTTTGGCAGAATAGAAGTGTTACCGATATTGATTTAGATTCAATTGCAGGAAAATCGAAAACAATAAGTAAAAACGATCCACTTATTAAAGTTGCTCAGGGGTTAGATATTTATGTTGGTGAATTGTAGACTATATTGCACAATAATTTTTTTCAATTTTTTTTCTAATCACTTCTAATAATTGTAATAATTTTTTTACCCCTTCCTTCATCTTTAAATTGAAACTTCATCAGTTCATCATTTTCATCATACCATAGAGTATATTCAGGAAAAGGACCCTTATCTTTAGAATTGCTTGAAGCATTAAAAATAAATTTATTACATTTAACATTTTTCTTATTTACTTTAATTTCTTCATAACCTAAATCTTCAACATCAATTGTTCTAACTATCCCTTTCTGAGTATCAAAAATTTCTTTTTGATTTAAAACATCAATATTCCAAAAATTTGAAGGAAGTATATTTTTGTCTAAGTTCAATTTTCCATTCATACCAAAAGCTAAAAATGAATCATTATTGTCTTGTCCTTTTATAAAATATTCTCTTTCATCTTCAAAATCAGTATGGGCGACAATTTCAGTAAAATCACCGTTTATCCAAGTCTCAGTAGATTGATGGGCAAATTCATATGCGGAAACAAATAATATTTTTACTTCAATATCAACATTTGTTTTAACTAACAAAATTTCGTTATTTTTTGTAAATGTTATCTCGTGACTACCAATTACTTTATTTTTTCTAATAACATCAAACTTAACCTCTCCATTCTTTGGTATAGGAAAAGAATAAATATTAAAACAAAATAAAGTAGCAATAAAAAATATTGTAATTTTTAGACTAATCATAAAAATATTCTAATAAGTTTTTATTATAAAAATTCGATTAATGCTAATTTTTATTAGCATTTTATTAATTTTTATATTTATGTTGATGATAGGCAAAAAGCAAGGAACCTAAAAGTAACACCGAGTTAGTTTGATGTAAGCTTGCAAAAAATATTGGAACATTATTAATTAATGTTACTATACCTAAAATAAACTGTAGCGAAATAGTAATTAGAACTAATATTAGAGAGAAATTATTCTCCTTGTATTTTGTTGAAATTAATAAATATAAATGAAAAGAAAAGATTAACAGAAAGGTAAAACTAGCTAACCATCTATGATTAAAATTAATTGCTACAGTATTTTCAAATGAGTTAACCCATCCGTACTCGTTATAGTAATAACCTTCTGGTATAAATTCACCATTCATTAATGGAAATGTATTGAATGATTGACCAGAATGTGTTCCAGCCATAAAACCACCTGAAATTATAGTTATGAAAAGAAAAAATAACCCTATATGATAAAAATTATTAATACTTGTATTAACTTCTTTGGCAGTTTTTTTCTCAAAAAAAGAACTAAGGGTGGTCCAAAATAAAATGCAAAATATTATCAGAGCATTAGAGAGGTGAAAAGTAAGCTTGTAGGCACTTACATAAGGATTATCCATTAATCCGCTTTTTACCATCCACCAACCTACTAAAGCTTGAAACAGACCAAATACAAATACTATAGTTAAAGTAAGAAAAAGTTTTTTTGAGATATTATTTTTTAGCCAGAAATATAGAAAAGGAAATAAAAAAACTAAACCTATAAATCTTGCAAAAAAACGATGAAACCATTCCCACCAGAAAATATATTTAAACTCATCAAGAGTCATTAATTTGTTAACAATTTTAAATTCTGGAGTTGCCTTATAACTATTAAAAGCATCCATCCAAGCTAAGTGCGAAAGAGGTGGAATTGTGCCCATTATGGGATTCCAATCCACCATTGATAATCCTGATTCTGTCAATCTTGTTAAGCCTCCAATAACTATTATTAAAAAAGACATTATTGAAAGAATAAGGAGCCATATTGAAATTCCTATATGATTTTTAGAATTTGAATCAATAAAATGCATAAAAAAGATCTATATTTGCTAGAAATTTTAATAAAAGTTGTTAATTAATCATTTTTTTTATGAATCACAACACTGATGTTATTATAATTGGCGCAGGCCCTGTTGGTTTGTTTGCTATATTTGAGTTGGGTCTATTAAATCTTCAAAGCCATCTCATAGATAACTTAAATAAAGTTGGAGGACAGTGTTCAGAATTATATCCAGAAAAACCAATTTATGACATTCCCTCTAGAATAAAAATATCTGGTCAAGAATTAACTGATGAATTAATGAAGCAGGTCAAAGTCTTTAATCCCGTTTTTCATTTGAATCAGCAAGCAGAAAAAATTGAAAAATCATCTGATCAATTATGGAATATAACAACTTCTGCTGGAAATATAATTTCAGCAAAATGCATTGTTATAGCAGCCGGAGTCGGAAGTTTTGTCCCAAGAAAACCTCCAATTGAAAATATTGAAAAATATGAAAATACCAGCGTATTCTATTCCATAAAAGACAGAAAAATATTTAAAGGAAAAAATATTTTAATTGCTGGTGGCGGCGATTCAGCACTTGATTGGGTAAATGATTTGTCATCGATAGCTGATGTTACATTGATGCACAGAAGAAAGGAATTCAGAGCTGCACCAAAAACAATATCAAAAATGTTAAAATTAGAAAAAGAAAATAAAATTAAGTTTATATTAGGTCAATTAGACTCTATTCAAAAAAATGAAGGACAGCAGTTAGCTGTTGAGTATAAAAACAATGAAAAGAAAAACTCATTAATAGTTGATTTTTTGTTACCTTTTTATGGACTAAAAATGGAACTTGGTCCTATAGCTAATTGGGGTTTAAATTTTCATGAGAATCAAATAGTTGTTGATACCGAAAAATTTGAAACTTCTGAATCTAGTATTTTTGCAATTGGTGACATAAATACTTATCCTGGCAAATTAAAATTAATTTTATCAGGATTTCATGAAGCTGCATTGATGGCGCAAAAATGTTTTAGTTATTGTTATCCAAATAAAAAAAATGTATTTAGATACACAACATCTTCTAAGGATTTACATAAAAAACTAGGAGTTTAATGGGCACTATTTTTGTTAAAGATAGGAAAGGGAATTCACACAAACTGGAAGCGGCAGCAGGATCAACGATAATGGAAATTATAAGAGATGCTGGGTTAGCAATAGAGGCTGCTTGCGGTGGATGCTGTGCCTGTGCAACGTGTCACGTATACGTTGATGAGAATTGGCTTAATAAGCTTAAAACTAGATGTGAAGAAGAAATTTCAATGCTAGATCAGGCTTTTTATGTAAATAATAGTTCTAGATTAAGTTGTCAGTTAGAATTTAATGAAAAAATTGATGGTATAAAGCTAATTGTAGCTCCAGAATAATGTTGATTTTTTTTATATTTTGTATACAAATTATTTGTATACAAAATAAATGGCAGACACTTCTCTAGCTGAGAGAAAAATTGGATTATTAGTTTGGCAGTTATCTAATCATTGGCAATCCAAACTTCGTAAAATATTAAAAGATCATAAATTGACATTAAATGAATATCTCATTCTTGAGTCAATTTCCGATTTATCAGAAAATCAAAAAGAATTATCTCAAAATAGGATTTCAATTTTTGCAGGAATTGATATTTCAGTGGCCAGCGTTACTTTTAAGTTATTAGAAAACAAAAGACTTATAGTAAGGAGAACAAAGAAAGATAATAGAAAAAAAATTATAGAAATGTTAGCTAATGGTATTAATCTGTACAATAAGGTGAAACCATTGATACTCAGAGAAGAATCAAACATTTTTAATAAATTGCATAATGAAATCCACAATTTTAAAAATTTAATTAAATTACTGTTAGGAAAAAGGGTAAGAATAAAAGCGAAAAAAATTTTATGAACAAAATCAACAAGGATATTTATGAATCTCTGACTTCCTGGCCATTCATGGAAGCTAAGAAAATAATTAAAAATTTTGGAGGATTGAGTAATTTTTCTAAACCAATAAAAAAATATGTTTTATTTGAAACTGGTTACGGACCATCTGGATTACCCCATATAGGCACCTTTGGGGAAGTTGTTAGAACCTCTATGGTAAAAAATGCTTTTGAAACTCTTGTTGATTGTGAAACAAAACTAATAACTTTTTCTGATGATATGGATGGATTACGAAAGATCCCTGATAATGTTCCAAACAAGAGTATGCTTGAGAAATACATTGGACAACCACTAACTTCTATTCCAGATCCTTTTGAGAAATATGAGAGCTTTGGCCATCACAACAATGCAAAACTTTGCTCTTTTTTGGATAGATTTAAATTTGAATATGAGTTTATAAGTTCAACCAATAAATATAAATCCGGTGATTTTGATAAAACACTGACTACTATCTTAGAAAACTATGAGAAAATTATTTCTGTCATTCTTCCAACATTACGATCCGAAAGAAGGCAGACTTACAGCCCCTTTCTTCCTGTTAGTGCGGTGAATGGAGTTGTTTTACAAGTTAAAATTGAAGAATATCGCCCTAAAACAAATTCAATCATTTTTATTGATCCGGCTAATAACAAAAAAACTGAAATTGAGGTAACCAAAGGTAATTGTAAACTTCAGTGGAAAGTTGATTGGGCGATGCGCTGGATATCATTAGATGTAGATTATGAAATGTGCGGAAAAGATCTGATTGAGAGCTTTGATTTAGCTTCAAAAATATGTCGTATTATGAAAAATAAACCACCTGTAAATCTTATATACGAAATGTTTTTAGATGAAAAAGGTGAAAAAATATCAAAATCTGTTGGAAATGGCATAAGTGTTGATCAATGGTTGCGTTACGCATCACCTGAGAGCCTTTCATTCTTTATGTTTCAAAAGCCTAAATCTGCTAAAAAATTATTTTATGATGTGATACCAAAGAGCATTGATGAATATTCTTCTTTTTTAAATAAATATCGTAAAAAAGATGATGTCAACAATTTTAATAATCCTGTATGGCACATACACAATGGCAATCCACCAATATTTAAATCAGAAATAAACTTTAACTCCCTTATGAACTTGGTAAACATCTGTAATTCAACAGATAAAAACGTAATATGGGGATTTATTAAAGAATATGATGACTCGCTTAATCCAAAAGATAATCCAGAATTTGATAAACTAATACAATATGCAATAAATTATTACATTGATTTTATTCAACCAAATAAAAAATATATAAAAATAAATAGTGAAAATAAAGGACTGTTTGAAGATATTTTGGATTTATTAAAAAAAATTGATACAAAACTGTCGTCAGAAGAAATTCAAACACAGATTTATGAAATTGGAAAAAAACATAATTTTGTAAATCTTCGAGATTATTTTAAATTGGTTTATCAAGTATTATTGGGTCAAGAAGAAGGACCTCGCCTTGGATCATTCATAAAACTTTATGGAATAAAAAAAACCTGTAAATTATTAGAAGATGCTTTGAAGCAATAATGAAGAAGTTGAACTAATAGTTAATGAATAATTTGTTATTAAAATTTATACGGATTTTTCCTCCCGAAATATCACATTCACTTACTATAAAAATTTTAAAACTAAAATTTTCATCTCGAATTTATGATGACGATCCTAGTTTGCACCAACATCTTTTTGGTCTTGATTTTAGAAACCCAATCGGCCTAGCAGCAGGTTTTGACAAAAACGTAGAAGTTGTTGAATCTCTCTTAAACTTAGGATTTGGATTTGTTGAAGCAGGAACAGTTACTCCCAAACCACAATTTGGGAATAAAAAACCAAGGGTCTTTAGGCTGTTAGAAGATCAGGCAATCATCAATCATTTAGGTTTTAATAATTACGGATCAAAATATGCAGAAAATAAACTTGTAAGATTGAATCTAAACAGTCTTTCCAAGGGAATTGTTGGAATAAATATCGGCAAAAATAATGATACAAATTATGCAGTTGATGATTATTGCTTATGTTTGGAAAAACTAGGACCGTTAGCTCACTATACCACTATCAACATCTCTTCACCCAACACTCCCGGGCTTAGAGATTTGCAAAATCGTGGACAAATAGAAGTTTTGGTAAAAGCGCTTCGCCGAAGAAAAAAAGAATATCCGAATTTAGAGCATAAACCTATACTTTTTAAAATAGCACCTGATCTAGATGAAGAACAACTAAGGGATATAGCTCTAATGAGTTTGGCTAATGAAATAGATGGTTTAGTAATCAGCAATTCCAGCATTGACAGGCCTTCTTCATTAATTTCTCATAACAAAAAAGAAATAGGAGGTTTGAGCGGAAAACCATTATATATTAAATCGACTTTAGTCCTTAAAAAAATGTACACTCTTACAAATGGTCAGATTCCACTCATCGGAGTTGGAGGAATTTCAAATGGTACAGAATTTTATGAAAAAATTAAAGCGGGAGCATCCTTGGCGCAAATATACACAGCCTTAGTTTTTCAAGGACCGAATATTATAAATAAGATAAAACAAGAAATCCTTTCTTGTTTAAAAACAGATGGTTTTAATAATATAAAAGAAGCTATTGGGAAGGACGTATGAAAAGAACGCAAACCATTAATGGTTTGGCAGATATTATAAATCAATACGATGTATTTATACTTGATCAGTGGGGCGTGATGCATGATGGGATAAAAGGATATATCCAAGCCATTAAATGTGTAGAAAAGTTACATCAAGAAAAAAAAGAAATAATTATAATTTCAAACTCTTCTAAAAGAAAAGAACCTACTATAAAAAGATTACCTAAACTGGGTTTTGATTCTAAATATTTTATGGAAGTTATCACAAGTGGTGAAATGATTTGGCAAAGCTTGAATAATGAAAGTTATAATTTTACAAAAAAATTAGAAAAAAATTGTTATCATATGTACGATCAAAGCAAAGAGGATGGAAAATATTATATTTGTGGATTAAAAAAATTTAATTTTGTAAAAAAAATAGAGGATGCAAATTTTATTTTAGCTTGTACACCCCTTCCAGGATATAATGTCATCGATTATATTCCTTTATTGACCAAAGCTTTAGATAATAAATTGCCCTTTATTTGTGCTAACCCAGATTATGAATCAGTAGAAAACAATTCTGAAGAAATAAATATTTGTACGGGAACTATTGCACAACTTTATAAAAGCTTAGGAGGTAATATTTTTATTTTAGGAAAACCTAAAATAGATATTTACATTGAATCCACAAAAAAAATAAAAAAATTAAATAAATCCAGAGTACTAGCAGTTGGTGATTCAATGTACCATGATATTCAAGGAGCAAATTCATTTGGAGTGGACAGCTTATTAATAACTTCTGGCATCCACAAATCGAGTTTTGATAGTAAAAAGCCTAGATGGGAGACAAATATAAATCAGATAAAAAACACAGGTATATCACCAACATTTTTATGTTCAAAATTTCAAATATAAGATTAGAAGCTTGACCTAATTGTAATTTTTCAATACTAATCCGGCCACATTATGTCCATGAAATGTAAATTAACCGGGAAAACCTTTCAGAGTGGTAACAATGTTAGTCATGCCAAAAATAGAACAAGAAGACGTTTTTTACCTAATCTTCAAAACATAACTTTTATTAGTGAAAAACTCGGAAGATCGATTCGGTTAAGAGTTGCAGCAAGCACAATTAGAACAGTTGAAAAAAGAGGCGGTCTTGATGAGTATTTGCTTAGTGCGTCTAATACAAAATTGCCTCCTGAAGCATTAAAGATCAAAAAGAAAATTTTATCTATTTCCAAATAATTAGGTGTCAAACCCTTTAAATATTTTTGAAGGATTCTATCACCTGTTTTCATTAAACTTTGATGGGTTTGTCACAACATTTAACAACATTCCAATTGAGTTTACATGGTTTGTATTTTTAGTTATGGTTTTCACCAGTATTTTAATATTTTTGAAATGTTTTGGAGAGGTTGGTTTGTATGTTTATACCTCTATAGCGGTAATAGCAGCAAATATACAAGTTTTAAAAATCGTTAAATTTTCTTTTTTTGCTGAACCAGTTGCATTAGGTACAATTTTATTTGCATCAATTTTTTTATGCACTGATATTCTTGCAGAATATTACGGAGGCAACAGTGCGAGAAAAAATATTTTAATAAGTTTCTTAGGTTTTTTATTAATGACTATATTGATGCTTTTTACTATTGGATTTAAGCCTCTTGATAAAATCACTGCAGGAGATAATTATTCTTGGGCACTTCCTTTGCAAGATAACTTACTAGGTGTATTTTTGCCATTTCCTATTTTCTTTATAGCAAGTATGATTGCTTATTTATTTAGTCAATTTTTTGATATATGGTTTTTTGAAAAAATTTCAGAATTTACGAATAAAAGATTTCTTTGGTTTAGAAATAATTTTTCTACAATAGTTTCATCGCTTGTTGACAACACTATCTTTAGCGTTTTTGCTTGGATAATATTTAACCCCAATCCACTAGACTTTAACACAGTGCTGTTTACTTTTATATTAGGAACGTATTTTCTAAGAATCTTTATAGCTTTATTTGATACGCCTTTTATCTATTTGGCAAAATACTTTTTACCAAATAATCATAATGAATAATTTTGAATGGAAAATTAAAAAAACGGCATCACAACATAGAGCAAGAACAGGAATAATAACTACTCCACATGGTAGAATTTACACGCCTGCATTTATTTTTTGCGGAACTAAAGCGGCGTTAAAATCAATTGGTGTTGAAGAAGCTAGAAAATACGGAACACAGATTATCCTTTCTAATACATATCACTTAATGCTTCAGCCAGGTAGTGAGGTTATTGCCGCGCATGGAGGATTGCATAAGTTTATGAATTGGAAAGGGCCAATGCTGACAGATAGCGGGGGATTTCAGATTTTTTCTCTAGGACATGGTACTGTAGCAGATGAAATCAAGGGAAGAAATTCAGATAACAACAGAAATATTTTTTTAATTAAAGTTTTAGAAGAGGGGGCATTATTTAAGTCTTATATAGATGGATCTAATCAACTTTTATCTCCTGAAAAATCTATTAATTTACAAAGAAAAATCGGAGCTGATTTAATATTAGTTTTCGACGAATGCACACCTTTTCATGTTGACAAAGTTTATACGGTTAACTCTATGAAAAGAAGTCATCGTTGGTCAAAACGTTCAATTAATAGTTTTCAAACAAATAGTGTTTTTAATTCTTGTACTGGTTCTGCGGGACCACAAGCTCTTTACGGTATTATTCAGGGTGGAATTTATCAAGAACTAAGGGATGAAAGTATAGAATTTAATATTGAAAATCCTAATTTTTTTGGATTAGCTATTGGGGGTAGTCTGGGATCTTCTAAGGAACAGATGCATGAATTAGTTAAATACACTTCTACAAAACTTGGGAATAAACATCCTGTTCATTTATTAGGTATTGGAGATCCATCGGATATTTGGAATGTAGTAAAATCGGGGATAGATACATTTGACTGTGTCAATCCTACACGTTTAGCAAGACATGGCGCAGCTTTGATGAAAACAAAGTCAGGAAAGATTAATATAAAAAATTCTATTTACAAAAATGATTTACTACCCCTTGACATAAATTGTAATTGTGCGACATGTAATAATTATTCGAGATCGTATTTACATCATTTATTCAAATCAGAAGAATTATTAGGTTTTCAGTTAATCTCAATTCATAATATTTATTTTATGAATAATTTAATGAGTTATATCAGAAAAGCCATAGAAGAAGATGATTTTGATGAAGCAGAGAATAGGTGGTATTTAAACTAAACTTTTTTTGTTGAAAATATATTTGATAACTCATTAAGAAGAACTTCACCCAACTGGTCAACATCCATTATGGTAACAGCTTTGCTATAATAACGAGATACATCATGGCCTATTCCTATAGCAATCAAATCAATATCAGTATTATTTTCTATTTGAGTTATCGATTCTTTTAGATTTTTTTCAAGATAGTTTCCTGGATTAACTGAAAGGGTTGAATCATCAACTGGGGCACCGTCACTTATAACAATTAATATTTTTCTATTCTCTTGTCTTCGATGAATTCTATTAAAAGCCCATATAAGAGCTTCACCATCAATATTTTCTTTCAAAATTCCTTCACGAAGTAGCAATCCTAAGTTTTTTTTTGATCTTCTCCATGGAGCATCTCCTGATTTATATATTATATGGCGTAAGTCATTAAGCCTTCCCGGATTAGGAGGTTTGTTTCCCCTAATCCATTTTTCTCTAGATTTTCCGCCCTTCCAGGCTTTTGTTGTAAAGCCGAGTATTTCAGTTTTAATAAGACATCTTTCAAGTGTTTTTGCTAAAATATCAGAACATAAAGCAGCTACAGTAATAGGTCTTCCTCGCATAGATCCAGAGTTATCAATTAGCAAAGTTACTATAGTATCTTTAAATTCAATATTTTTTTCATTTTTAAAAGATAATTTATTATTCGGGTTAGCAATTATTCTGGCAAGTCTAGAAGTATCAAGAAATCCTTCTTCTTGGTTAAATTCCCACTGCCTGTTTTGTTGCGCCAACAGTTTTCTTTGCAGACGATTTGCAATTTTAGCAATTAAAGATTTAAATGAAAAGACTTGTTGATCTAAAGACAAACGCAAGCGATCTAGTTCCTGGATATCACAGAGATCCTGAGCATTGACAATTTCATCATATTCATTGGTAAAATATTTGTAATTCTTTTTATTAAATGATTTAAGATCAGAAAAGTATTTTAAATTATTTTCATTGGAATCATCTCCCGCCTCTCCTTCTTCATCAACAGCAGAAGGTTGAGTTTCATCTGATAATAATTCAAGATCATATTTTTTATCCATTTTATCATTTTTATCATTTGAATTATTATCATTTGTTTTATTATCTTCCGATTCATCATTTTTCTCTAAAGATTTTTTTTCTTCATCATCTATATTTATCTTTTCGAAAAATCCTAAATTATCTAATATTATTTGAATTTGATTGGCAAAATTTTCTTGATTATCAATATTATTTCTTAATTTATTAAAATAATTTGAATATTGATCTCCTAATTTTTTTTTAATAATTTTTTTATAACTTATATATCTGCCATCTAATGTTTGATTTGTTAGTTCTCCATAACTCACATATTTGAATGCATTAACAAGATGATCCTTATTACTATTTTTTTCGTTAATATTTTTCAGATCGACATTGTGTTTATTATGAATATTTGATTTAATTCCTTTAAATATATTAGATCCTTTTGCCTCTATTCTAGACTGTTCCAGAACACGGAAAATTTCATTAGCTGTATCGTTTGAACTAAGATTTTTTTTATGGATTTGAGAATCATGTAACCGAAATTCTAACGCCATTGCATCAGCTTCAGCTCTGATATAGGTCAAGTTTCTTTTTAAGGATGATACACTCGGATTAGCTAAATTTACTTGCTCTCCATTAATTGATGGATTTTTATCAACAAAATTTATCTCGATTTTTCTAGATTTACCAATAGATTTTACAGTTGCAGAAAGTGATTTTTTGAATAGATCAACTATTTCTTCATTCTCTAACATTAATAACCTTGGCATCAGACATATCTATCCCAAAAGCTCTTTGATAATACTCATGAACAATAGATCTTTCAAGTTCATCACATCTATTTAAAAAAGAAAGTTTAAAAGAATACTCAAGATCATTAAAAAGAAGATAGTTTTCCGCCCATATAATTACAGTGCGAAGACTCATAACAGTGGATATATCTCCATTAATAAAACCTGACCGTGTTAAATCTGCAGTAGCTACCATATTTTTAATTATTTCTTTACCCTCCTTATTATCAAGATCATTAACCTTACTGAGAATAATTTTTTCTTCCTCTTCATTTTTCAGATAATTTAAAGAAGTGACAATGTTCCACCTATCCATTTGCCCTTGATTAATTTGTTGAGTGCCGTGGTAAAGTCCCGATGTATCACCTAAGCCTATTGTATTGGCAGTGGCAAACAATCTGAAATATTTATTTGGATTTATAATGCGAGACTGGTCTAGTAATGTAAGCCTTCCCTCTGACTCAAGTATGCGCTGAATAACAAACATAACATCAGGACGTCCTGCATCATATTCATCAAAGACCAGAGCAATAGGATTTTGATACGCCCAGGGGAGTATGCCTTCTTGAAATTCTGTAATTTGTTTTCCATCTTTTAGATCTATTACATCTTTTCCAATTAAATCTATTCTACTAATATGGCTATCTAGATTAATTCTGATACAGGGCCAATTAAGTCTAGCGGCAACTTGCTCAATATGGGTTGATTTCCCTGTCCCATGATAACCACTTATGAGAACTCTTTTATTTCCAGAAAACCCTGCCAAAATAGCTTTTGTAGTTTCTGGATCAAACTTATAATTTTTATCAATAGGAGGAACATAATCATTTTGTTTATCAAATCCTGATATCTTGAAAGGACAGTCAACTCCAAATAATTGTTTAGTATTGATTTCAACATTAGGCATCAAAGTGAAATCTGTGTTTTGTTTTTTTTCAATCATATATTTTTTTTTAGAAATTTTTTAAGCAATATTCTATAAGATTCGTTAATTTCTTTAAAATGGTTTTCAGCTTTTTTATTATTGTCATTTACATCAGGATGGAAAATTTTCACTAGTTTTTTGTATTTTTTTTTGATTTTTTCTAAGGAAATTGGCAAAGATAATCCTAGTGTTTTAAGACTTTTGTATTCCTCATTGTTTAATTTTTCTTCTAATGTCTTATTTTTTAGAAAATTTTGAAAATCCTTTTCTTTTTCAAATAAACTGTAATCATTATTAAAAAATTCTTTTAATTGAATGATAATATTATTCGGATTTCCTTTTAAAGGCCAGGAAGGCCTATCCCAAACGGCATCTTTTCTAATTGAAAGCTCTATTTGGTCAACATTCAAACCTTTGTAAAAGTCCCATGATTTGTTATAGGCGGTTACATGATTAAGACAAAATAAATAATATTCATATAGTTGCAGTCTTGATTTTGGAGCTTTATACTCACCTAGTTCACTACAAAGATCGTGATCACATAAATAAGTCGTCTTTCTACTTTCCCAAGAGAGATTATTTTTCACTATTTTATGTTTAAATTTTGCCATCTATTCAATATAATCTAAAATTAATGAATCGTAAAAATAAAATTGAATCAATTTTAAAAAAAAATTTTCTTGGCTGGGAAACTGTAGTAAATGACATTTCAATTTTGCATAAAGGTCATAATAATTACGATGGCAACAATGAAACACATTTTAGTATTTTTTTAAACACAAATAATAAAAATAAAGAATCAAAATTATCAATTCATAGAAAAATAAATAAATTATTAAAAGATGAGTTTAATTTAGGTCTTCACGCACTAGAGATAAAGATTATTAATTAATTTTTGTTATTTCTAAACGTGAGATTTGCTTACGTGAATGTGATAATACTTTGTAAGAAAAATATTTATCATTTACGATATCTCCATATAAAGGTATTTTTTTTGCGAGATTCATTACATATCCGCCAATAGTAGTAGCGTCACTTTCAGGCGAGTCTAAGTAAAACTTTTTGTATAAATCTTTTAAATTTTGTCCGCCCTCAGATATTATTTTTCCCTGACTATTAATTTTAAATTCAATTTGTGGAGCATCCATTTCATCAACAATTTCCCCCACTATTTCTTCTATAATATCTTCTAAGGTAATTAGGCCTAGTAATTCACCATATTCATCAATCACAAAAGACAAGTGTTCTTTTTTATTTTTAAATAAGACCAGTTGATCCAATAGATTTGTTGTTTCAGGAATAAACCAAGGTTTTTTTAAACGTTCAAGAATAATTTTTTTTCTATCTAAATCTTTATTAAAATCAATATTAAGAATTCTTTTATCAAGCAAACCAATGATGTTTTCTGGATTATTTTCCCAAAAAGGGATTCTTGTAAAATTACTTTTATTTATATTTTTAATAATTGTATTCAAATCTAAATCTGCATTTATAGAAAATATATTCTTTCTATGCGTAAATATCTCTTCAACAGTAGTATCATTTAATGTTAGTATACTTTGTAACATTTTTTTTTCATGCTCTGAGTCAGGACTAGAAGTTTTATAAAGATCAATTATTCCATGAAGTTCTTCCTCAGATTGTTCATCCGATATTTTAGTATCTGTAAAATTATTTTTATTTATTATAAAATTAACAATTGAATTAAAAAAAAATACAAAAGGGAAAAGCATTTTATTTAAGTAATAAATGAAAGGAGAAATAATCATTGCTGTTCTTGTTGGCTTATTAATAGAGTAAGTTTTTGGTAAAACTTCAGCAAATAAAACAAGTAAAAAGGTCATTAATAATGTTGCATAAAATATTCCAGTAATTCCAAATAAGTTATAAAAAAAAGCGGTTGCTAGTGAAGATGCCAAAATATTTACTAAGTTATTAGAAAGAAGCAAAGAAGATATAACTGTCTCTTTTTTATCAATTATTTTTATTAAATAGTTGGCGCTTTTGCTTCCTTTTTTTATTTTAGAAATAACTCTTGCTTTTGAAGCAGCAGTTATAGCTGTTTCGGATCCTGATAAAAATCCTGATAATAAAATAAGAAAAATAATTATCAGTAATAAAAATAAATTTAAAATAGACATAAAAAAAATTAATTGATTAAGTTTTTTAATTCTGCAATATTTAATCCTCTTTTGTAGTAGGCTTCACCAACCTTTTTGAGCAGTATTAAGTTTATCTTATTATTTGTATTTTTCTTGTCAGCTGTAATTGCTTTATATAACTTATTATTAATCATATATTTTGTTGAATAGGGTAATCCAGCTTGTTTGAAATGATTAATAATATCATCAAGTTCTGACCTTCTTATATTTTTCATTCTGTACGATATTTTTGTAGCAATAATCATGCCAATTGAAATAGCCTCACCATGCGTTAAGTTAGAACGAAATTTATTAATTGATTCCAATGCATGTCCAAAAGTATGTCCAAAATTAAGTAAAGCCCTTGAAGATAAATTAATAAGTTTTTCTTTTTCATCACTTTTTACATATTTTGCTTTTATTTTTATACTTTTTGAAATTGCGTAAGATAAAGTATTTTTTTTCAATAAAAATATGTTTTTAAAATTCTTTTTTAGCCAGATATAAAAATTTTTATCATTAATTAGGGCATGTTTTACTATTTCGGCATAACCTGTTCTTATTTGTTTTAAAGGCAATGATTTTAATATTGTTGGATCAATTATAACAATATCAGGTTGATAAAAGGTGCCAATAAGGTTTTTTCCATATATTGAATTAATACCATTTTTCCCACCAACTGAACTATCTACTTGTGATAAAAGAGTAGTAGGTATTAAAATAAATTTAACACCTCTTAAAATTGTACTTGAGATAAATCCACTGAGATCACCAACAGTGCCACCACCAATTGATATTATTGTTGAAGATCTATCAATTTTTTTTTGCAAAAGTTTAGAAATTAATTCCCAATAAGTATTTATCGATTTTAATTTTTCCGATCCATTAACTTTTATTAAGAATAAATTCTTTTTATTTTTTATAATTTTACTAATTTTTTTTGAAATTTTACTATCAACAATAAAAAATTTCTTTGAGTCAGATATAAGTTCTGATTTCAAATATGTACTTATCAAACCGTTTTCGATAACTATTTTGTATTTCTTGCTTTTAGTATTTATTAATATTTGTTTTTTCATGAAAGTTAGCGAATTTTTTTATAAAATTCTTACAGGTATCAATAGGTGAGCTGGTGTTTTTTATTATTATATCGGAAAGTAAATAATACTTTCTTCTGGTGATGTCTAGTTCTTTAACTTTTTCTTCAAGATCAACATTTTTTAGTAAAGGTCGATTAGTTGATTTTTTTAATCTTTTTTCAAGTTTCAATAAACTTACATCTAAAAAAAGAGTAATTGAATTTTTCTTTAATTTGTCTCTAATTAACTCACATAAAATAGTTCCACCACCCAAAGATAATACAACATTTTTTTTTTCAATTAATTTAAGTACAATTTTTGTTTCAATATTTCTAAAATATTCTTCACCTTTCTCTTGAAAGATTTTATTTATAGATTTCTTGGTAAATCTTATAATTTCATGATCACTGTCTATGTGTCGAAAATCAATTTTTTTTGCAAGAATTTTACCCACGATAGATTTACCTGCGCCCATATGGCCTATAATAGCAATGTTATTTTTCTTTAATTCTTTTAATTTGTTCTTAAACTCAAGGTTTTTCATAATTTTGACAATATTTTAACTCAATTGATAAAAATAACTTAAAAAAAAAATAATTATCTGTATTTATCGCTTTTTATAACACTAATTTGAAATTTAATTATGAAAAAAATATATTTAATAATAATTATTTTATTTATTTTTCTGATTGTTGTATCAACTTTATTGTTTATAGACATACCATCACCATCAAAATTAATTTCTGAAAATTATACTTTAGAAATAAAATGAAAATTTTACTATCTCTTCTTATTTTTTTTACTTTAGCTTTTAATGTTTTGGCTGAGGATATCAAAATAATTGAGTTGCATAATCAAACCATTGATCAAATAATGTTAAATTCAAGTAGTGATAATAGTGATAGTGATAATAGTGATAATGAAGAATTAAAAAACTCGAATTCAATTATTGAAGAAGAAAATGTTATTATTAATTTAGAGGAAAGTAATTCAAGTGACACTATCACAGCTTTCCCTGATTTTTGGGAAAATGCTGACAAAGATGAATTGTTATTTTTATTTGATAACTTGCAAATCACAAACTCCTTAATTTTGAATAATACATTAATTAATACACTTGTATTAAATAGTTTGCCACCTCGAGATTTTAAAGAAGATGAGTTCAATCATTTTAAAATAATTAATTTGATTAAAATTGGACAAAGAGAAAAAGCATTTAATATGATTGAAAGAATAAATGAAAAAACAGATTATGTAGATTCTTTTAATTTATTTAAATTGAATTATTATTTTTCAACATATGAACTTAATCAAGCATGTGATTTTAGTAATTCAATTAACCGTAAAAAATCTAAGATTAATGAAAATTTTTTATTAAAGATTGATATTTTTTGTACATTTCTTCAAGAAAAGATTGAAGAAGCTGATTTTCTGAATTCACTTCTTGAAGAAATGAATGATCAGGATGATTATTTTCAAAAAATATTTTTTAATTTAAAAGAAACAAATAATAACCAAGAAGATTTTAATTCCCTTAATTATGATGAAAATTCAATGTCACTTTATAGTGCAATGGTCAGAGTTGGGGAGATGCCATTAAATAATAAGTTTTTAATGTATGACCCGATGAATTTTTCAATGCCAATTGTTCTTAGTGGATCATCTGATATTTCATTAAGATTACAAGCTGCTCACAAAGCATATCAACAAGATAAATTTAATGCTGAGAGTTTATCTGCATTGTATCAAACAGTTGATTTTAATTATGATGAATTAACTAATAGTGAGTTAGAAAAATTTCATGGCAATATTGAAGTTGCTATGTCTTTTCTTTTTCAAAAAGCTAACATACAACTTTTGCCAATTAGTAGGGTTCAATCATTGGTTGATTTTTGGTCTTATGCAGAAAAAGAGAACTTAGGCATGTTAGCATATGATATTTCTCGCAGTTTAATTGATAAGTTGGAACCTTCATCAGAGTTATCTGAATACGGAGTCCAAATTGCTAAGGCACATATATATAATAATAATTTTGAATTAGCAGATAAGTGGATTTTATTTACAGAAAATTACCAACATGAAGATGAAAATTTTATAGAAAAAATTCATTCTATAAAGATTCTCTACAATCTGAAGAAGTCAACTGATGACGATCAGTTTATTAATATTTTATTAAACAGTGATCTTTTAAAAGAAATAAAAGAAGATACTATTAAGCAAGAAATATTTCTAACAATTTTATCAGTTATTAGTGAGAATAATGATAAAGTTTTAAGTGGAAATAGAAATCTCCTTGATCAAAGATCTATGCCCTCAAGATACTTATTAAATAAAATAAAGGATAGTAGCAAAACTAATAATTATGGAGAACTATTATTAAGTATTAATATCTCTATAATTGATAAAACCTGGGCAGATATCCATCCTGAACATTTACGAATTATATTAACTGCACTTCGAGGAATTGAAATTGAACATATTTTTCGAGATATAATTCTTGAGATTCTAGAAACGAGCGAAATAATTTAATGAATAAATATTTTGATTTTGAAAAATCAATTGAAATTATTGATAATAAAATCAAAATATTAGAAAGTAATAATAAAGACAATAATTTTGATTTGATTCAAAATTATAATTTAGAAAAAAAAAATTTATTAAAAAAAATTTATAGTTCATTAACATCTTGGCAAAAAGTACAAATAGCTAGACATTCTAGTCGGCCACATACACTAGATTACATAAATAATATATTTATAAATTTTGTTCCTTTGTCTGGAGATAAAAAATTTGCAGAGGATCAAGCTATTCTTGGCGGTCTTGCAAAAATTGATGATTTATCTGTGATGGTAATAGGAAATGAAAAAGGCAACTCAATGGAAAGTAGAATTAAACATAATTTTGGGATGGCAAAACCAGAAGGTTATAGAAAAGTTCAACGTTTGTTAATTTTAGCAGAAAAATTACAATTGCCTATCGTGACGTTTGTTGATACCGCAGGAGCTTTTCCTGGAAAAGAAGCTGAAGAGAGAGGTCAATCAGAGTCAATTGCATCATCAATTGCACAATGTTTGAAAGTTAAGACTCCTATAATTTCAATAATAATAGGCGAAGGGGGTTCAGGTGGAGCTATAGCTTTAGCTACTGCAGACAGAATTCTAATGTTAGAAAATTCTATTTTTTCGGTTATTTCTCCTGAAGGATGCGCATCTATTCTTTGGCGTAATACAGAAGCAGTTCAAAAAGCAGCTAAATCACTTAAGTTAACCGCAGAGGACTGCATAAAACTTGATATAATAGATGAAATTATAAAAGAGATGCCAGGAGGGGCTCATAGGCATCCAAATGAACAATTTTTATTAGTAAAAAAAACTATCATAGCAAATCTTAAAGAACTTATAAAATTGCCTGTTGAAAAAATAGTTGCTAAAAGAAACGAAAAATTTATAAATATAACACTCAATTAAGAGCCATGACAAATTTTATATTTTTTTCCTGAACCACAAGGGCAAGAATCATTTCTCCCAATTTTTTTATTTAATATATTAGGTCCAACACCTACTTTTTTTTCAATATTAGCCCCTTTACTGGAAGCCAATATTTCAATATTAAAGAGAGTTTTTAATACTTTTTCATTTTGAGATGAAAGCATTTGATCAAAATAATCAAAAGATTCTTTTTTGTATTCATAAAAAGGATCTTTTCCACCCATAGCTCTTAAATTAACACTTCCTCTTAAGGAATCCATAGCGGCTAAATGGTCTCTCCAGTCTTTATCAATTTGAAAGAGCATGATTCTTTTTTCTGCAAACTTCATCAAGTCATTAGAATATTTATTTTTTTTATCACTATATTTCTTATTTATTTGATCTAGAATTCTTTTTTTAATTTCATCATCATCAACTCCTTCTTCATCTATCCAAGAATTGATTGGCAGATTTATTCCAAATATTTCATTAATTTTTTTATTAAGCAAACTCCCATCCCACTCATGGCTATATTTTTTAGGTGGAATGGATTCTAAAATAATAGAAGTAACAAGATCAATTATCATTTCTTTGATTATTTCTGATTGATCAGAAGTGATTAATATTTCTTTTCTGTTTTCATATATAATTTTTCTTTGATCATTCAAAATATCATCAAACTTTAGTATCTGCTTTCTAACATCATAGTTATAAGACTCTACTTTTTGTTGCGCTCTTTCAAGTGCTCTTGTGATTAGAGAATGCGTTATTGCTTCTCCTTCTTTGACCCCGAGTTTTGACAAAACATTTTCAAGAGTTTTTGATCCAAAAATTCTCATAAGATCGTCTTCTAGTGAAAGAAAAAAGATACTTTCACCAATATCCCCCTGTCTACCAGAACGGCCTCTCAACTGATTATCTATTCTTCTACTCTCATGTCTTTCTGTGCCAATGACTAATAAACCACCAGATTCTATTGCAAGTTTTTTGTTTTTATTATTGTCACCATCATCTCCTCCTAATTTAATATCAGTTCCACGACCAGCCATATTTGTTGAAATTGTGACATTTCCAGGCATACCAGCCTTCATAATTATTTCCGCTTCTTTATTATGTACTTTTGCATTTAGGACACTATGTTCAATATTATTTTTTAATAAAATTTTTGATAATATTTCCGAACTTTCAACTGATGTGGTGCCAATCAATATAGGTTGCATTCTGTTATGTCTTTCAATTACTAAATTTAATATAGCATTATACTTTTCACTTTTAGTTAAATAAATTTTATCATCTTTGTCATCTCTATTGATCGGAAGGTTTGGAGGTATTTCAACTACTTCTAAATTATAAATGCCTTCTAATTCAGCTGCTTCAGTTGTTGCAGTTCCTGTCATTCCAGATAATTTTTTATATGTTCTAAAAAAATTTTGATAAGTAATTGCAGCAATTGTTTGATTTTCATTTTGAATTGCTAAACCTTCTTTTGCTTCAATTGCTTGATGTAGGCCATCACCATATCTTCTTCCCTCCATAGGTCTTCCACTTAACTCATCAATTATTACTATATTTTTATCTTTGATTATATAATCCTTATCTTTAATAAATATTTTTTGTGCTCTTAGGGCTTGTATGATGTTATGATTTAATGACATATTATCTAAATCTTGCAAAGTCCCACCCTTAATTATTTCATTTTTTATTAATAAATTTTCAACAACTTCCATTCCGCTATTTGTTAACAAAATTGATTTACCCTCTTCATTAATTTCATAATCAGAATTTTTTAAAATTTTAACTAAAGAATTTATTTTTGGATAAATATCAATAGAGCTTTCTGATTGAGCAGAAATTACCAGTGGTGTCCGCGCTTCATCTATTAGAATACTATCAACCTCATCAACAATTGCAAAGCCACTTTTTTTAAAACATAAACTTTCATAACTATTTTTTAAATTATCACGCAAATAATCAAAACCAATTTCGTTATTAGTTGCGTAAATAATATCACAATCATATTCTTGAAGTCGTTTTTCTTGATCTGTATTGGAATTTATACAACCAACAGTTAAACCCAAAAATTTATATATTTCTCCCATCCATTTTGTGTCTCGATCAGCTAAATAATCATTAACAGTTATAATGTGAACAGGATCTCCATTTAGTGAATTTAAATAAGCTGATAGTGTTGCAACAAGTGTTTTACCTTCGCCTGTTTTCATTTCAGCAATCATACCTTTGTGGAGAACAATTCCACCAAGCAATTGCACATCAAAGTGCCTTAGGTTTATTGTTCTTTTTGAAACTTCTCTCACAACAGCAAAAGTTTCTGGTAAAATATCATCAAGAGAGGAACCTTTAGCAATTAGTTCTTTGAAATAATTAGTTTTATTTTGCAGATCAATGTTAGATAAATTTTGAAATTTTGGTTCAAATTCATTAATTTTATTAATTATTTTTGAAAATGATTTGAGATGTCTTTTACTTGCTGAACCAAATAACTTATTTACAATATTTAGCATTTTTATGGTAAAGGCTGATAACACATGCCTTGGCTTTGTTCTATAATGTTTTTTTAAGATTGATGAAAACTTTTTTATGAAACCAAACCTTAGTTCACCATTTAAACCAAAAAGTATAAAAGATTATAGACCTCAAGATCTAAAAATTTATACTTTAAGAGCTGGTTTTAAAAAAAAGAACAAAGATTTATTAGTTATTGTTTTTGATAAAGTAATACCTGTGGCTATTGCTTATTCACAAACTTCAATGCCATCCGCTCCAATTATTTGGGATAAAAAAAATAATAATAATTTTTGTAAAGCACTAATTGTTAATTCCGGAAATGCCAATGCGCATACTGGCACAAGAGGTATTAATCAAATTGAAAAATATACAAAAGTAGCTTCTAAAATATTCCAATGTAAAAAAAGTGAAATACTAGTCTCTTCAACTGGGGTAATAGGAGAAGAACTAGACTCTACAAAGATAATAAAGAAATTAAATTGTATATCTAAAACTTCATTAACAAGCATTAATAGCGCAGCAAAAGCTATCATGACTACTGATACATTTCCTAAAATAGAAGTTGTTAGATTTAGATATAAATTAAACCAAATAACAATTTATGGTTTTGCCAAGGGATCGGGAATGATTGCACCAAACATGGGTACTATGTTAGCTTATATTTTTATTGAAGCTCCACTGAAAAGAACGGAACTAAAAAGAATGCTTAAAAAATATATAGATTCAACATTCAATTCGATTTCTGTTGATGGAGATACTTCAACAAGTGATACAATAATATTATTTTCTACTGGCTTAAAAAAACCAAAAATAAAAATGAGTAATACTTTGTTAAAGAAAATATCAAAAAATGTGCATGACATAATGTTAAATTTATCAAAACAAATTGTATCTGATGGCGAGGGAATATCTAAATTAATAGAAGTTACAGTCTCTAATGCAAAAAATAAAATTCAAGCTTCAAAAGTGGCGTTTTCTATTGCTGAATCTAACTTAGTAAAAACTGCAATAGCGGGTGAAGATGCTAATTGGGGAAGAATTGTTATGGCAATTGGTAAGGCAGATAAACACATTGATCAAAATAAAGTAATTATTAAATTTGATAATTTAGTTGTAGCAAAAAAAGGAGCAATGTATAAAAAAATTGATTTAACAAAACTTAATCGCTACATGAAAAATAAAGTTATTAAAATTAAAGTAAATTTAGGAATAGACAAATATACTAAAAAAGTATGGTCATCAGATTTAACCCATGAATATATCAATATCAATTCTGATTATAGATCATAGTTATTTTTTTGAATAAAACTTTTTCTCTTTGATGTATACATGCTATTCAATGATTAGATTTTATAATAACAGTATATTTAGATTAGTATCATGAGCGTCCTGACAAAAGAAATTCAAAATATAATAATAGAAAACAATAATATGATTAATGAAAATATTGTTGAAATAAATTATTTAGATAAATTAAAATATTTAATCATAAATAATATAAAAAATAATCAAGATAAATTTGCAATTGATAATCTACTAGCTGATCTAAAGGAAAAAAACAACCAATCAGAAAAATTTGAATTTAAAAAAAAATCACTAATTTTTTCAATTACCGTATACGAAAATTCATTATCTAAAATTAAATCGTGTTATGATAATGACACTTTATTTATAGTAATTGACGGTATTAAAATAGTTTCATTATTTGATTTGAATGATAAGAAAAAAAAAGTATCGTTATCTATTTCAAAAAATATGGGTCTAGTTTTAAGTAAAAATATGATTATAAGTGAAAATATTGGTGCAGGTTCAATTATCATGGATATAATTTTAAAAAAAAACTATGAATGTTGAAAACTAATATTTAGATACAATATTATATAAAATGATTGTTTATAATTTAATTTGTAAAATTTGTTCTGTAGAATTTGAAGGCTGGTTTGAGAGTGCTAAAGAATTTGATAGACAAAAAAGAAAGAGAATTATTAATTGTCCTAGTTGTAACAGTACATTTATAAAAAAATCATTGATGGCTCCTAATCTTCCAACAAAAAACAATTCAAAAAAAGAGATTAAAATAAAAAAAACTGTGATGAATAATATTAATAAATACAAAAAAATTATTGAAAAGAATTTTGAATATGTTGGTGATAAATTCACTGAGGAAGCAAAAAAAATGAAATATGGTGAAAAAGAAGAAATACCAATTTATGGTGAAGCAACTATAGAACAAACTAAGGAACTAGCCGAAGAAGAAATTAATGTAGTCCCTCTTCCATGGGTGTCTACAAAAAAAACTAATTAGATCTTATTGCCGTGCAAAAATAATTTATAAGGTAATTATTTTTGTCTAGCATCCATTGACCAGATAACGGGTTGAAAATTAAACCAGTAACGTCTGTTACATTGATTTTGTTTTTATTTAAAAAAGGTTTTAATTCTTCGGGTTTAATTAGCTTACTATATGTATGAGTTTTTCTGGGAACCCAATTTAAAATATTTTCAGCAATAAAAATTGCAAATAATTTTGAAAAAAAATTTCTATTTATTGTTGATATTATTATCTTTCCTTCTGGATTTAATAATTTTTTTACATTTATAATTATTTTTTTCCAATCTTCTATATGTTCTAATACCTCGAGAATTAATACAGCATCATATTTTTTTTTAAGTTTGAGACTGTTTATATCTTGATGTAAATATTCTATGTTAGTGTTTGATTTTTTCGCATGTTTTTTTGCTGCAATAATATTTTGTTTTACAAAATCAACTCCAGTTATATTTGCCCCTAAACGCGCTAAAGGTTCACAAACTAATCCTCCACCGCATCCTAAATCCAAAATATTAAAATTACTAAGAGATTTTTTTGAATATTTTTTGTCAAACAACTTATTTTTTATATAGGTTATTCTTATTGGAGTTAATGTGTGTAGTATTTTAAATTTGCCATCAGGATCCCACCACTCATCTGCAAGAGTTTCAAAATGATCAAATTCTGAAGTTTTAGAGGTAATTTTTATCATATGTCTTGTTACTATTAATTAAAAATTATATGGAGCTATTTCAATTTAATATATTAATAATTTAAGTCAATGAAGATAGTTGTTATGAAGTTTGGCGGCACCTCTGTGGCCGATATCAATAGGATTAAGAATGTAGCTTCAATTATTGATAAGAATTATAAAAAGTACAAATTAGTTATTGTTTTATCTGCAATGGCAGGAGTTACTAATGATTTACAAAAATTAATTGATCAAATTGATTATAAATCATCAAAAGAAAGTGACTTAGTTCTTACTTCGGGCGAACAGGTAACTGTTGGTCTTTTATCTATGATATTAAATAAGATGAAAATCAAAAGCATACCATTGCTAGGATGGCAAGTGCCAATAATTACAGATTCGTCTTATGAAAAAGCAAAAATTTTAAATATAAATAAAAAAAATATATTAACATATTTAGTTGAATATGATGTAGTTGTTCTAGCTGGATTTCAGGGCATAAGCACAGAGGGAAAAATAACATCTATTGGAAGAGGTGGCTCAGACACAACAGCTGTAGCAATAGCCTCTTCATTAAACGCTGAAAGATGTGATATTTTTACAGATGTAGAAGGAGTGTATTCTGGTGATCCTATTATTATAAAAAATGCAAAAAAAATTGATAAAATTTCTTATGAAGAAATGTTGGAGATGTCATCTATGGGTGCTAAAGTTCTCCATACTCGGTCTGTTGAGTTGGCAATGAAGAATAATTTAACACTTCAAGTTTTATCTTCTTTAACAAATCAAGAAGGCACCTTCATTGTAAATGAGAAAAAATTAATAGAAAAAGAAGTAGTAAGTGGAGTTTCATATAGCAAAGATGAATCTAAAATTACAATATCCGGCATACCCGACAAGCCAGGAATTGCTGCGAAAATATTCAGAATTTTATCAAGAAACAATATTAATATTGATATGATTGTTCAAAACATATCTCAAGATGGCATTAGTGCTAATTTGACATTTACAGTACTAAATAAGGATATGAAAATATCTAAAAATCTTTTAGAGAAAAATAGTGAAAAAATACTTTATAAGCAACTTTCAACCAACTCTGAAGTTGCCAAAATATCTGTAATTGGGATGGGTATGATGTCACAATCTGGTGTTGCTGAGAAAATGTTTAAAACATTAGCAGATCAACAAATAAATATCTTAGCTATATCAACTTCAGAAATTAAAATTAGTGTTCTAATTGAAGAAAAATATACTAATAAGGCGGTTAATTCTCTTCATTTTGCGTATAAACTTGGCATTAACAATTGATTTGATTTTTTTTACATGTAAACAAGTATTTCATGGAATTTGTTGGCGAACATTTAAAAAAATCAAGATTAAAGAAAAAAATTCATCTCAAAACTGTTGCTGAAAAACTAAATATTCAACTGAGTTTCCTTAAAAAGATTGAAAATAACGATTTTTCTGATTATTTAAATTTAGTGTATATAATTGGGTATATTCGTGCATATGCTAAATTATTAGGTCTAAACGAAAATGAGGTTATAAAGCAATTTAAAGATCAAAATTTAATTGATAAAGAAGACTTAATTGATGAACTATCAAAACCTCTACAAAGAAGTAATTTTTATTTTTTAGTAAAAACTTTTTCCGTTTTTTCAATCATTTTAATTTTTTTTAGTTTTTATTTCATATTTATTAAAACAAATGACATGCATCCAAATTATTCTATTCTTCCTGATATACCAGAAAGTTTAGAATCTGAAATTGAAGAAATTGAAATTCAATCAACTCTTAGAAATGTCAACAAAATACAATCTGAGAATAGTGTAAATGAAGTATCAAATTTAATATTGAGAAACATTAATCTTAATGATGATTACATTATAAATGAAAGTAGTGTAATTGCATCTACTCATGAAAATCAACCTGTTGAATTAGATAATATAATCACTTTAAAAATTTTTAAACCAACATGGATTCAACTTCGAAATAAAGAAAACCAAATTGTATTAAGTAGACTAATGGTTGACAACGAAGAATATTCATATTCTGTTGTTGACAATTTTACTCTTACAACAGGCAATGCTGGCAATATTCTTGTTTTAATAAATGGAAAAGCAAGAGGTAAGGTTGGGAAAAAAGGCGAAGTAATAGATTCTTTAATTATTAGTTCTGATTTTAATAATTAATTGATACAAATCATTAATGTGTCGTTCATATCAAAAAATTGATAGGCGAAAATCTAGAGCTATACATCTCGGCAATGTCAAGATTGGAGGAGGTGCTCCAATTAGTGTTCAAACAATGACAAATACTATTACTTCTGATGTCAACTCCACTCTTTCTCAAATTGATCGTGTCAGAAATGTTGGAGCCGATATTGTAAGAGTATCAGTTCCTGATCAAGAATCTTCATCGGCGCTAAAAAAAATATGCAAAAAAAGCAAAATCCCCATAATTGCCGATGTGCATTTTCACTATAAAAGAGCAATAGAATCAGCCATAAATGGAGCATCTTGTTTAAGAATAAATCCTGGCAATATTGGCTCAAAAGAAAAAATTAAAGATGTGATTAAGGCAGCAAAAGATAATAATTGTGCTATACGAATAGGGGTTAATGGGGGGAGTCTTGAAAGAAAAATTTTGGAAAAATATCAAGAACCTGTCCCTGAAGCTTTGGTAGAAAGTGCTACAGATAATATAAAAATTTTGGAAGACAACAATTTTTTTAATTTTAAAATCAGCGTTAAGGCCTCAGATGTTTTTTTGGCTACAAAAGCATATGAAATTTTAGCAAACAAATGTGACTATCCTTTACATCTAGGTATTACAGAAGCGGGGGGCAGAAGATCAGGATCTGTCAAATCATCTATAGGAATTGGTAAACTGTTACTTATGGGTATTGGAGACACAATAAGAGTTTCGTTATCTGATGAGCCGGAAGAAGAAGTAAAAGTTGCATATGATATATTAAAAAGTTTAAGTTTGAGGCATAGAGGTGTTAAAATTATCTCTTGTCCTTCATGCGCTCGTCAACAATTTCCTGTAGTAGAGACTATAAGAAAATTAGAAAAATCTCTTGAAGATATTTCAGCCCCTATAACAATTTCGATAATTGGATGTGTTGTTAATGGTCCTGGTGAAGCTACAATGACTAATGTTGGGATAACTGGAGGTGGAAATAATACTCATATGGTATATATTAATGGTAAAAAAGATCATCGTATTAAAAACGAGGATTTACCAACTTATCTTGAAGACATCGTACGTAAAGAAGCAAAAAATCAAATAGTGAATAAATTATGAAACCTCAACCTGTTCGTGGTACGCATGATATCTATGGAAATGATTTGGAAAAATTTAATGTTATAGAAAAATCGATAAAAGATTCAGCAAATTCTTTTGGATTTAACGAAATCATCACCCCTATTTTTGAGTCGTCTGATTTATTCAGCAAGCCATTAGGTGAACAAAGTGATGTTGTACTTAAAGAAATGTATACTTTCAGTGATAGAAATAATTCATCTTTGACGCTTAGACCAGAATACACAGCACCTATAATACGTGCTGCAATATCAAATAATCTTCTTAATCAACTTCCTGCAAAGTTTTTTGGAATTGGTCCGATGTTTAGAAGGGAACGACCTCAGAAGGGTCGATTTAGACAATTTTATCAAATGAATTTTGAAGTTTTTGGTACAAATGATGCATTGGCAGATGCAGAATTAATATTACTCGCTAGTTCAATTTTAATGAATGTTCTTCCTAACCAACAATTTAAACTTCATGTTAATTCTCTTGGTGATAGAGATACATTAAAATCATATAAATTAAAGCTATCTTCTTTTTTCAGTAAATACAAAAACGATTTATCTGAAGATAGTCAAAGCAAAATAAATACTAATCCTCTAAGAATTTTAGACTCAAAAAATCCTAAAGATATAGAGATTAGTAAAGATGCTCCTGATATTACGAGTTTATATTCAAGTGATGCAAAGAAAAAATTTGAAGATATACAAGCCTTGCTAAATGAAACAAGTATGTCGTTTGTTGTTGATAATACTCTAGTACGAGGACTAGATTATTACTGCCATACTGTTTTTGAATTTAAAAATGATAATTTAGGTGCACAAGATACTGTTATTGGGGGTGGTAGATACGATGGTCTTATTAAAATGATAGGTGGGCCTGATATACCTGGTGTTGGATGGGCTGGGGGAATAGACCGATTAATGTTACTTATGGAGTTGCCTAAAAAAAATAAAATTAGAAATCATCTCATTGTAATTAATGAGTCTTTAAAAAATTTTGGTATCAAAATATTAAACACACTACATGAAAATCAAATACCTATTTATTGGGGTTATAAATATAACTTAAAAAAATCTCTTGCATTTGCGAATGATAAAAAGGCTGAGTTCGTTATTATTATTGGAGAAGATGAATATAAAAATAATAAATATACGTTAAAAAATTTATTAGACTCTTCTCAGGAAACATTGTCACTAGAAGAATTAATTAACAAATTAAGTTAATGAATAATTTTAAAAATCAGTTTGACATAATTGTCAAAAAGTATCAAAATATTGAAAAAAGCTTATCTAACCAAAACAATTTAGATAGAGATAAGTTAATTAAATTAAATAAGGAATATTCTGAATTAACGCCTATTGTAAATTTAATTAATCAATATAATTCTGTAAAAAAAGATATTGAAAATCTAAATTCTTTATTAGATGATAAGGATAGTTCCATACAAGAGATGGCAGAGGACGAACTAAGAGAAAAAAACAAAAATATTAAATCACTAGAACAAGATTTATTGAAGTTTCTTATTCCAAAAGATGTTAATGATGAAAAAAACTCTATTTTAGAAATACGTGCTGGTACCGGAGGTGACGAAGCCTCTTTATTCGCAGCTGATCTATTTGGCATGTATCAGAAATATTCTGGTCATAATAGTTGGGGCTTTGAGATCTTATCTATATCTGAGACTGGACTTAATGGGATTAAAGAGGTCATTTGTAATATCTCAGGACAAAATGTTTTTTCAAAGTTAAAGTATGAGTCAGGAGTTCATAGAGTACAACGTATTCCGTTAACAGAGACAAGTGGGCGAGTGCATACTTCAGCTGCTACAGTAGCAGTATTGCCTGAAGCAGAAGAGATTGATGTAATAATTGATGAAAAAGATTTACGTATTGATGTTTTTCGTTCAAGTGGACCTGGAGGACAATCAGTAAATACAACAGATAGCGCAGTCAGAATAACTCACTTACCTACTGGTATAGTAGTTTCTCAACAAGATGAAAAATCACAGCATAAAAATAAAGCTAAAGCTTTAAAGATTCTTCGTTCAAGAATTTTGGATAAAGAGATCCAGATGAATGAAGAAGAGAGGGCAAAGAATAGAAAGTCTCAAGTAGGCACAGGAGACAGATCAGAGAGAATTAGAACTTATAATTTTCCTCAAGGAAGAGTTTCTGATCATAGAATAAACCTTACGCTTTACAAGTTAAACGAAATTTTAGAAGGACATTTAGATGAGATAATAAATCCTTTAATTACGGATGATGAAGCTAAAAAAATAACTAATCTTGAGAGTGAATAATTTTATTAAAATCCATTTAGACATTTTACATGAAAAAAAGTTTGCTGATCCTATTATTGAACTCAGAGCGTTACTTAATAAAACATCAATTTTAAAAAAAGAAATAATTTTGAGTAATTTTAATATAAATCAAATTAATCTTAGTCTATTTCAATTAGCATTTGAAAGAAGAATAAAAAGAGAGCCTTTAGCAAAAATTTTTCGCGAAAAAAATTTTTGGAAATATAGTTTTGCTGTTAATAAAAATGTTCTTGACCCTAGACCTGAGACAGAATTAATAATTGAAACTGTTGAAAAATATTTTCAGAACAAAAAACAAAAACTAAAAATTATTGATCTTGGAACAGGATCAGGCTGTTTAGCTATTTCATTGGCTAAGATGTATAAAAATTCAATGATTACTGCAACTGATATCTCTAAATCCGCTCTATATGTAGCTAAAAAAAACTCAAAAAAACTCAATGTTTGTAAACAAATTAAGTTTAAATGTTGTAATTGGTATGAAACCAAAAAGAATTTTGACATTGTTGTAACAAATCCTCCATATTTAACAGATGATGAATACAAAAATTTAAGTAAGGAAATAAAACTCTATGAACCTAAAATAGCTCTTAGAGGAGGAAAAGATGGACTATCTTGTTTTAGAAAAATTGCCTATAAAATTAATAAAATTACTCATTTTAAATCATTGTGTTTTATAGAAATTGGACACAATCAAAAAGATAATTGTATCAAAATATTTGAAGAATTTCACATGTATTGCGCTGATATTATTATTGATTATCAAAATTATGAGAGAATATTGGTTTTAAAAAAAGAAAAAATATCAAATAAAGATTGATTAATTATATTAAGAATGTAGTAAGAATGCTGTTTTTATTTATTGAAAACTGTTTTTTTTTTTAGAGTTTTCCAAATAATTTATTTTTTTATTGAATAATTAATATGTATGTAAAAAAAAATACACGTGTAACGTTTAGATCAAATAGAAGACAAGGTCATAAGAGAAATAGTAATTTTTCAAATGGCAAAGGACGTAACAAAGGAAATGTTACTCAACAATATCAGAAATATCTAAAGCTTGCTAAGGAGGCCTCTTCTACAGGCGATAGGATTCAATCGGAATATTATTATCAATTTGCTGATCATTATTCGAGATTAATGCTTGAATTAGGATTATTAATTGATGATAATGTAGAAAATCAAAAATTTGTAGAGACAAAATCGATTGAGGAAAAATCTGGAAATAACGATAATTCTGGTGAGATAGAAACTAATAAAGATGAAGAAGCTGCAGAAACAGAAAATAATAATGATCATAAATCAATCGAATCTGTTCCATTTATTTCACAACCAGTTAAAAAAATTCATAAAAAATAAAGAAAATCTGATTAATTTATTCGTAGAGATAAAATAAAAAATTTGAATATATAATTTTTATATCCTTCTTAAATTTTTTCAATTCATTACCTTTTAATACTTTACCAGAGGGTAAATTTATTTTCATAGGATTAATATGTTTGTTTTGATATATTATTTCATAATGCAAATGCGGCCCAGTAGATTTTCCAGTTGAACCAACATATCCAATAGTTTCACCTTGGTTAACTCTTTTCCCTTTATAAATATTTTTTTCATAATTATTCAGGTGAGCATAAGCAGTTTTATAAGAACCATTGTGTCTAATACGAATGTATTTTCCATAACCACTATTATTACCTATAAAATCAATAACTCCATTTCCTGCAGCATATACAGGAGTTCCTTTTGGGGCGGCAAAATCAACACCTTTATGTAATTTGTTATAACCTAAAATTGGATGTTTTCTTACTCCGTATGATGAAGAAAGTCTTGCTCCATCAATTGGGGTTTTCATTAAAGCTTTTCTAACATTTTTTCCTTCTTTATTAAAAAAATCAAAATGACCATTTTCATCATTAAAAATAAAATATTCAAAAATATTTCCATGTAAATTTAATTTGATATATTTTATATTTCCATAGGAAACATTTTCTCTACTATTACTAACAATAACTTCATAGAAAATTTCAAATTCATCATTTTTTTGAATATCACGTTGAAAATCAACATCAAAACTAAACAGCTTAATTGCCTCTGATAAAATTTCAAGAGGAAGTCCGTCTGTTTTACCATCTTCATAAAGAGAAGATTTAATAAAAAATTTGTTCGACTTAAAATATTTCGTTAGCTTTACTTTTTTCTTTGATAATGTAATTTCTGTTTTTTTAATTTCAATAATAATATCAGTTGAAAAATCTATTGGAATTATTATTTTCTTAGTAATTTTTTCATGATCCTGATAAAAATAAATTTCTTGATCAATTTTAAGATTTCTTAAATCGTACTCTTTATTTAATTCATTTATAATTTTGTTTTTAATTTTATTGTTTTGAAAATATGGATCTATTATTTTGCTAAATGTATCATTCTTTTTTATTTTAATGATTATTTTATTTTCAACAATAATTTCATTCTTTTTTGATTCATGAAAAATATCTGTATTATTTGATTTATTAATATTATTGTTTTTTTTAACAATAATATTAGTTTTTAATTTTAAAAGAGTAATATTATTTGATTTATACAGATCTAATGACACATATCCTAAGTAGAAAAAATATGCACTAAGACAAATCGTGCATATACTTATGAAAAATTTAATTAATAAATTATAATTAATTAGCATGAATTTATTTTAGTTTATAATAAAAAACTTTATTTATTATAAATAATTTGCAATAAAAGAATATTTAAATAATATTTTTCTTAAAGAATCAGGGTGCGTAGCTCAGCGGTAGAGCACTGCCTCGACACGGCAGGGGTCACAGGTTCAAATCCTGTCGCACCCACCATAAAATCCTGAAAATACAATAAACATCTT
>Ga0187827_10001196_pt1 | contig 38782 bp, 38 predicted proteins | sample ETNtaG_39_FD_167969 | JGI IMG/M metagenome (GOLD analysis project Ga0187827, IMG submission 167969) | Marine microbial and viral communities from oxygen minimum zone, Eastern Pacific Ocean - ETNP2014_SV_150_PacBio MetaG (Illumina Assembly) | ecosystem: Environmental > Aquatic > Marine > Hypoxic...
TAATTGTGGATGAGGCCTACGGGCAGTTCACTACTACCAGTGCAGCGAACCTCCTTCGTGAAGATAGGTCGCTAGTGGTGAGCCGGACGTTTTCGAAAACATGGGCTATGGCAGGTTTACGCTTGGGCTACCTACTGGGCCCACCTTGGTGTCTCAGCGAGTTAGAAAAGGTCGTCTTGCCCTACCACTTGGACTCCATCAAACAGGAAGCCGGACTGCTCGCACTTGCCTATGGCAGCCACATGGAAGCACGAGTAGAAGCGGTTGTCGCTGAGCGCCAACGTCTCACTCAAGCTCTTCGGGAACTTCCAGTAACTGTCTGGCCATCACAGGCCAACTTCGTGTTGTTCCGCCCAGAATCGATGTCAGGGACACAGGTATGGCGGGGTCTTCTTGGAAGGTCCGTCCTCGTGCGCGACTTTTCCACTGCAGAGGGTCTTGATGATTGCTTGCGTGTAACGATTGGTACCCAGAGTGAAGACGACCGCTTCTTGGTCGCTATGAGAGAGGTGTTGTTGTGACAAGTCGGACCGGCATGTGTGAACGTACGACCAAAGAGACGACCGTTAGGGTCAACATCGACCTCGAAGGTGGGTTCGTGTCAGCATCGACTGGAATCCCCTTCTTTGACCACATGCTTGACCAGTTGGGTAGACACGGCGGCCTTGGTTTGGATATCGAGTGTCGCGGCGATCTCGAGATCGATGCACACCACACCGTTGAGGATGTCGGGATAGCTCTTGGTGTGGCACTAGGTGATGCCTTGGGAGACAAAGCCGGGATCAGGCGGTTCGCATCCAACAGGGTTCCTCTTGATGAAGCCCTTGTCGATGTCTCCGTGGACCTTTCCGGTCGGCCTTACCTGCACTACGAGGTCGATTTCCCAGGCCAGAAGATTCTCGGTGATCCGCCGTTTGACCCCCAGCTAATTGAGGAGTTTTGGCGGGCTTTCAGTGCCTCTGCAGCACTAACCCTGCACATTGAAACCATTCGCGGAGCGAACACACACCACATAATCGAAGCAGGATTCAAAGCCGTTGCCCGCTCCATTCGCGATGCCGTCGCGGTTGAGGGAGAAGGCGTGCCGTCCACCAAGGGGCGTTTGTGATCCAAAGGCCACTCGTTGCCGTCCTGGACTATGGCATTGGCAATCTGAGGTCGGCTCAAAAGGCACTCCAGCGCATGGGTGCTGACGCAAGACTGACTGCTGATCGTCACTTGGTGGATGATGCGGCAGCAGTTGTCCTGCCAGGAGTGGGCGCCTTTGGGCGCTGTCTTGAGGCACTTGAAGAATCAGGCCTGAGAGACGTTTCAATAACGGCTGCAGGTCAAGCTGTTGCCGGTGACAAGCCATTCCTAGGAATTTGTGTAGGTATGCAGATGTTGTTCGAAGAGAGTGATGAATCTCCCGGTAGTCACGGTCTTGGCATCCTCAAGGGTCGGGTCAAGCGGATCAGTGGTGATGTGAAGTGTCCACAAATGCAGTGGAACCGACTGAAGATTTACGATGGTGGACTGCTATTTGAGGACCTGCCCGATGAAGCCTGGATGTACTTTGTCCACGGTTACGCCACACCGCTCGGGCCCCATACGGTGGCTACCTGCGAATACGGCGAGTCCCTATGTGCGGCGGTTCAAAGAGGCAACCTCTGGGGACTTCAGTTCCATCCTGAAAAATCCGGAAATACCGGATTGAAGGTTCTTGCCAATTTCGTCAACTCACTCCTAGGTCACTCCTAATGGGACCAGTGCTCTTTCCAGCAATCGACCTCAGAGGGGGTCAGTGCGTCCGACTAAGCAAGGGTGATTTCGCTCAGGAGACGATTTATGGAGATGATCCGGTCGACCAGGCCCTTCGTTTCCAAGCCGCGGGCGCTCCCTGGCTGCACATAGTCGACCTAGATGCGGCCCGTACTGGCGTGCCCGCCAATCGTGAAACGATCAAGGACGTGGCGAATGCCTTGGATATACCTGTTCAGGCCGGCGGCGGTGTTCGCACCACCGAGGATGCAAGGGCATTGTTCACTGCTGGTGTAAGGCGTGTCGTCATGGGAACTGCCGCCTTGGAGAACCCAGCCCTTGTTGGACGGGTCGCTGAGATGGGCGCTGTCGCTGTCGGCCTCGATGTCAAAGATAGAGAAGTGGCTCTAAGAGGTTGGACGCAGGGCAGTGGCCTCAGCCTCGATGAGGCCATCAACCTCTTCGATCCAGCCGTTGTCGATGCATTCATCGTGACCCAGATTCATCGGGATGGAACCCTCGAGGGTCCTGACATCGACCTTCTGGGTGAAGCCCTCAGAGCCACAGGCGTGGATGTAGTCGCGTCCGGTGGGGTTGGTCGATCCCAGGATCTGCTTCTGCTCTCCAGCCTCTGTGAAGGTGGGCGGGGGGTCGGAGGGATAATCTTGGGCAGGGCCCTTTATGAAGGAACCGTGGACCTGGAAGAGGCTCTCGGGGCAATGGTCCAGCCATGAGAACCGTGAGGGTTGTTCCCTGCCTCGATGTTGATGCAGGAAGGGTGGTCAAGGGGGTCAACTTTTTAGACCTACGCGATGCAGGAGACCCGGTTGAGTTGGCTCGGCGTTATGACAATGATGGTGCCGACGAGTTGGTATTCCTCGATATCACTGCATCGTCTGACTCGCGACAGACCACCGTCGACATGGTTCGCCGCACGGCTGAAGAGGTATTCATACCGTTCACAGTCGGGGGCGGTATCCGCAGTGTCGAAGATGCCCGAGCCATCTTGCGTGCGGGAGCAGACAAGGTCTCAGTGAATACAGCTGCTGTTGAGAGACCTGATCTCATTGCAGAACTGGCAGATGAGTTCGGAGAGCAGTGTGTCGTGGTGGCCGTGGATGCCCGAAGAAGCAAGGAGGTTGAAGGCGATTTCGAAGTGGTAATCCACGGTGGTAGAACAGCGACAGGTCTTGATGCCCTGGCATGGGCTGCAACAGCCGACCAGATGGGAGCAGGTGAGATTCTCCTGACCTCGATGGACAGTGATGGTACGTGCAATGGCTTTGACATCCCGATGCTCCTTTCCATTGGTGGAGTAGTTCGAGTGCCCTTGATTGCCAGTGGAGGTGTGGGTTGTCTCGAACACCTGGTCGAGGGGGCAGTTGCCGGTCTGGCTGACGCCGTGCTGGCTGCTTCCATATTTCATTTTGGTGAATACACGATCGGTGAGGCAAAGGCACATATGGAAGCGGCGGGAGTACCGGTGAGACCTGTTGTTCCCTGAAACCATCGCGCAATGACCGTGCAACTCGGTACCGTTCCCAAGGTGGACAAACCAGCGATAGCAGCAGTTCCGGGTCCGTCTGACGTTGATGGACTACCCATCAAGATGCTTAACGACCGGATACTGGTCGGCATCGACGGAGCAGAGGGCGAAAGGCGCTCTTCAGGCGGGATACTAATTCCAGCCACGGCGCAGATGGGCAAACGCCTGGCATGGGCTGAGGTGATAGCAACCGGCCCCAACGTCAGGGCAATGGAGGTCGGTGATCAGGTGTTGTTCAACCCCGAAGACCGTTATGAGGTTGAGGTGCGGGGAATGGACTACATCATCGTCCGCGAACGAGATATCCACGCAGTCGCAGCCCAGCGTCTTGAAGAGGGAAGTACCGGGCTCTACCTCTGAGCGATGTTCACCGGGCCAAGACAAACAAACTCTGCTTCGTCAGGGACTGGGCCGGTCCTAGGCTGAAGTCATGAATGAACCCACCCCCATTCCTGCTGGTACCCGGATCTGCGCCTCTGACGAACAACTGGCTGCCATCACATACAACGAAGACGGCCTCATTCCTGCAATAGTCCAAGAGACTGGCACTGGTCGGGTTCTGATGTTGGCGTGGATGAATTCTGATTCACTGCTCCAGACGCTTGAAACCGGGAGAACCTGGTTTTGGAGTCGTAGCCGACAGGAATACTGGTGCAAGGGAGAGACGTCGGGCGACCGCCAGTATGTGCGCGAGGCATATTTCGACTGTGATGGTGACACCCTCCTGTTCCTAGTTGACCAAGAGGGAAGTGGCGCCTGTCATACCGGCGACTACAGCTGTTTTTTCCGTTCGTTCGGCGACATCGAGAACTGAGCACGTGGACGGCCCCAATAGGGAACAGTTTGGGCAACTGGCTTGTTCCCACAGCATTGTGCCGGTTTGGCGGGAACTCCTCGCTGACCTGACCACACCAGTCGCTCTGTTCGCTCGCTGCGTCGGAGACGGGAATGGCTTTTTGTTGGAGAGCGTTGACAGAGGTGAAACATGGGGTCGTTGGTCCTTCATCGGTCTCAACCCTTCTTTGACCCTCACCCTGTCACATGGTTCGCTCGTTTCAGAAGGAGACCTTCCGGAGGGCATTAACACTGGAGATGGCCTACTCGCATCGCTTCAGGGGTTGCTTGAACACTTCAAGTCACCTGAACTTGAGGGTCTTCCTCCTCTCCATGGTGGCTTGGTGGGCTTCCTTGGTTACGACGTTGTACGCGAGGTGGAGGACCTTCCAGAGATTCCCCACGATGACCGTGGGTTTCCTGACGGGGCAATGTCTGTCATTGGAGACATGGTCGCAATCGACCATTGGAAGCAGAGGGCAGTCCTCATCGCCAACGTGGTGGTCCCAGAGGCCGCAGACAAAGCGGATCTGGACTCGCTGTACGCCGAGGCTCAGGGGCGCCTAGACCGCCTTGCCGCAGCAGGTGCCATCCCACTGGACGAACCCCTTATGGCGCCACCCGACAAGGACGATGAGGCTCCTGACACCACTTCTACGATGAGTCGTGAGGATTATTGTCTAGCCGTCGAGGTAGCCAGAGAACACATCTTGGCTGGCGACATTTTCCAAGTTGTGATTTCGCAACGCTTTGACGTGGAGTTGGATGCCGAGCCTTTCGACGTCTACAGAGTGCTTCGACAGATCAACCCGAGCCCCTACATGTACTTTCTCAGGTACCCGGAGATGAGCGTTGTCGGCTCTTCTCCAGAGCCAATGGTCCAACTTCTTGACGGACGCGTCACGTCAAGGCCAATTGCTGGGACCAGGCGACGCGGACTTTCCGAGATTGACGATCGGAGGTTGGCTGCCGAGTTGGCCGAGGATCCCAAGGAGCGAGCAGAACACGTGATGCTTGTAGACCTTGCTCGAAACGATGTCGGTCGTGTGGTGCAGTTTGGCTCCGAGGAGGTTGAAGAGATGATGACCCTGGAGCGCTACAGCCATGTGATGCATCTAACTAGTCAGGTTGCTGGCGACCTCGCGGAGGGCTGTAGTCCGATAGACGTCCTGAGGGCGACCCTGCCAGCCGGTACGGTTTCGGGAGCGCCCAAGGTGAGGGCAATGGAGCTAATTGACACGCTGGAACCCGTGAAGCGTGGCCCATATGCGGGCGTTATCGGCTACTTCGACTTTTCGGGAAACATCGATACGGCTATCGCTATCCGCACGATGCTGATAAAGGATGGGATTGCTTCGGTACAGGCCGGTGCCGGAATTGTTGCTGACAGCCAACCCGACTCCGAGTACGAGGAATGCTGCAGCAAGGCACGTGCGTTGCTCTTGGCAATTCCAGCGGCTCGCAGAATGACCTCTGAGCGCTCAAGGGCCAGTTGAATCGTGAAGCCTGTGCAAAGGTCATGACAAGGCCGGAACGGTGATCGTCAGTCTGGTGGGTTCGCCTACGATGGACTCTGCTGACACGGTGCCACCCATCGCCTGAACCAACTCCCTGACGATGGCTAGACCCAGTCCGGAACCCGACTCTTGGCTAGCGGGCTTCCCTTTGGACACATAGAGGCGTTCAAACACGTGTGGGAGGTCTTCGGCCGCAATTCCGGGACCATCATCGGAAACGCTCATGTGGACATGGCCAGGGGTTTTTGCAACCTCGATGTCGACGTGCCCTGACGCATGACGCAAGGCGTTTTCAATCAGGTTTCCAACAATCTGCCCCCACCGGTCCGAGTCAATTCGTGCCAGTGCAGTGCCCGGCAGAATGGACACCCGCAGATCCACTTCTGCGTCTGAGGCAACTGTTCGGAATGCGTTAACAGCTCGTTCCGTTGCCACCCCGACATCAGCTGGATGCAGGTCCAACTTGAAGCGCCTCGAGTCCAGGCGGGCCAGGTCCAGGAGGTCATGGATGAGGCGGTCCAGGCGACGGGCTTCACCCAAGATAACGTCACCCGCCCACTGGGCATCATCGATGGTGCCATCGCTGAGGGCCTCGGCGTAGCCCTGGATTGAAGTCATTGGAGTTCGGAGGTCATGGGACACGGAGAGGAGGAACTGGCGTTCAAGACCCCTTGACCGCTCAAGATTCTCAGCCATGACATTGACGGCCCTAGCCAGTTCGGCGATTTCGTCAGGGGTATCCTGTGAAGCTGCTGGTAGGCGGGTTTGCAGGTCGCCGTCTGCAATGCGATGGGTCGCCTCAGCGACTTCAACAAGCGGTTTGGCTAAATTGCGGCTTAGGCGAATTGCCACGACTACAGCACCGGCGATGGTCACTACTGCAGCGACCAAGAACCATTGGCCAGAAGGGCCGATATGGGCGGATAGAGCGCTACTTACGACCACGATGACGGTTACGGAGGGGCCTCGCACATCCGTGTTCACGGCGGCAGCGGCCCAAGCATTGTTGTCTCCGACGCTACCGCTGCTCGTGCCCGTGGAAATCAGGAGCTCAGGGCTGAGGTCTGCGAAAGTCAGACCTTCCGGCAGGGCAGCTAGAACTCCAGGCGGAATAGTGCGTTGAGGCCATACCACTAGCACACCGATGTTTTCGACATCCAGTGCACGCCTAAGTGTCTGAATATTTTCACGCCTAAGCGTCTGAACAATATGGTCAGGGAGCGTTCTTTGGGGATCTGTGGTGATGGTTTCTCCGAAGACCGCAGCAAGGGTCGTGGCACTCTTTTCGAGGTGCTCGACAGTGGCATCAAAGGCAGCCAGCCTGACGAGGACCACCGTAAAGATGCCGACCACCAACAGAGCTACTGAAACTACGCCAACTAGAGCCGTGAGAAGACGCCTTCTCATCAGATTGTCCTCATCCCAGACGGTAACCGGTACCGAAAACTGTGCAGAGCGGAAGGTCAGATCCCAATTTGCGTCGGAGTTGCCGCACATGGACGTCAACAGTGCGTTCGTCTCCAACCCAGTCGGCCTCCCAAGCTCCGTCAAGGATCTGCCGTCGGCTTAGTGCGAGCCCAAAGTTCTCGATGAGGAACAAGAGAAGGGAGAACTCTTGGGCTGTAAGGGGAGTCGGCTCACCGCCGACGAGGGCCTCACGGCGACTCGTGTCAATCACAACATTTCCAAACTCATGGACTGAACTGGTGGAACCATGAGAAGTTCGTGATCGCCTCAGGACGGCCTTAACCCGTGCGGCCAGTTCTCTTGGGCTGAATGGTTTCGTGACATAGTCGTCGGCACCTAACTCAAAGCCAACAACCCGATCGATTTCGTCATCGCGAGCGGTCAACATGATCACTGGTACATCAGAACTGGCCCGGATCCTGCGACAGCACTCGAACCCGTCAATATGTCCTGGAAGGCCGATGTCCAAGATGACGAGGTCCGGGGAGCGTTGCCCGATTATGTCAAGTGCCTTTTCGCCCGTGGAAGCCTGGTAAACGCGATGATCGTCACCTCGCAAATACATGTCCACGAGGTCGGCAATATTCGGATCATCTTCAACAACTACGATCACTGTCTTTTCGGACATAACTTCTCCCTGTTGCCATCTTGACGATATGTGACCCTGTGCAGATGATGTCGGGCCGATGTGATGAAAAGGTTAGAGATCCGTGTCCAGTACGAAATGGCCGGTGCCCACCTTCGAGCGCTGGTTAGCCTCAGTGGTGTGGCTAACTATTTGGAGCGGATTCTCGAACACCATCGCGTTACGGCCGCTGATGACAGGCGGTCTTTGGATCTCTTAATCGAAAAGGCAATGGCCGTTTCTGAACCACGTGGCTTTCGTGCAGCAATCGAATCGGCTAAAGAGGGCCGAGTGGCAGTGATCGCAGAGGTCAAGCGGAGGTCACCATCAAGGGGCGATCTGGCGGTCGATCTTGATCCTATTGAAACCGCGATCGACTACGTGGCCGGTGGTGCCACGTGTCTCTCGGTACTAACAGACAACGAGTACTTTGGTGGCAGCCCCGCCGATCTTGGTATGGCACGCAAGTCGGTCACGGTTCCGGTGCTTCGTAAGGATTTCACGGTGGACGCGCGGGATATATGTGATGCAGCCCTCATGGGAGCCGATGCAGTGCTTCTCATTGCGGCAGCCCTCGATGACGCCGAGTTGGCAGACTTCTTGGTGTTGGCATCTGAGCTTGGGCTGGATGCTCTAGCCGAAGTGCACGACGAGGCAGAACTTGAGCGCGTACTCGTTTCAGGAGCTGATTTGGTTGGCGTCAACCAGCGCGACCTGTTCACCTTCGAGGTCGACCCGGACCGGGCGCGCCGAGTGGGAACATCCATCCCTACCGGTGTGGTGCGCGTTGCAGAGTCGGGTATCAGAGGACCTGAAGACGCAGGAGCCCTATACGAGGCTGGATTTCGGGCTGTTCTGGTGGGGGAGTCACTCGTAACCTCCGGAGACAGAAGAATGGCTGTGGCAGCCCTGGCGGCCGCAGGGTCAGCTGAGACCAGAGCGGGGTAACGTCATCCGATGTTTGTGAAGATCTGTGGTGTCACCCGCGAAGAAGATGCACTCCTAGCAACCGCGCTTGGTGCCGATGCCGTTGGATTCGTATTTGCCCCCTCAAGTCGACAGGTAGCGGTACCGATCGTGCGGGACATAGTCCGACAACTGCCTGCCGACATCATGACAGTCGGGGTGTTTCGCGATGAGAGTGCCAAACGGGTGGTGGAGGTAGTCAACGGAATTGGCCTTCGTGCTGCACAGATGCATGGTCATGAGACTCCCGAGGACTGTCAGTGGGTATCTGAAAGGGTGCCTGTGACAATCCGTGCACTGGCGGCCGGCTCCTCGGACCTCGACCACTTCGATGAGTTCAATGCAGATTTCCTGCTGTTGGACTCCCCAAACCCGGGTTCTGGAGAGGTATTCGATTGGTCTCTTGCCGAGGGCACCCCCAGTACCCGACAGATGCTCCTCTCTGGCGGGCTGGACCCGACAAACGTGATCTCTGCAATCGAGCGTGTGGCGCCCTATGGCGTTGACGTTTCCAGCGGCGTGGAGAGCAGGCCTGGCCGCAAGGATCCGCGGCTGTTGCGGGCGTTCATTGAAGCCGCTCGTTCGGCCGACTCAACGGCTGAGCCACAGGAGGCTCGGCGGCCGAAACCGTTCGACTGGGAGGCTGAAGAGTGACACTAGCGAATCCGGGACCCGGGGGACGTTTTGGTGAGTTTGGTGGACGGTTTGTACCCGAAACCCTAGTCCCTGCCTGCGTGGAGCTTGAAGAGGCATTCACCCAGGCGTGGGTGGATCCAGTGTTTCAGACTGAACTCGGAACACTCCTCTCAGAATACGCAGGTCGCCCCTCTCCCGTGACGGAGTGCCCGACTCTGTCTGAGGAACTCGGCTTGAGACTTCTCCTAAAGCGGGAGGATCTGAATCACACCGGTTCCCACAAGATCAACAACGTTCTCGGACAAGGTCTTCTGGCTCGGAGGATGGGCAGAAAGCGTCTCTTGGCAGAGACAGGTGCTGGTCAGCACGGGGTTGCTACCGCTACGGCCGCAGCCCTCCTCGGCATGGACTGCTGTGTGTACATGGGCGAAGTCGATGTCCGACGACAGGAGCTAAACGTGTTTCGGATGCGCCTCCTCGGTGCGGAGGTAAGAACCGCTACATCTGGTAGTCGTACCCTAAAAGATGCCATCAACGAGGCGATGCGCGACTGGGTGGCGACTGTTGAATCGTCCTATTACTGCCTAGGATCCGTCATGGGCCCACACCCGTACCCGTTGATGGTTCGAACCTTTCAGGAGGTGATCGGTACAGAGGCACGCCAACAGTGTCAAGATTTACTAGGTGGTGTTCCCGACGTCGTTTGTGCCAGCGTTGGCGGTGGTTCCAATGCAATAGGAATCTTTTCGGGTTTCGCTGACTCTGATTCCGAGTTGGTCGGTGTCGAGCCTGCTGGTGGTGCTGCAGTCGGACGAGGCGTGCCGGGTGTCGTCCACGGCTCAACTTCTTACCTGATGCAGGACGAGTTTGGGCAGGTCCTTGAGGCCGAGTCCATCAGTGCAGGGCTCGACTATCCGGGGGTTGGTCCGGAGCACAGTTATCTTGCCGCAACCGGCCGAGCTCGGTACGAGTCAGTAACGGACACTGAGGTTGTTGAGGCCTTTCAGTTGCTGAGCAGAACCGAGGGCATCATCCCCGCACTCGAGCCTGCACATGCCCTGGCCTGGGTTTCTCGTGAGAGGAATGCTCTATCGGGACGTTCGGTCCTATTGAACCTTTCAGGGCGAGGAGACAAAGATGTCGGGCAGATGATGGAGATTCTCGCTTGAGTGGCCCGGGAGCAGTAGAGACGACCTTACGTGAACGCCGGGACAGTGGCGGAAGGGGTTTGGTTCCATATGTAACCGGTGGACTGGGTGGAGACTGGACTGCCACCGTCCAGGCAGCCGCAGCCGCTGGAGCTGACGCGATCGAAATCGGAATACCATTCTCAGATCCGGTCATGGACGGGCCCACGATCCAGGAGGCAAACGACAGGGCCCTCAGCACTGGAGCGACACCTTCGGGCATTCTGGACAGGTTGAGGGGACTTGATGTGGGTGTACCGCTAGTTGTAATGACCTACTACAACATTGCCTTCCGAGCGGGCCTCAAAAGGTTTGCAGCGGCTCTTGCAGGGTCAGGGGTGTCTGGATGCATTCTCCCCGATCTGCCATTAGAGGAGGTGGGACCGTGGGCTGACGCAGCAGATGCTACTGGGGTGGAGACCATCCTTTTAGCAGCACCAACCACTCCTGACGAGAGGCTGCCACTCATTTGTGAAAGATCCAGGGGCTTTGTCTACGGGGTAGGTCTTCTTGGGGTGACAGGGGTTCGTGACGAGTTGGCCTCTAGCGCATGTACGATCGCCGACCGCCTGAAGGCCGTAACCGACCGACCAGTGTTAGTGGGCGTGGGGGTTGGAACCCCTGAGCAGGCGGTGGAAGTTAGTGACCATGCTGATGGAGTCGTGGTGGGGTCAGCCATTGTCCAGCGGATGCTGGATGGGGCGGGGCCGGAGGGTGTCGGTGCCCTAGTGTCGGAATTTAGGGAAGCTCTTGACTATGCGTTTTGATCAATAATTGACGAACTAAAGGTCCCACATAGGTAGTTCCGAGACCAACAATCCTGGGTTTGTAGTTTGTGGCCCTGCTGCAGTGAGCAGTGAGATCCTTGAAAAATGGGGTCACATCGGGCACCCGAGAGTCGGAAATGCTTGACATAGCGTCAAAAACCGTTAAACGTGTCATTTGACCAAGGACGGGGTTCGCCCATCCGATAGCCAATAGAGGAGATGGTCGATGAACAAGAGCGATCTAATCGCTGCAATGGCAGAGCGTGCTGGGGTGTCCAACAAGGACGCAGGCGATTGCCTCGACGCCTTCTTGGACGTCGTTGCTGATGTTGTAGCTGCGGGGGAGGACAAGCTCTCCATAACGGGCTGGCTCGCTTTTGAGCAGGTCACGCGCAGTGCCCGGATGGGCCGCAACCCGCAGACCGGCGAGGCACTTCACGTGCCAGCCACCAAGGCCTGCAAGGTATCGGTGGGCTCCAAGTTGAAGGCTGCTGCCAAGAGTGGAGGTTCTCAGGTAACAGAGGCACCCGCCTCTTCCTGGTAACCGAGAATGGGTGGACCCCCGGGATGGCATGTGCTGGCATCCCGGAGGGATCGCTCCTGAATCTACTTCTGGTACCGACAGATGGCCGTTGAGAGTTTGCCAACTCCGTCTGACGTAATTCCCCACAGGGATCCGTTTCTCTTTTTGAGTGGGGTGGATGCAGTTGTGCCCGGAGTGGCAGCAACGGGTTTCTGGGATGTAGATGCTGATGCACCTTTCTTTGCTGGTCACTTTCCAGGTCGGCCAACTCTTCCGGGTGTGCTGATGTGTGAGTCCATCGCCCAATTGGGGGCCTATGCCCTGCTTAGCGCGCCTGAGTTCGCTGGGAGGCTCGCCCTTTTTGGAGGAATTGAAAAAGTCCGTTTTCGCAAACAGGTGCTTCCCGGGGACCGTCTAGATTTGGAGGTCAAGCTTGGCCGATTGTCCAGGCTTGCCGGCAGGGGAAGCGGAAAGGCGTCGGTCTCAGGCGAGATTACCTGTGAGTGCGAGTTGTTGTTCGTGTTCGCGTCAGTCTGAATGCCGGCCCGTATTTAGTTGGCAGAGGCTTGGAATCAGGCCGGGCTCAGAACCAGGCTGCCGTTATGACCACCGAAACCAAACGAGTTTGAAAGAGAAGGCCCTGGGCTCCATGGCGCAGGTTGTCCCACTACCAGGTTGACTTGGGGCATTTCGGGATCAGGAGTTTTGAAGCCAGCGGTTGGTGGTATAAGCCGCTTCTGCATCGCCAACACAACGGCAACGGCTTCAAGAGCTCCGGCTGCTCCGAGTGCGTGGCCAGTGATTCCCTTGGTTGAGGTCATGAGGGGCCCGCAAGAGCCGAAGAGTTTGTTGACTGCCTCGGCCTCGGCCATGTCGTTGAGGGGTGTCGAGGTTCCGTGGGCATTGATGTGAGTGACAGCCTCGGGAGAGACACCGGCCTCCTCTAGTGCCAATTCCATGCAGGCGATGGCACCCACTCCTCCTGGCGAGGGGGCGGTGATGTGGTGTGCATCGGCAGTGCTGGCCCCACCGAGAACCTCAGCGAGGATCGTGGCACCTCTCCGCTCGGCCATGCCCCACTCTTCAAGGAGTAAGACACCTGCACCTTCACCCATGACAAAGCCGTCTCGATCGATGTCAAAGGGTCGTGACACTCCTGAGGCTGACAACGCCGTCATGTTCGTGAAACCGGCAATAGCAGTCCGCACGAACGGGGCTTCGCTCCCACCGGCAAGCACCACATCGCACCGGTCGTAGGCAATCATGCGAGCAGCGTTCGATATTGCATGTGTTCCCGCTGCACAGGCTGTGCAAGTGTTCTCAGCGGGTCCTTGGAAATCGTGATGCATGGAGACTGCAGCGGGGGCAGCGTTGGGCATCATCATCGGTACGAGGAAGGGAGACACTCGCCGCTCACCCCTGTCGATCATGACCTTGATCTGTGTCTCAAGGGTTTCGATTCCACCGATCCCGGTACCGATCAGGACGCCCTTGCGGAGTGGATCTGCGGTCAGGTCACCTGCCTGGGAGAGAGCCATGTCACTTGCGGCAATGGCGAACTGGGTGCAGCGGTCAGCACGCCTCACCTCTTTTGAGTTGTTGAAGTAGGGCGCTGGGTCAAAGTCGGAAACGCGCCGCTCTCCAACAGGTGGAGAGCCACAGAGGCCGTTCCAGAACGAGTCACTGCCTATTCCACAGGAAGAGACGACTCCCAGGCCAGTAACGGCGACCCGGCGTCGGGACATCAGAGCTTGGCAGTGATGAGAGAGTAGGCAGCCCCTATGGTGCTGATTCCCTCAAGTTCCTCTTCTTCGACGGTGACATCGAACTCCTCTTCGAGGGCCATAACCAGCTCAACAAGGTCGAGACTGTCGGCGTCAAGGTCATCAGCGAAGTTAGCCTCAAGAGTTATCTGACCTTCGTCAACTGAGAGCACATCGACTGCGCACTTCTTGAATCGTTCAAAATTGTCATCACTCATATCGAACTCCATTCCTGATCACTGCTGGGGACCGCACCACCCTAGAGGCGGAGAGGCAGCGTGACGACTGATTGTGACTAGTCAGCATGAGGTGTGTTCATCAGCCCATGAAGATGCCACCGTCGACGGGGACCACAGCACCGGTGACGTAGGCGGCACTGTCAGAAGCCAGGAAGCTGACCACGTCAGCCACCTCTTCGGGCCGACCGAGGCGCCCTAAAGGTACGGCCTCGGCGTAGGCAGCCTGCTGCTCTTCGGGCAGAGATGCCAACATGTCAGTCAGGATCGGTCCTGGCGCGACGATGTTCACCGTTACACCGCGACTGGCGAACTCCTTTGCAAGGGAACGCCCCAGGCCGACCAAGCCTGCTTTAGACGCTGAGTAGTTGGCCTGACCTGTCTGGCCAATTCGCCCTGCGATCGACGATATGAAAATGATCCGACCCCAGCGGGCACGCATCATGCTTTTTACAGCGCGCCGAGCAACTCTGAAGGATCCGATCAGGTTGGTGTCGATCACGTCGGTGAAATCCTCGTCGCTCATTCGGAGAATCAGGCCGTCACGAGTGATCCCGGCGTTGGCAATTAGAACTTCAACCGGGCCCAGACTCTCTTCAATCTCCAAGAAGGCAGCCTCCACCTCGCCAGCATCGGTGACGTCGCAGGAGACAGGCAACAGCCCAGCTGCAGTGACGTCTTCTGGCACCTGTCCACGACAGGTAACAGCCACCTTGTGGCCGTCCTCGGCAAAGGAAGTGGCGCAGGCCAGTCCGATGCCACGGTTGCCACCGGTCACGAGAACCACCCTGTTCATCTTTTCCTCCTGTGCTGGATCGAGGTCACTTTGGCCGCCTCACCCAGAGCGCAACCAAACGATTGGCTGGCTAGGAGTGACGCGTTCAGTGTCGACTGCCAACCATGCCATGAGTTCACCAGAGAAGGAGGATCTCACCTCTGTATCGCCAATGTGGCCAAGAAGGGTTCCGGTACTGATCTCGGAACCGACCGCAAGCGTTGACAATGGCGTGAAGATACCGGCCCCAGGGCTAACGACCAGTCGGTCAGTAGCGAACAGGTGCTCCCCTTCGTGGGAATCTGCTACTTCGTCGCTACTGATAGAGGGAGAAGCAAGGACGTCTAGTAGGCGATCAAGGTGTTCGGGCTTGTTGACAGCGATGCGTTTTGCATCGGGGAGAGTTCGCTTGACCAAGTTGGTCAGGACGTTGGCGGGTCCCAGTTCTACAAAAGTAGTGAAACCCTCTTCGGCAAAGGTGAGAAGGGTTTGGCGCCACCTCACGGGACTACAGAGCTGGGCGTTCATTAGTGCTCGCCATGTTTCCGGATTCTCGTGGGCGGTGGAGTCAACGTTTGCTACCACCATGCCCTCAGGCCGACGAAGGTCAATCGCTGCGATTGCGGCACTTAGTCGCTCGCGGGCAGGGGCCATCAGTGGCGTATGGAAGGCCCCTGAGACTTCTAGGGGGGCGATCTTCTTTGCGCCAAGGGTGCGAGCAGCGTCACATGCAGCCAAAACGCCCCCCTGCGATCCCGCGATGACCACCTGTCCGGGAGCGTTGTAATTGGCGACCCACACGTCGTTGGATACTGAGGAACAGGCCTCCTCTACGGAACCGTCGTCCAGGCCGAGCACAGCAGCCATAGTTCCGATGGATGCCTCCGTTGCCACCTTCATTGCAGCACCCCGCTCGGAAACGAGGGCAACGGCATCGCTGAAGTCAATTGTCCCGGAGGCAGTTAGGGCGCTGTACTCACCAAGACTGTGCCCTGCATGGCCAGCGGCATCAATCCCAACGCGTTCGACTGCATCCAAAATGACCATGCTGAGAAGAAATGTCGAGATCTGGGCGTTTTGGGTGTCTCGCAGTTCAGCAGCATCGGCCTCAAGCAGTAGCGAGGCCAGGTCTCGCCCGGAATTGTCGGATGCCTCCTGAACCAGTTCCCAAGAGGGATGGTTTGACCAGGCGGAACCCATGGCCGGCTTCTGGGACCCCTGTCCAGAGTAGGTGAACACAATCATAAGAAGCCGTTCTCCACACGATGCACTGTCATAGTGTGGCGCGTTCAGCGGCATATCGGAAGCACGGCCCACCGTTCCCTGCAAGAAGTCCGGTGTGTGAGGGCTGGAAGGGGCGACCGGTAGGCTTTCATGTTGCGCCCGGGTGGCGGAATTGGCAGACGCGGAGGACTCAAAATCCTCTGGCCGCAAGGCCGTGCGGGTTCAAGTCCCGCCCCGGGCACAATCAGACGACAAGGTCAAGACAAAGTGTTTGTTTGTAGGGTTGCGGCATGCAGGTGAGAGATGGCAAGACCAGTCACTGAGAGACGCCTCTCCGAGATAGTTGAACGCCTCAAACGTTTGCGCTCCGACCTAGCCATAGCAGAGGAGCAGATGTCACACTTTGCTGAGGAGGCCGACGATGCACGTGTCCGAGCCATGGTATCTGAGACTGCTATCGCTGAGTCAGAACACAGGAGCGCTGAGCGCCACGTAATGGCCATGGAGCGTCACAGGGGCGATCTTGTGGCGGAAATCGAACGTCTGGAGTCAAATCAGGACGACCTGCTGGACAGGTTGAGAGAAGGTCACTGAGGTGCGAGACAAGGTGAGTGTTGTTATCGCTGAGGATGAGGCGATCATCAGACTCGACCTGAAAGAGACCCTGCTTGAGGAGGGCTACGAGGTCGTAGGTGACACGGCACGGGGTGACCAGGCACTGGAACTGGTGGCCCAACACGAACCTGACGTCGTGATCCTCGACATCAAGATGCCGGGGCTGGACGGAATCGAAACCGCACGCCGTGTCGCCGCATCTCACGATGCAGCGGTCGTGATCCTGACGGCATTTAGCCAGCGAAACTTGATCGACCGAGCAATAGATGCTGGGGCATTGGCTTACTTGGTAAAGCCATTTCAGCGGTGCGACCTGGTGCCGGCGATTGAGGTCGCACGGGCGCGACACCGTGAGATGCGTGCACTCACCGATCAGGCGGCAACCCTTGCCGATCGCCTTGAAGCACGGAAAACTATTGATAGAGCAAAGGGAGTCTTGACCGCTGAAGCCGGCTTAAAAGAGCCCGAGGCATTCCGCTTTATCCAGCAGACGGCGATGTCCGGACGGGTGAGCATGGCTGATGTGGCGAGACAGGTGCTTGAAGATGGCTTGAGGCCTTGAATGACTTGTGTAACCCCGGCTGATACTCCGTTGTCGGCGGAGGTAGGGTCACCGGATGTCTGGCCTGCTGCTGCTTGACGGCAACTCCCTGACCTACCGTGCATTCTTCGCTCTGCCAACAGACCTAACAACAGCATCAGGTCAGGTAACGAATGCCGTAGTTGGCTTCACCTCAATGTTGGCCACCCTGATCCGTGAACATCAACCCGACGGGATCGCAGTTGCCTTCGACAGGCCGGAACCAACATTTCGGCACAAGCGGATTTCTACATACAAAGCGAATCGAGACAAGCAACCCGACATTCTCTACGAGCAGCTGGAGCTAGTGCGTGAACTGGTCGACGTCCTGGGCTTGATTGGCATAGATGCAGAAGGGTTTGAGGCAGATGATGTCTTAGCGACCCTGGCAACTGTTGCTCGCGACGCTGGTCACGACGCAATGATCGTGACCGGAGACCGAGATAGCTTCCAACTGGTACAGGATCCGCACATCAAAGTTCTTTACAACAAACGAGGTGTCTCCGATTACGTGCTTTACGACGAGAAGGGCATCTTGGAGCGGACAGGAGTCTTGCCAGATGCCTATGTTGCCTACTCAGCCCTGCGCGGAGACAAGTCCGACAATTTGCCTGGGGTGCCGGGGATTGGTGAGAAGACGGCTGCGCGCCTGATAAGCGCTTACGGTGGACTCGACGGAGTGTTTGCAGCGGCAGATGATCAGACGCCAAAGCTCCGTCAGAATCTCCACGACAACGAAGACAAGGCCCGGTTGAACGAGGAGGTTATGGAGCTTGTTCGAGACGTTCCCCTCGGACTGGCTGTTGAGGACCTGATGATGGGCTCAGTAGACACCGAAAGGGCAGAGGAACTCTTTGAATGCCTAGAATTAGAGGGGGCTCGAACCAGACTGGCACCACTTCTAGGAATGGATCTCGCTACTCGTAAGGGCTCCGTTGACGCGCCTGGAATAGATAGTGGTGCCATAGAGGTTGAAGTCCGATTGGTAAACGATGTCGCTTCAGTGCGCGAAGCGACCGAGGCTCTGATGTTGGCAGCAAAACCCGTTGCCGTCTCTTCTGTAGGCGATTTAGCTGAAGGCATTGGGAGCGGCTTGGCTCTCTGCGCAACAGACTCCGTGTCGGCCACTTGGATTCCTACCGAATTGTTAGATACCCAGGAGGCCCGCTCTTCATTAGGAAGGCTCCTAGGTGGCGTCGGGCCTGGTGTTTTGGCACATGACTGCAAGCCCCTGGTTCGTGCACTCCAAGCCATTGGGATCGATGTTGTGAACCTGGTCCTGGACACGGCACTAGCTGCGTATCTTTTGGATCCAACGGATACTAGCTACGACCTTGATGCACTCCTAGGCAGGCACCTCCACTTGAGTCTTCCCGAGACGGTTATACCCATCGGGCAACTGGACCTCGGTACCGGGACCGGAGATTTGTCCAGCGAGGCAGCCCATCGTGCGGCCGCAATTTCTCAACTAGATCGGACCCTCTCCGAGGCTCTTGTTGCACAGGGCCTGGCGTCACTCAATGCCAAAGTAGAGGTGCCCCTCATCCGTGTTCTAGCCAGGATGGAAGAGATTGGGGTGGGTGTGGACGTGGCGGAGTTAACCCGTCTACGGGATGACCTGACAGTTGAATGCACCAGTCTCCGGACACAGATCCACGAGGCGGCAGGCGAGGAATTCAACGTGAACTCGACGAAGCAACTCCGTGTGATCCTGTTCGAAAAGCTTGGCCTTCCGCCAGGCAAGAAGACCAAGACCGGCTATTCCACAGATGCAGCAACCCTCGAGAGGTTGCGGGGAGAGCATGTCATCGTAGAAATGCTTCTCTCCTACCGTGAAAGCGAGAAACTCCGCTCCACGTACGGCGAGGGGCTTCTTGCTGAGGTCGGTGAGGGTGACAGGATCCGCGCGACCTTCAACCAGATGGTTACGAGAACCGGCCGCCTCAGTTCCGATGCACCCAACCTGCACAACATTCCCGTTAGGAGCGAAGCGGGAAGAGCGTTTCGACGTGCTTTCGTGCCTTCTGCCGGGAGCACCCTTCTGGTCGCCGATTACAACCAGATCGAACTCCGTTGCATAGCCCACCTCTCTAACGATCCCGGGCTGATAGCAGCATTTGAAGCAGGTGTCGACATCCACACGACGGTTGCATCGAGTACCTGGGGTGTGCCACTTGACGAGGTCACACCAGAACTTCGCAACAAGGCCAAGATGGTCGCTTACGGCCTAGCGTACGGGATGGAGGCTTATGGGCTCGCCCAACGCCTAGGGGTTCCGACTGAAGAAGCGGCAGATATCCTCGGCTCCTATTTCGCGGCCTTTCCAGCTGTTCGTTCCTACATGGATGCCACCATTGAGGAGGCTCGCGACAAGGGCTACACGGAGACCCTGTTTGGCAGGAGGCGACGCATACCTGAACTCACCTCTCCCAACTTCAACATCAGGCAGGCCGCTGAGCGCCAGGCCATGAACGCCGGAATCCAAGGTCTTGCAGCCGACATTTTCAAGGTCGCTCTGGTACGGATCGACCACCTGTTGGAGGACGCAGAAATGGCCAGTCGCCTAATCCTCCAAGTGCATGACGAGGTAATCCTTGAGGTGCCTGTGAACGAGTGTGATGAGGTGACCGAACTAGTTCGCGAGACCATGACCAGTGCCTTCGATTTGAGGGTTGCACTTGATGTTCATATGGCAGCTGGGAACACCTGGGCAGACGCCAAAGCCTGAGACAGCAACGTTTGAAGGTGTTCGGAGCCGCCACCGGTAGGCTCTCTTGGCCCGGTGGTTTCAACACCGGTACCCATGTCCGACTATTTCCCTATCCGACGAGAAGAACCGTGTCCGAGCAGACCCTGACCACACCCGCCTCCCAGCCGATGGGGACCTTTGATGACAGCGGGGAGTACACCCCACGCCAGATCGTGGAGAATGACCTCGGAACCCTCAGCCTCGAAGAGGCCTACTCGGCCACGATGCTGGACCTTCAAAATGGACAATTAGTGGAGGGAACGGTCGTTCGGGTCGATAAGGACGAGGTCCTTATCGATATTGGCTACAAGTCGGAAGGCGTGATTCCGCCCCGCGAGCTATCCATTCGAAGTGGTGTCAATCCAACCGAAGTGGTGTCACTCGGAGAGAAGATTGAGGCAGTTGTCCTTCAGCGTGAAGATAAGGAGGGCCGGCTCGTACTCTCCAAGAAGCGGGCGCAGTATGAGCGGGCATGGAGCAAAATTGAGGAAGTTAAGGAGGCTGATGGCGTAGTAACCGGCTCAGTGATCGAGGTTGTCAAGGGTGGCCTGATCGTCGATATCGGACTCCGTGGATTTCTACCGGCATCGCTTGTAGAGCTTCGCCGAGTTCGGGACCTCCAGCCTTATATTGGCACCAACGTCGAAACCAAGATCATCGAACTGGATAAGAACCGTAACAACGTTGTTCTGTCCCGTAGAGCGTGGCTTGAGGAGAACCAGAAGGAACAGCGTGAGGAGTTTCTCCATGACCTGCGCCCCGGCGAGGTCCGGAAGGGCATCGTGTCAAGTGTTGTTAACTTTGGTGCATTTGTTGACCTCGGGGGCATGGATGGATTGATCCACGTCTCTGAACTCTCCTGGAAGCACGTAGACCATCCTGGTTCTGTTGTCACAGTGGGTGATGAGATCGACGTTCAGGTCCTTGAGATTGACATGAGCCGTGAGCGAATCAGCCTCTCTCTAAAGGCAACACAACAGGATCCGTGGCAGGAGTTCGCCACAGCGCACCAGGTTGGCGAACTCGTTTACGGCCGGGTAACCAAGTTGGTTCCCTTCGGAGCGTTTGTCCAGGTCGGCGAAGGAATTGAGGGGCTAGTGCACATCTCGGAGATGTCGGCCCACCACGTGGAGCTGCCCGAGCAGGTAGTAACTCCTGCTGAAGAACTTTGGGTGAAGATCATTGATCTGGACCTTGAGAGACGGCGAATCAGTCTCTCTATCAAGCAGGCGGCAGAGGGTGGAGTCGTAGCTGCCGAATACCAGGAGCACTTTGGTGAACATGCCTATGACGATGAGGGTAAATACATCGGCGGAGACGGGTCCGAAGGGCAAGAAGCCTGGACCGAACTCTACGGGTCCGGAGAAGTAGAAAGTACTGCTGCTGACGTTGTTGAATCCTCCGAGTCGGAGCAGGACTCAGAGGTGATTTTGTCTGACGGTGAGCTTGCGGACCCTGAGATTGAAGCACTCGCTGTCGATGCTGAAGTTGTCCTTGAGGCTCAGGAGGCCCCTGAGGAAGAACCAGAGGTTGCGGAAGCCACTGAGGATGCAACTGAAGGAGCAGCGGAGGAACAAGCGACCTGAGACCTTTGTCAGCCACCTCGCTTCGGGGTTATCGGAAATGATCGAGATTGGGCTAACCGGTGGAATAGGTTCCGGGAAGTCCACTGTGGCGGCGATGTTTGCTGACCGTGGGGCGGTGGTTCTTGACTCTGACTCGGTAGTCAGAGAGTTGCAGGCACCTGGGACGCCGGTCTTTGCAGAAATGGTTTCCCACTGGGGTGATCGGATTGTCCAGAACGATGGCACCCTTGACCGTCAGGAGTTGGCGTCAATTGTGTTCGAGGATCCAGTTGAGTTGCAGATCCTTAACGACATCGTTCACCCGGCACATGCCATCGAAATGGAGAAACGTCGTGCCATTTACGTGGACACCGACACGATCCTCGTGTTTGATATTCCGCTTCTCGTAGAGGTGGGACGTGGTGGTTTCGACGGCGTTGTTGTTGTCGATCTTGAACCGGAAAAGGCAGTTGAGCGGTTGGTCAGCGATCGTGGTATTGAAGAGGGCGACGCACGGCGTCGGATGGCCAACCAGGCAACCCGTGAGGAACGTATTGAGAAGGCCGACTTCGTAGTTGAAAACGGCGGCACCAGGGCTGACCTGGCTAATGAGGTAGAACGTTGCTGGGAGTGGATCGAATCGCTGCCGGAGAGGTGAGCGGCTCAGAGCAGACCCCTACCACTGGGTACCATGCCCCTGTGGCCAACCGGTTCCGGGTCGAAGCACCGTTCTCGCCAGCCGGCGATCAGCCAGCGGCAATTGAAGAACTGAGTGAAGCCATTCGTGGTGGTGAACGATTCACCACCCTGCTCGGTATTACCGGCAGCGGGAAGAGTGCCACGATTGCCTGGACGATCGAGAACCTACAAAGGCCGACACTGGTCATCGCCCCGAACAAGTCACTTGCAGCTCAGTTGGCGAATGAACTGCGTTCTTTCTTCCCCGACAACCGGGTCGAGTACTTCGTGTCTTATTACGACTACTACCAGCCAGAGGCCTATGTGCCCTCAAGCGACACGTTCATAGAGAAAGACTCCTCTGTTAACGACGAGATTGATCGACTTCGGCACTCTGCTACTGCTGCCCTCCTTACACGACGAGACACGATTGTCGTCGCATCGGTGTCATGCATCTACGGCCTCGGATCCCCAGACCAGTACGAGGGGAAACTATTGGTTCTAGAGAGGGGAAAGCGCGTCGAACAGAGGGCGGTGTTGCGCCAACTAGTTGAAATGCAGTACGAGCGAAATGATATGGCCCTCTCTCGAGGAAAATTCCGCGTTAGGGGCGACACCATCGAGATCCATCCCGCATACGAGGAGTGTGTAATCCGAGTTTCGCTCTTCGGCGACGAGGTCGAGCAGATCAGTGAAGTCGATTCTTTGACTGGCGACCAATTGCGCCAGTTGGATGACCTCGTGGTTTTTCCGGCTACCCACTATATGGCTGATAGGGAGATCATTTCGCATGCAATTTCGCGTATTGAGACTGAGTTGACAGAGCGCTTGGCTGTCTTTCAAGATGAAGAGAAGTTGCTTGAGGCCCAGCGCCTGCGGATGCGGACAGAGCATGACTTGGAGATGTTGGGAGAGTTGGGCTTTTGCAACGGAGTTGAGAATTACAGCGCACATATCGATGGGCGCTCGCCAGGAGAGCAGCCCTACACCCTGTTGGACTACTTCCCCGATGACTTCGTCGTCGTGTTGGATGAATCGCATGTGGCGGTGCCGCAACTCCATGGTCAATATCAAGGTGATCGGAGTCGCAAGGAGACTCTTATAGAACACGGATTTCGCCTACCGTCCGCCGCTGACAACAGACCGCTGCAGTTCGAGGAATTCATTAACCGGGTGGGACAAGTTGTCTTTCTGTCAGCGACCCCCGGTCCTTGGGAGAGGGAGAACTCGGGAACAGTGGTGGAACAGATAGTTAGGCCCACGGGTCTCATCGATCCAGAGGTGATTGTGCGGCCCACAAAGGGTCAGATTGATGACCTTTTGGTAATGATCGGTCAGCGTGTGGAAGCAGGCCAGCGAATCCTAGTGACAACGCTCACCAAGAAGATGGCCGAGGACCTGACCGACTACCTACTAGAGAGCGGGGTTCGCGTCCGTTATCTGCATTCTGATGTCGACACGGTTCAGCGGATTGAAATACTGAGAGATCTGCGCCTTGGCGAGTTCGACGTTCTCGTTGGCATCAATCTTCTTCGGGAGGGCCTTGATCTGCCCGAGGTTTCCTTGGTGGCGATCCTTGATGCTGACAAAGAAGGCTTTCTTCGGAGCGAGACATCGCTGGTGCAGACCATCGGCCGCGCTGCTCGGAATGTTGATGGTCAAGTCATCATGTACGCCGACGAAGTGACAAATTCGATGCAGCGTGCGATTTCTGAGACGATGCGGAGGCGAGAGCTCCAACAGGCTTATAACGAGGAACACGGGATTGACCCACAGACAATTCGAAAGGCAGTCAGCGACATCTTGCAACTGATCCGCCCAGACTCCTCGGTCCCGACACCTAAGGGAAGAAGTCGGCGCGATGGTCGCAAAGTCCGAGAATTGTCTGACATGCCTCGTGATGACCTTCTCCGTCTAATCCGGACCCTTGAAGCTGAGATGTCTGACGCATCGGGTGACCTTCGCTTCGAGTACGCGGCAAGCCTGCGTGATGAGATTCGGGAATTGGAACGCGAGGTTCGTGACATGTCGGAGTTGTCCTGACTGACCTTTCGAGCAGACCGCAGTGCCAGGGGATAGGTCGGCATAGGCTCGCCGCCGTGTCCGATCGGTTGGTGATTCAGGGAGCGCGGGAACACAACCTGCGAAACGTAAACCTCGACCTTCCGCGCGACCGCCTGATCGTCTTTACGGGTATTTCTGGCTCAGGCAAGTCTTCCTTGGCTTTTGACACCATTTATGCCGAAGGGCAGCGGCGCTACGTGGAATCGCTCTCCTCCTACGCCCGCCAGTTCCTCGGACAGATGGACAAGCCTGATGTGGACTTCATAGAAGGACTCTCACCAGCTATATCTATTGATCAGAAGAGTGCCTCTCGTAACCCTAGGTCGACTGTCGGCACGATTACCGAGATCTACGACTACCTGCGTCTCCTCTTTGCCCGGATAGGAGTGCCACACGATCCTGAGACTGGTGAGCGACTCGTACGCCAGACACCGCAACAGATTGTCGACCGAGTGCTCGAATTGGATGAAGGCACCAGATTTCAAGTACTTGCACCTGTTGTTAGGGGACGTAAGGGAACGTACGACACCTTGCTGGCAGACCTAGCGGCCCAAGGGTTCAGTAGAGCAATTGTCGATGGGGAGCTCCACGAGCTTGGAGAAGACGTTGAGCTAGCAAGGTACGAACAGCACAGTATTTCAGTGGTTGTCGATCGTCTGGTGCTACGTGCCGACATCGTCCGTCGTCTGACTGAATCAATGGAGACAGCTCTCTCCTTGGCTGACGGAGTAGCTGAGATCCAGATTGTGTCCCAGCCCCAGGATCCGCCATCAAGGGACTCGGAGAACCTTGAGGAAATTCGGACGATTACTTTCAGCCAGCACCTCAGTCGCCCCAGTGACGGGAAATCGTTTGAGGATTTGGCGCCGCGGAACTTCTCTTTCAACAGTCCATACGGGGCGTGTCAGTATTGCGCCGGCCTTGGCACTGTTTTCGAAGTCGATCCCGATCTAGTGGTGCCCAATCCTGACCTGAGCCTCTCAGAGGGAGCCATTGCGCCTTGGGCGAGTGGTCGAAGTCGTTACTTCCCTCGCCTCGTTGAGGCTGTGGCTGCAGACCAGGACATTGACATGGAAAAACCGTGGCGCCGCCTTTCAGCAGGCCATCGCGGGATCCTCCTGGAGAAGGGCCTTACTGGAAAGGTGAAGGTGCGTTACACGAACCGATTTGGTCGTAGCCGTGTCTATTCCGCCCGTTTCGAGGGGCTCCTTCCATATCTACGCCGCCGCCATACCGAAGCTGAGAGTGACACCCAGCGAGAACAGATCGAGGGCTACATGAGGCAAGTTCCTTGTCCAACTTGTGGTGGCGCACGCCTCAATGACCTGTCATTGGCGGTCTTGGTGGATGGCCATTCGATTAGGGACCTGTGCGCTCTTTCTATTGGCGAGGCAGCGAAAGTGCTACAGGGTCTCGAGCTAAGCGAACGCGAGACAATGATTGCCGAACAGATTCAGAAGGAAATTAATGCTCGCCTCGGGTTCTTGCTTGATGTTGGCCTGGACTACCTGTCACTCTCACGCTCCGCAGCCACACTCGCAGGTGGTGAGGCCCAGCGGATCCGCCTAGCTTCCCAGATCGGCAGCGGACTGGTAGGAGTTCTCTATGTTCTGGATGAACCGTCCATCGGCCTCCACCAGCGCGATAACCAGCGCCTGATCGAGACACTCTTGCGCCTCAGAGATCTGGGTAACACAGTGATCGTCGTAGAACACGATGAAGAGACGATCAGGTCAGCAGATCACATAGTGGACATCGGGCCAGGAGCTGGTGAACACGGTGGTGACATCATCCATAGCGGAGCTCTAAAAGGATTGCTGTCTCATAAGAATTCGCTCACCGGTCAGTATCTCGACGGAAGACGTCAGATACCACTTCCCCAACTGCGCAGACCCTCCAATGGAGAACGCCTACTCATCAGAGGTGCTAGGGAAAACAACCTTGACGACATCGACGTCGAGATCCCCCTCGGATGCTTTGTGGCCGTTACGGGAGTATCGGGTTCAGGAAAGTCCACCCTTGTCAACGAGATCCTCCACAAGGCCCTCATGGCCGGCGTGTATGGATCAAAAGTCCCACCTGGACTACACACTGCTCTCGAGGGCGTGGAGGCAGTCGACAAGGTGATCAACATCGACCAGACCCCTATTGGGCGTACGCCAAGGTCGAATGCAGCAACCTACACGGGGGTGTTTGATCATATTCGCAAGCTCTTCGCTCAGACAGAGGAGGCCAGAGTCCGCGGATACAAACCCGGTCGTTTCAGTTTCAATGTCAAAGGTGGGCGCTGTGACGCTTGCAATGGTGACGGCACAATACGAATCGAGATGCACTTTCTGCCTGATGTCTACGTCCCCTGCGAGATCTGCCGAGGTCGTCGCTACAACCGCGACACCCTCGACATTACATTCAAGGGCCGCAATGTCGCCGACGTGCTGGACATGCCCTGTGAGGAAGCCCTCGGTTTCTTCGACAGGCAGCCCTCCATAACTAGGCATATGCAGACCCTTGTTGATGTTGGGCTTGGTTACATAAGGCTCGGGCAGTCAGCACCGACACTGTCTGGGGGCGAAGCTCAGCGGGTAAAGCTTGCGAGCGAACTTGCGAAGCGGCCAACTGGCCACACCGTCTACATTCTCGATGAACCAACTACAGGCCTTCACTTTGAGGACGTGCGCAAGTTATTGGGAGTACTGAACAGGCTCGTGGATCAGGGCAACTCGGTCATCGTGATCGAACACAACCTAGATGTAGTCAAGACTGCTGACTGGCTGATCGACTTAGGCCCGGAGGGAGGAAGCGGTGGCGGCAGGGTTGTGGCCACAGGTTCACCGGAAATGGTAGCTAGCGCGGCAGAGAGCCACACAGGCCGCTACCTCGGGAACCTCCTAGGCAACTGAGGTGCTGACAGGCGTGGGAGGTGCTGGGCACAGGAGGCCTACGCTCGTGTGATGGTGAAGAGGCCGCCACCCGGGACGATTCCTGATGCCCCTGGTTCGTACCAGTTCCGTGATGCCGAGGGACGCGTACTGTATGTGGGCAAAGCCAAGAGCCTCCGCCAACGGCTAGGCAGTTACTTCGGTAATCGTGAACGCATGGTGCCCCGCACAGCTCAGATGCTTGATGAGGCGAAAGAGGTCGAGTGGATCCAGGTATCCAACGAACTCGAGGCACTCATGTTGGAGTTCAATCTGATCCGGGAACATAAACCACGATTCAACGTCGACATGAAGGATGACAAGAGTTATCCGTTCCTAGCAGTCACCATTGATGACGAATGGCCCCGACCGATGGTGACTAGGGCGAGGCGACGGAAAGGGGTTCGATACTTCGGACCCTATGGGCATGCCGGTGCCATCCGGGACACGCTGGAACTTCTGTTGAGGACATTTCCCCTGCGGACTTGTCCAGATACGAAATTCAGGATTCATGAGAACTCCGAACGTCCCTGCCTCTTGTTCCACATCCAGAAATGCTCCGGGCCATGTGTGGGTGAGATCGACCATGAGGGCTACGGTCAGATAGTCGCCGAGTTGATCAAATTTCTCGACGGGGACTCAGACGGGGTTGTATTGCGCCTGAGAGCGGAGATGGATGCCTCGGCGGAAGCTCTTGACTTTGAATCGGCGGCGCGTCAGAGGGATCGTCTGGCGAGTGTGAAGCGGGTCCTTGAGCGTCAGGAGATGGTCGGGCATGCAGACGAGGAGTTGGACATCTTCGGTGTCTCCGGGGACGATCTTGAGGCGGCGATTCAAGTGTTCTACGTCAGACACGGACGTGTAGTTGGTCGGAAGGGTTTCGTAATAGATCGCGTTGAGGACCTGCTGCCAGCCGAATTGATTGACGAGGTTGTGTCAGCTCACTACAGGTCTGATCCGCCGCGCGGTGTTCCTAGAACGGTATTGGTTCCGGACTTGCCGATCGAGGCAACGCTCCTAGCCGAGTGGTTGTCCGCGGAGCGTGGAACGCGTGTGGAGATACGAGTACCGAAACGTGGCGGCAAGCGCAGACTATTGGAGACTGTGACTAGGAATGCGAATGAGGAATTTCTCAGACATCGCCTGAAGCGTGCTACCGATCACAATACGAGGGCCAGAGCATTGAACGAATTGCAGCTCGGTCTGGCTCTACCCGAATCACCATTACGAATCGAGTGCTACGACATGAGTCACCTTCAGGGAACCGATTACGTGGGGTCAATGGTCGTCTTCGAGGATGGAATTGCCAAGAAGTCTGACTACCGACGCTTTCGGATCAGGCACGTTGCGGGCAACGATGACTATGCGGCGATGGAGGAAGTGCTTACACGGCGTTTGAACGCCTATCAAGAGGAGCGTCAAATGCCAGTGGCTGAGAGACCAGGTCGTTTCGCGTACCCACCGAACCTTCTGCTTGTTGACGGTGGATTGGGACAATTGCGGGTAGCGGAGCGTGTGGTAGCTGAGCTGGGACTGTCTGATGAGATCCCAGTAGCGGCACTCGCCAAGCGATTCGAGCAGGTCTATAGGCCTGGTAGCGATAAGCCGATTGATCTCCAGAGGGGATCAGAGGCTCTCTACATGTTGCAGAGATTGAGAGACGAGTCCCACCGTTTTGCAGTGGCCTACCACCGTCAACTTCGCTCCAAGCGAATGACCGGGTCAGTGCTTGATGGTATTCCCGGTCTCGGGCCCAACCGGAAGAAGCGCCTTACTTCAGCACTTGGAGGTGTGAAGGCAGTTCAGCGGGCCTCCCTAGGGGAGCTAATGGCTCAGAACTGGCTTCCGGACGCTGTGGCCGAGGCCATCTTCCAACGGACCCACGGTCAGAGTTGATGTACAACTCACCCGAGAGCTATCAGAGCTACCGACCCGACTGCACCGGCCATGCCGAGTATCTGTGATCGGCTCATCCTCTCTTGCAGTACTACACGTGCAAGGATCACAGTGGTAGCTGGATAGAGAGCCGCCAGCACTGATACCAGGCTGAGTAAACCGATGTTGACCGCAAACAAGAAGGCCATGTTGGCACCCATGTCGAATACACCTGTTGCCACGACCAGACCTCCCACTCGGTCCAGTTTTGTTGGGAGAACAGGTGCGCCTTGCGCAAACAGTACCGCCAAAGCGAGGAGCATCGAAGCGATTCGTGCTCCTACCAATGGCCAGGGTGCGGTTGCGTCCTGAGCGGCATCGATCACGATAAAGAACCCTGCAAAGCCAGCTCCAGCCAGAGTTGCCTCAGCGATGAGACCTCTGGGTCGATCCATGGTTATATCCGGAGAGCGCGACACCAACACGATGGCCAGGAGACCTAACAGGATTCCCAACACGTGTAGCGAGGAAAGGGTTTCGCCAAAGGTCAGCCCCCAGACCACGGGTATGGCTGCTGAGTTGACGGCTGTGATTGGTGCTACCACCGTCATGGGGCCCCTGCCAAGGCCCCTGTAGAGCAGCCCGACACCGATCATGCCTAAGACACCAGCAAGTGCTCCCAAGGTTAGGGATTGAGTGGTGAAAGAGTTGGCCATGAAGGGGGCTACCGCCACAACCAGAATCAATCCGATGACACTTGTGTAGGCCACCACGCGTAGGGGTTCGATGCGTCGTGATGCCAGACCACCACAGAAGTCCCCAAGGCCGAAGAGGCAAGCCGCCAAGAGTGCGAGGAAAGCTGCCACGAAGGCAGCCTAGAAGCGTGGTCGCGCGCTGCTCACGACAATGTGGGACCCTCTTTGCATGTGGAGTGACAAGGAAGCATGGGAGCGCCACGCTGCTTGGTGGCAAACGGGCTTCACTGAGGGAGCTGACCCTGAGTACGAGGAACAAATTCTCCCACTCGCTGCAGAACTTTTGGCTGGATATGAAACCGTGCTCGATATCGGTGCTGGTGAAGGGCAAGTAAGTCGTGTTGCCAGACTTGGGGGTTCGGCGTGTGTAATTGGTATCGAACCATCTTTGGCACAGGCAGCCGAGGCAAGGAAGCGGGGGGGCGGGCCAGAGTATGCGCGAGCCGAAGCCTCGCACCTTCCCTTCCCTGCCGAGGCCTTTGATGCTGCGGTGGCGTGCCTAGTCTTTGAACATCTTCATGACCTAGACGGCGCGGTAGCCGAGGTTGCACGTGTTCTCAGACCCAGGGGCCGGTTCGCATTGTTCTTGAACCATCCGCTTCTGCAGACTCCGAATAGTGGATGGATAGACGACCAGGTTCTTGACCCGCCTGAGCAGTACTGGCGCATTGGTTCCTACCTGGTGGAATCATCCGAATTTGAGGAAGTTGAAAAGGGAATCTTTTTACCCTTCGTGCACCGCCCACTGGGGCGGTACGTGAATGCTCTTGTCGAAAACGGCCTTTCCATCCGGCAAATGTACGAACCGTCACCCCCTGAGGGCTTCCTCTCAAAGGCAGCCGAGTACAGAGAGGCCTCTAATATCCCCAGGCTGCTGGTTCTCGTCTGCGAGCGCTTGTAGACCCAGTGAGCGGGTGTCGAGAGCAGCAGTAGAATCGTTCTATGAGCGATCTCCTGGTAATCACCGGCCTGTCTGGTGCCGGCCGTTCGGAGTTCTCCAGCGACCTTGAAGATTTGGGCTGGTTCGTGATAGACGGCCTTCCGTCGGACATCCTCACCAAGGTGGCTGACTTGGCTGTTGGCCCGGACTCCCCATGGGACCGTGTGGCATTTTCTCTAAGGGCGGACACTGTCGAGGGAGAGTGTCTGTCAGCGCTTGAGGACCTGCGGGAAGTTTCAAACCGTATGCGCGTGGTATTCCTCGATTGTTCAACAGATGAACTTGTCCGCCGATACAAGGACAGCCGTCGCCCGCATCCTTTCCCGGAGGCCTCAGGCATTGAAGCTGGTGTCGAAGCAGAACGACTCATGATGCAGCCCGTTCGCGAAGTGGCTGATCTTGTCATCGACACCTCCGACATCAACGTCCATGACCTCCGGGACAAGGTGACCGAGCTTTATGGGGGTGAAGATGACAGACAGATGCGGACTTCGATCACTTCATTTGGCTTCAAGCACGGAGTACCGCGGGATGTCGACATATTGTTGGATTGTCGGTTCATCCCCAATCCGCATTGGGTTGATGAGCTTCGACCTCTTTGTGGAATAGATGAACCAGTGCAGGGCTTTGTACTTGGTCAGGAAATAACTTCAACTTTTGTAAACCAACTTGAGGAGATGCTTAGCCACCTGCTACCCGCATACGTCGCCCAGGGAAAGGCGTACGTTTCAGTCGCTTTCGGTTGCACTGGTGGTAGGCACCGCTCAGTAGCAGTCGCGGAGGCTGTGGCCTCTCGACTGAGAGACCGTGGAGTTGAGCCAACTGTTCGACATCGCGATCTGGATCGCTAACTGGAACGGGTTGTGGCCGGTGTGACAAGCGACCGTCATAGGTGGCGCGCCAAGGGCTCTCCAATCGGCTAACAATGCAGGTAACCATTGAATTTGTGGTCCGAATGCCCAGGGAGGCAACATCGTCATGACTGTGCGCGTAGGTATTAACGGCTTTGGCCGAATCGGAAGAAACTTTTTGCGGGCAGCCCTTGGTGCTGGAGCACCAATTGAGTTTGTAGCGGTAAACGACTTGGGTGCCATCGATACGATGGCCTTTCTTTTGGCTAACGACTCGGTACACGGTCGCCTTGATGCCAAGGTAAGAGCTACTCGTAAGGGAATCACCGTCGCGGGTCGCAAGATTTCGGTCCTGTCAGAAAGGAATCCCGCTGACCTGCCGTGGGGTGACCTAGGAGTGGATGTGGTAATCGAGTCCACAGGAATCTTCACGACTAGGGAGAAAGCAGGACTGCACCTCGAGGGTGGAGCGAAGAAGGTCATCATCTCTGCTCCCTCGGCTGATGCAGATGCGACATTCGTCGTTGGTGTGAATGACGACTCGTACGACCCTATGAAGCACCACGTCGTCTCGAACGCGTCCTGTACTACCAACTGCTTTGTGCCAATGATCAAAGTCCTTGACGACACCTTTGGAGTTGAGCAGGGCTTCATGACCACCACACACGCTTACACAGGAGACCAGAGCTTGGTGGATGGTCCGCACAGTGACCTGCGCAGGGCAAGAGCCGCTGCAGTCAATATCGTTCCAACGTCAACGGGTGCCGCCCGTGCGACGAGTCTCGTAATGCCAAAGATGAAAGGTCGCCTAGACGGGATATCTCTCAGGGTGCCCATCCCCGACGGCTCGATTACCGACTTCGTCGGTACCATCAAGAAGAAGGCGACCATTGAGCAGATCAACGCCGCGTACGCTGCAGCTGCCAACAAGGGTCCGCTTGCAAGAGTCCTCGACTACAGCGAAGAGCCACTCGTATCAGCAGACATAGTCGGTCGCCCTGCCTCCTGCATCATCGATGCAGGCCTAACCATGGCCAATGGCACAATGGTGAAAGTCTGTGGTTGGTACGACAACGAAATGGGTTACTCAACCCGGCTTGTCGACCTGACCAGGCTGATCGGGACTCGTCGCACGAAGAAGACCAGCAAGAGTGGGCGCAAGTAGCCCTGATGCAGTTGCCCGAACTGGAGAGCCTGGGTGACCTGACCAACTGTCGCGTGCTGGTGCGCTGTGACTTCAACGTCCCTATAGCTGCCGGCGAGATTCAGGACGACTTTCGGGTTAGAGCAGCACTGCCGACACTCACCTACCTGATGGAAGCTGGAGCGTCAGTGACAACCTGCTCCCATTTGGGCCGCCCGGGCGGAGTCGTAGATCCAACATTCTCAATGGATCCCGTTCGTAGCCTTCTAGCAGAGTTGGCACCCGGGATCGGAGTACTCGAGAACCTCAGATTCGACCCGGGTGAGACGGGTAACGATCCCGCCTTCATTCAGGCACTAGTGGAGGACCAGGACGTATACGTCAACGATGCCTTTGGTGCATGTCACAGGAACCATGCCTCCGTCGTTGGCCCACCTGTGCACTTGCCATCGGCAGCCGGGCGCCTATTGGCCAACGAAGTACGGGTGTTGGATGCACTCAGGACTCAGCCGCGGCGTCCCTTCTTGGTGATCCTCGGTGGAGCCAAGGTAAGTGACAAACTTGGAGTGATCGATGCTCTCCTTGAGGTGGCCGACGACCTCATTATCGGCGGGGGCATGTGTTTTTCCTTTCTTGCGGCCAAGGGTGCCAGAGTCGGATCGTCGCTACTTGAGGAGGAAATGATTGAGACCTGTGCCCGTTTACTGGACTCTGGTGCACCCATACGTCTGCCAATCGACATTACTGCACTCGGACCTGGTGGCGTCATCGGCGAACCGTCCAAAGGTGGAGAGGTGCGACAGGTAGGAACTTCGATGCCCGAAGGCTGGATGGGGCTTGACATCGGCCCTGGTTCCGCCGTTGAGTTCTGCAATCTGATTGCTGAAGCACGAACCATCTTGTGGAATGGTCCTATGGGCGTGTTCGAAGATGCTCGCTTTGCTGCCGGAACCCGTACGGTGGCAGAGGCTGTAGCTGATTGCTCGGGATTCACCGTCGTCGGTGGTGGCGACAGTGCCGCTGCGGCACGGATGTTCGGGGTAGATAACAGGATCGACCACGTGTCCACAGGTGGAGGCGCTGCATTGGAGTTGATTGAAAAGGGTGACCTGCCTGGTCTCGCTGCCCTGCGGGTCGGAGTGGAGAGGAGTTGAGAATGGACGGAAAACGTAAACCGCTAATCAGTGCTAACTGGAAGATGAACCACAACCATTTTGAGGCGATCCAGGCCGTCCAGAAGTTGTCCTATCTACTGTCAGCTGCCGACCACGAAGCAGTGGACGTATCGGTGCACCCACCATTTACAGATCTAAGGTCCGTCCAGACGGTCCTCCAGTCAGATGAGATCCCGGTCTTACTTGGTGCTCAGGATTGCCACTGGGAGGCCTCAGGCGCTTTCACTGGAGAGGTGTCTCCTGCCATGCTCGCCAAGTTGGATGTCTCACACGTGATTGTCGGTCACTCCGAGAGGCGCCAATTGTTTGGTGAGGTCGATCAGGTCGTCAATGTGAAGGTAAAGGCCGTTATAGCGGAGGGTATGACACCGATCATGTGTTGTGGTGAGAGCCTCGAAGAGCGTGAGGCTGGAACGACGGATTCGAGAGTTGCCAGCCAGGTACGTGCCGGACTGGCGGGCCTGACGCCTGAACAGATCTCCTCAATGGTTATTGCTTATGAGCCCATTTGGGCTATCGGCACTGGCAAGGTTGCGACTCCTGAAGATGCCCAGAGTGTGTGCGCGACGATCAGGCGGGTTGTGCGGGAGGATTCTGGTACCGCTGCCGCCGATGCGGTGCGAATCCAGTATGGCGGTTCCGTGAAACCGGTAAGTGCTCCTGACCTAATGCGCCAACCCGACATTGATGGAGCGCTAGTTGGTGGAGCATCCCTGGACCCTGAGGAGTTTGCCCGCATCATCGCCTATCGTCTGGTCGGCTGAAGCCACCTCTAGCGATAGCCTGCTGTCATCATGTTCGTTCTTGTAGCAATTATTCAGGCAGCCTCTGGTGTAGGAATCATCTTCTTGGTCCTTCTCCACAGCGGAAAGGGCGGTGGTCTCTCCGACATGTTTGGTGGAGGCGTCGGAGCCCAGACTGCGGGATCTACAGTGGTTGAACAGAATCTCGACCGCATCACCATCGTGACGGCCCTAGTGTTTGCCTTTACCACAATCGCATTGGGCTTGATGTTCTGATCTCGGGTCATTGGCCGGGTACGGGGTGATAGCCGCATCGCAGACTGGGCCTTTAGGGCTGGTCAGGTGGGCCCCCCTTTGCGACCGCTAGCCTGACCGACGGCCCGGATCGTCGGGAGGCTACGTCGGAGTGGCGGAATTGGCAGACGCGCCAGCTTGAGGGGCTGGTGCCCGCAAGGGCGTGGGGGTTCAAGTCCCCCCTCCGACACCACGAGAACCCCTATTTGGTAGGGGTTTTTGGCGCGTCTGGAGCCGGTTTGGAAGGGATTTGGAAGGAATCCGTCCTTCGACCTGTTCCACCGAACCTTCATCCCTAGGAGGGGAGAGGGACCAAATCGACCCCCTCCCCCTAGTGGGGGGTATGTATATAACTGCAGGTCAGAGGGGGAAAAGTAGTCGCGAAATCCCCAAGGTATCCACTTGCGTTACACAGGTGTTATTTGGCACGTTGCCAAGCCATGGCCGCCATGCCCGCTCGTAAGGGACCCGGATCTGTCCGGCAACGTGGAGACGGCTACGAGTTCTATCTAGACCAGCGGTCACGGGACCAGAAAGGGCGGCAGGTTCGTCGTGGTGGTTTCGCAACCGAAGAAGACGCAGGACTAGCCCTCACGCTGCACCGAAACGAGCTACGGAGGCGCGAGCGCTTCGTAGACGCCCCCTACACGCTGTCCGCAGTCGCTGAAGCATGGATCTCCCATATGCAGGTCAAGGAGACCACCCGGGAGCGCTACGGCCGAGATGTCCGCGTGCACCTCGAGCCAACACTGGGAAAGCGACCACTCGACAAGGTGACCACAAGGGAGATCGTCGCCTTCTTTGAGACATTGCGGCACAGCGGAGGACGAGGCAACACCAACCGAGACCAGCCGCTTTCCTATTCATCGCTCTGCGGGATCTACACCGTGCTGCGCCAGATGTACCAGTGGGCGCTCATCAAGGGACTCGCCACCGAATCACCACTGGCCCGCCTCGACCGTCGGGTCTTCGTCGGTCGTGAACAGGCTGCCCTCGACCTCCAGTTCCCGGTCGCCATCGATGCCCTAAGCCCGAGCGACGCGTTCACCGTCGACGAAATCGACGTGTTCCTTAATGCACTGCAGTCATGGACGGGGTTGCGGGGCAACCGAGACGGACATCAGTGGCGTGAAGCGTGGACTATCGCACTAGCGACGGGGATGCGCCTTGGTGAACTCCTCGGCCTCACCGACGCCCACGTCGACAACCACGCGGGAATCATTCACATTCGCCAACAAATCACCTGTGTGGCCCACAAGCCAATCCTCAGCGGCCCCAAAACCAAGCGATCGGTCCGTGACCTCCCAATCGGCGATGACGTCATCTCGTTGTTCCGAGACCAACAGCGGCGGCGCGCCCGCTACCGAATGGCAACGAAAGGGGAGTGGCCCGACAACGGCCTGCTCTTCGTTCTACCTGACGGGCGCTCACCACACCCGGAACGGTTCAGCCGCGAGTTCACACGCTTCCTAAATGCCACGGGCCAACGGGCCATCAAGTTCCACGGCCTACGCCACACGTGGGCAACCCGTGCGTTAGAGGCAAGCGTGCCGCTCAGTGTTGTCTCAGAACGCCTCGGCCACTCAGACGAACGAGTCACCGCGCAGGTGTACCAACACGTCACCAAAGAGTTCGCCCGCCAAGGCCTCATCGTCGAAGAACAAATGCTCAGCCAACGCCCACCAGCACGGAGGGAACAATGACCGAATCCGACCGAATCCGACCCCGAGAAGTCTCTGACCGGCAGTCGATCGCCATCGACGCGCTCATCGGGGGCGCTACACACCGTGAGGCGGCCGAGAAGGCCTCTGTGCAGCGCAGCACAGTGACGGCATGGTGCAACTACAACACTCCCTTCAAGGCCAGATTGAACGCACGCCGTCAACAACGTCTTCAAATGGGCGGTGAACAGTTGCAGGAAGCCTTAGGTGCAGCAATCGGTGTGCTGGCCGCAAGCATCAGCGAAGGCAACGTGGATAGTTCGTTAGCGCTGATCCGCGTTGTCGGTGTCGATCATCTACACGAAGCAGCGAAGCCGGGTCCGTCCACTTCCCTCGGGGTTCAATCCGGACTGGCTTCAGATCTCCAAGCAGAAGTGATGATGGACTTGTTGGGGAGTCCTGAGTTCAACGAAGAGGTCGAGCGGCGTTCCGAGCAGTCGGCGCGTCTGGAATCTGGCTGATCAACGCAAGTGGCTAGAACTCGAGTTTTGGTAGGGCAGCGGCGATCTCGTTGGTTCGCATCCCGCACGTATCTACACCTAGGACGTCAGAGACACCTACCGCCCCCCTCGGGACATGGTGTGGCAGACTGAGGATGTGAACAGAGGGCTTGTCCTTGGCCTTGCAGTTGCTCTGATCACATCGGGTTGTTCTGGGGGCAGCGACTCTGCGGAGTTGCAAGCGTTACGGGAAAAGGTTGAGGCGCTTGAAGCGCAGACGACCACTACGGCCGCGCCGACCACTACGGCCGCGCCGACCACTACGGCCGCGCCTGCTTCTAGCGCAGCAACGGTGTCCGATGAACTGCTAGTGCTTTCAGCGATTGCTGAATTCATGCCTGACGGGCAGGTGTGCGAAGAAGAACTCATGTCGGCTGATTCCCCTGAGAGGGGGCGGGAAGGCTGGGGTCATGGATGGGAGACAGAAATCGATGGATTCGAAGAGTTGGTGGTTCAGATCACCTGCGATTTCGAATCCGCGGAGTTCTGGTTCAGCCACCAGTTGCGAATCCAGTACCCGCTCAAGACCGGGGAAGGAGTGGAGCTGATCAACTCAGTGATCAACTCAGCGGTGCGTTCCGAGGTGGCTAAAGGGATTCTCGACTACTTCAACGATTCACGCGAACGCTTTGCAGATCTCAGGCTTACCGAGGAAGAACAACGCTCAGACCAGACGCAAAATCGTGGCTGTAGCTACTCCGGTTACCTTTACATTTCTGGTGTCGTTACCTACTCGAACGGCGGGTTATACAGCGTGTACCTGCTGTTCGGCCAGAACCATCCGTGTGCGAACACGACCGGTAGCCCCGTGGTGACCTTGAACTTCGACGTTTTTGGCAAGCCGGACACTCGAGGCTATGACCGACCTCGAATGCACTTTGGGCTTTCTGATTTGTTCAAAGGAACTTCCGATTGGATGGGCAAGCTCACAGAGATCATCCTCCGCGGCGAAGACGAAGCGGTTACCTATCCGGAGATGAGTGCCTATCTGACTCCCGAGTTCCTATGGTCAATGGACTTCACCATGGGTCCCGAGACCCTCACGCTGCATGCCCAGCCCTACAGCATCTGGTTCCCGGGTTGGTGTTGCGGAGCGAGCCCAAAGCACCTTGAGATCAACTACGAGGAGCTGACTGACTACCTAGACCCCGACGGTCCCTACCGGCTCATCCTCAACAACTGACCCGACTCGGGCCATCTACACCGAGGGCTCCGGTGACGTTCAAGTCCCCCCTCCGACACGCAGCTCAGGTGGTATCTCGACGTCTTTGGTACTCTGTTGGCTGCTCATATTGGCGAACTGAACACGGAAGAAGATTCTCATGGTTCAACGTGTATGCCCGAGTTGTTCGGCGATCTCAGATACAGAGAAGAGTTTCTGTCCAGAGTGCGGGAGCAGTTTCGACCAGTCGACTACTACTAGTAGCAGTCGAGATGGCGGTGGGTTGGCAACAACAGGTCTCGTCTGTGGAATTGTGGCGTTTCTTTTCCTTCCCATTGTTTTGGGTCCATTGGGAATCATTTTCGGGGCTATCGCGTGGAACAAGGGGCATCCAAGGGGTCGAACGGCCACCATCGTTTCGATCGCTGGCCTTATCGTCGGGATGATCTTTGGTGCCCTTATGTGGGCCTAGATGCTCAACTAGTACAGCTCGGTGTGGCGTTGACTAGGGGCGTTCAAGTCCCCCCTCCAAGACCGCTAAAGAGAAGCGACAAGACCAATTAGCAGAACTGCGATTCCGATCCAGCCCAGCGCTACTCCGGCTATCGCCATTCCGCGTCCGCTGATCGAAGAGTCCTTTTGAATCT
>Ga0187827_10001197_pt1 | contig 38766 bp, 36 predicted proteins | sample ETNtaG_39_FD_167969 | JGI IMG/M metagenome (GOLD analysis project Ga0187827, IMG submission 167969) | Marine microbial and viral communities from oxygen minimum zone, Eastern Pacific Ocean - ETNP2014_SV_150_PacBio MetaG (Illumina Assembly) | ecosystem: Environmental > Aquatic > Marine > Hypoxic...
ATTGGGGAAAATCCCATTATTTGCGAAAGATTTACAGGGTTATAAAAATTTAATTAAGTTATCTTCAAAATCTTTTTTAGAAATAAAAGACAACGAAGAACCACATTGTAAGATTGATGATATAGAGTCGTACTGCAAAGGCTTGATTTTGTTAACAGGATCTTTTGACGGCTTGATAGGAAAACTGTTTTCTAAGAATCTTACTGATGAAATAGTAGCTTTTGTAAAAAAATTAAAAAAAACTTTCAATGATAATTTTTATCTTGAGATACAACGACACAATGACGAAGGTGAAAAATTATTTGAAAAATTTCTACTCAATGTTTCTAATAAATTAGAACTACCTATAATAGCTACTCAAGAAGTGTTTTATCTAAATAAAGAAATGCACGAAGCTCACGATGCTTATCTTTGTGTTGGTGAAAAAACTTATGTAAATGTTAAGGATAGAAGAAAATATTCTGACGAACATTATCTAAAGACTTCTGAAGAAATGTACAAACTTTTTAATGACCTTCCTGATGCTGTAGAAAACAATGAAAATTTTCCATTTAAAATTTCTTATAGACCAAGAAATTCAGTACCAGTTTTGCCCAATATACAAAAAAGTAAAGTTGAAAGTGTGGATAATGTATTAATCAAAGAATCCACTGAAGGCTTGAAGGAAAAATTGAATGAATATGTTTTTCCATATTGTAATAAGGAAGACTCAAAAAAGATTACAAAAACTTACAATGAAAGACTAAATCACGAAATTAATATTATTTCTAAAATGAAATATGCTAGTTATTTTTTAATTGTTTCTGATTATATCAAATGGGCAAAAAAAAATGATATCCCCGTAGGTCCTGGAAGAGGATCGGGAGCTGGATCTCTAGTTGCTTGGACGCTTTCTATAACTGATATCGATCCGATTAAATTTGATTTAATTTTTGAAAGATTTTTAAATCCTGATAGAATCTCAATGCCAGACTTTGATATAGATTTTTGTGAAGAAAAAAGAGATAGAGTTTTTGAATATTTAAAACTGAAGTATGGAAAAGGTGTGGCCCACATTATTACTTTTGGAAAACTAAAAGCTAGAATGGCTTTTAGAGATATTGGTAGAGTTTTAGGCTTGCCATATGGATATGTAGATACTTTATGTAAAATGATTCCATTTGATCCTTCCCGACCTCTTTCTTTAGAACAAGCCATAGCTCGAGAACCCAGAATAAAAAAAGAAGAGGATAAAAATCCACGAGTTAAAAAACTTGTAGAACTATCTCTTAAATTAGAAGGTCTGAATAGAAACATGGCAACGCACGCAGCAGGAGTTGTTATTCCTGAAGAGAATTTAGCTGAATTTGTTCCATTATATAAAGATCCTTTATCCAGTTCACTTTTACCTTCAACTCAATTTGATATGTATGCTTCCGAAAATGCAGGTCTCGTAAAGTTTGATTTGCTTGGTTTAAAAACTTTAACAATAATAAATAAAACAATATCACTTCTTAAAGAAAATAAAGTAAAATTAGATATAAAAAAAATTAAACTTGATGATCCAAAGATTTTTGAACTGCTAAGCTCAGGTCATACTGTTGGCTTATTTCAATTAGAAAGTTCTGGAATGAGAGACGCTTTAGTTAATATGAAACCAAACAAGTTTGAAGATATTATTGCTTTAGTTGCTTTATACAGGCCAGGACCTATGAGCAATATAACAATTTACAATCAGTGTAAGCATGGCAAAAAAGAGCCAGATTATTTGCATCCAAAACTGAAAAAAATTTTAGAACCAACATATGGAGTTATTATTTATCAGGAACAAGTTATGCAAATAGCTCAAATTTTATCGGGATTTTCTGCTGGCGAGGCAGATATATTAAGACGCGCAATGGGAAAGAAGAAAAGAGTAGAATTAGAAAAACAAAAGGAGAGATTTGTAAATGGAGCTACAAAAAAAAGTATATCGAAAGATACAGCAAATTTTATTTTTAAAAAAATTGAACCATTTGCAGAATATGGTTTTAATAAAAGTCATGCAACTGCATATGCTATGATTGCATACCAAACCGCTTATTTAAAAACCTATTACCCAAGTGAATTTATTGCGGCATCCATGTCAAATGAATTATCCAATACGGACAAATTAAGTGAATTTTTTGAAGAATTAAAAAGATTAGAAATTAAAGTTTATCTTCCTTGTGTTAATGAATGTTTTGCTGAGTTTGTGCCACAAGAAAATTCATTGTTCTATGCTTTAGGAGCGATTAAAAACGTCGGTTTCGAAGCTATATCTCAAGTAATTCAAGAAAGAGAAAAAAATGGAAAATTTAAATCTATTAGTGATTTTATAAACCGAGTTGATCCAAAAAATATAAATAAACTTCAATTAGAAGGATTAGTTAAGGCAGGAGCATTTGATTCAATTTTTAAAAATAGAAAAGTCCTTCATGATAATGTTCCTAATATTATCCAGAATTCAAAAACTATACATGAAAATAGAATTAATAATCAATCAAGCTTGTTTTTAGAGGATAGTCATAAAATTTCTTATTTAATGACAGATAAAGACTCTTCATGTTGGTCAAGGGAAGAAACTTTATCAAAAGAATTCGAATCAGTTGGATTTTATTTATCCAATCATCCTTTAAAAGGTTATGAAAGTGTACTTGAGCAATGTCAAGTTAAAACATTCAAAGAATTTGAAAATGATAATGAAAGTCAATGTTTTTTAGCAGGTACTATCATGTCGGTAAAAGAAAAAAAAACAGTAAAAGGAAATTCTTTTGCCATTGTTAAATTTAGTGATTTAAGTAAAGTATTTGAACTTTTTCTTTTTTCAGAGCTTTTGGAGACAAACAGAAAAAATTTAGTTGAAGGACAATCTTTTTTATTAACTGTTCTAAAAAATAAAGATAATCAGGAAAATCGATTTAAAAGAATAAGTGTAAAAAAAATAGTTAGTTTGAAGAAAATTATAAAACTAGATTATAGTGATGTTTCTATAGAAATAGATACCTCTGATAACTTGAATAAACTTTATGAAAGTATTAAGGAAAAGGGAAATTCTAAAATTAAAATCTCTATTAACGAAAATAATAAAAATTATCTATTTGAATTGAGGGACAAAAGGAAATTTGACCACAAAACCATACAATACTTAAATAAAAAGCATTATATAAAGAAAATAAGAATTTAATTTTAATATTGAATTATTATTTTTAAAATTGTAAAACATCTAACTTAATACGCACACAATTGTTGGTTGTGAAACCTCCGGTCCTTAGATGGAAAAAATTGTGGTGGAATAACCGGAAAACTATGAATTTACCTAGTGTAACTATAAAACAATTATTGGAAGCAGGAGTTCATTTAGGTCACAAAACTTTTAGATGGAATCCAAAAATGAGTAAGTTTATTTTTGGATCAAAAAATTCTATACATATTATTGATCTTGTACAAACTTTAGAAATGACGAAGGCAGCATTACACGCAATACATATGTGTATTACTTCTGGAGGCAAAATACTGTTTGTATCAACGAAAAAGCAGGCTACAGAATCAATTTCTTTGTTAGCTAATGATACCTCACAATTTTATGTTAATCATAGATGGCTCGGTGGAATGCTTACTAATTGGAAAACAATATCGAATTCAATAAAACGTTATAAAAAAATTTGTGAGGACTTAAAAAAAGAAAATAAAGGTTTTACAAAAAAAGAAATTCTAAAAATGGGCAGTGAAAGAGACAAGCTAGAAAGGTTGTTGGGAGGCATAGCCAATATGAAAAAAATACCAGATATGGTTTTTATAATTGATACTAACATTGAATCTATAGCTATTAAAGAAGCCCAAAAACTTAATATTCCTATAGTTGCAATAATTGATACTAACTCGGATCCTACAGGAATAAATTTTCCAATACCCGGAAACGATGATGCGAGAAGAGCAATAAATTTATATTGTGAATTAGCAAAACAGACGATATTGGATGCTCAAAAAAATATATCCAAGGGAGATTCTGATGAGCTTGAATCCAAAACAAAAACAGAAGAGTCTAAACCTAAAATGAAAAACGAAGCAAACGAAAAAAAATTTACATCTATTCTCTCAAAAATTAAATCGTTGGCAATTAACAAATCTAAATAAAAAAATATAATTTTCATGTCATCAGATAATTTGTTAGCAAAGGTTAAACAATTAAGAGAAATTACAGGGGTGGGATTTAAAGATTGTAAGAGCGCAATAGATGACGCAAAAGGGGATATTGAAAAATCAATAGAGTTGTTGAGGAAAAAAGGTATTGCAAAAGCAAGTAAAAGGATGGAAAGGATAGCAGCAGAGGGTTTGATTTGTATTTATGAACAAGATAATAAATTTTCAATGATAGAAATAAATAGTGAAACAGATTTTGCTGCGAAAAATAATGAGTTTATAAATTTTGCAGAAGAAGTATCAAAATTATCTTTAACTAAGTCTGGAAAAATAGAAGATATTTTAATTTCGGAAATGGCAAACAAGAAAAACGTTAAAGATAATTTAATTAATTTGATATCTAAAATTGGAGAAAAGGTAACTTTAAGAAGATGTGTTTTTATTGGGACAGATAAATCTGTAAATTTTTCTTATATGCACTCTATTCTTAAAAAAAATGTTGGAAAATTGGGAGTCTTATTGAGTTTGGAAACCACAAAATCTAAAAATGAAATAATAGATTTAGGCAAACAACTGGCAATGCAAGTAGCCGCCTTTTCACCTTTGGCTATAGACAAAAAGAGTTTAGATCAAAATATATTACAAAAAGAAAAAGAAATAATTGCAGAAGAATTGAAAAATAGTGGAAAAGATCCTAAGATTATAGATAAAATTGCTATAGGAAAGTTAAATAAATTTGTTTCAGAAAACGTTCTATTAGATCAAGAATGGATTATGGAACCAAAAAAAAAAGTGAAAGATGTACTTAAAGAAGCTGCCGGCAAAGATAAAATAGAAATAAAGAAATTTATAAGATTTAAAGTTGGGGAAGGGGTATAAATATTTGTGACTTCAGAAGATATATTAAAAAATTGCAATTCTAAGATGAAGAAGGCTTATGATGTTTTTAATCAAGATTTATCTTCATTAAGAACAGGGAGAGCGAATGTTCATATGTTGGATATAATAAAAGTTGATGTTTATGGACAAAATATGGCAATTAACCAACTAGCAAATATATCAACACCCGAACCAAGACTTCTTACCATTCAAGTTTGGGACAAAAATAATGTCCCGTTAATTGACACTGCGATTCAAAAATCTAATCTTGGGATAAATCCAAAAATAGACGGCCAGTTAATGAGAATTCCAATTCCCAGTTTAAATGAGGAAAGAAGAATTGAACTAAAAAAAATTATGGGTGAACTGGCAGAGAAGGCTAAAATTTCTATAAGAAATGTTAGACGTGAAGCAAACGATAATTTAAAAAGTGATCTTAAGACAAAAAAAATTAGTGAAGATGAATCAAAAAATTTTGAAAAAAAGATTCAAAATTCAACTGATAAACAAATTTCAGAATTAGATAAAAGGTTAGAAGAAAAAGAAAAAGAAATAATGACAGTATGAATCAACTAAATCATGTCGCTATAATAATGGATGGAAATGGGCGATGGGGTTTAAAGAAAAGAGGATCTAGAAATTATGGCCATCTAAAGGGATTAAATACTGTAGAAACCGTAATTAAATCATCGCTTGGTAAAAAAATTCCCTATTTAACACTTTATACTTTTTCAACAGAAAATTGGAAAAGACCAGATAATGAGATTAATTTTCTTTTTGATTTAATAAGAAAGCACATTAAAAAAAATTTAAAAAAAATTATCAAACAAGGGATTAAGATAAATATTATTGGAAAACAACATAAACTTCCCACAGATATTGTTCAATCTTTAAAATTAATTGAAAAAAAAACAAAAAAGAACAGTGCAATTACAATAAATCTCGCATTAAATTATGGGTCAAAAGAAGAAATTGTTGATGCCTGCAGGAAATTTATTTTTAAGAAAAATGAAAAAGTAGATATAAAAAATTTTCAAACAAAACTTTATACCAAAAATATACCGGACCCTGATATCTTAATCAGGACAGGTGGAACCAGAAGATTAAGCAATTTTTTATTATGGCAACTAGCATATGCAGAGATTTTCTTTATAGATAAATTGTGGCCGGATTTTAATAAAAATGATTTTAATAAAATTATAAGTAAATTTCATAAGATAAAAAGAAATTTTGGGAAAATTTAATGACTAGAAATTTAAAAAAAAGAATTTTAACTTCAATTATAGTATTTCCCTTATCAATTTTTTTTATAATCAAGGGAGGAAATTTTTTATTATGTTTTTTATTAATAGTTTTTTTTGCAGCAAATTACGAATTATTTTCGGTTTTTAGTAAAAAAACAATAATTTTATTTTTGGATTTAATATTAATTATCTCACTTTTTTCGATTTATACTCTTAGACACGATTCCTTTTATTTTAACACTCCACTGAATGATCAGGAATCGTTTGTTCTACTTATGTGGATTATAATTCTTTGTATATGCTCTGACATTGGTGGTTATATTTTTGGAAAAACATTTAAATGGAAAAAATTAACGAAAATCAGCCCTAATAAGACTTTATCTGGTGTTTTAGGGTCATTTATATTTTCATTATTTTCAGTATTTATTGTCGACTTTCTTGTAACACCTAATACAGTTTATTTTTTACATGTAAAATTTTATTTTCTCGCAATTATATTTTCTTTAATAGCGCAGGCCGGCGATTTAACAATTTCATTTTTTAAAAGATTAGAAAAAATTAAAGATACTGGAAAAATTTTACCTGGGCATGGTGGAATTTTTGATCGTATTGATGGGCTAATGTTTGTAGTTATTTTCACATTTATTTTATATAAATTTAATGTAATTCCGTAATGAAAAAAAAAATTGCAATATTGGGATCTACCGGATCTATAGGTAAATCAACTTTAGAAGTAATAAAGAAAGATAAAAAAAATTTTGATATAATTTTTTTGTCCGCGAATAATAATTATAAAAAACTTATTCAACAGGCAAAAGAATTTAAAGTTAGAAATATTCTTATTAAAAATAAAATTTTTTATGAAAGAACTAAGAAAAGTTTAAAAAATAGCAAAACAAAAGTTTACTCAGGAGATATTTCTATAACTAATATTGTTTCTAAAAAATTAGATTATACAATGGCTGCAATTGTTGGAGTGGATGGATTACAACCAACAATTGATGCTATAAAAATTAGCAAAACTGTAGCTTTAGCAAATAAAGAATCTATTATTTGTGGTTGGGATATTTTATCGAAATTTATAAAGAAATACAAAACTAAGATACTACCTGTTGACTCGGAACATTTTTCAATAATGGAGCTTACTAAAGGTATAAATGATGAGGATGTAGAAGAAATAATAATCACTGCTTCTGGTGGCCCTTTTTTAAATATACCAAAAAATAAACTTAACTACGTCAAACCTAAACAGGCTATAAATCATCCAAATTGGAAAATGGGAAAAAAAATATCTATTGATTCAGCAAACTTAATGAATAAAGTTTTTGAAATAATTGAGGCTTGTAAAATTTTTAAATTTAATGAAAAAAAATATAGAATAATGATACATCCACAATCCTACGTTCATTCTATTATTCGATTTAAAAATGGTTTAATTAAAATGATTTTACATAATACCGATATGAAGATACCTATATCTAATACTTTATATGGTAGAAAAAATTATGTTTCGAATGTAAAAAAAATTGATAGTAAAATTTTAAGCAAAATGAGTTTTCAAAATGTAAGTGCAAAACGTTTTCCATCGACGAAATTAATTAGCAGATGTTTAAACCTAGGTTTATTGACACCAACAATAGTCAATGCTTCTAATGAAATATTGGTCAATTTATTTTTAGCTGAAAAAATTGATTTTTTAGACATTGTTGAGACTATAAACAAGATTTTTAAAGATAAAGATTTTAAAAAATACGCTACAAGAAAACCAAAATCAATAAAAGATATACAAATTACTGATAATTGGGCTAGATTGAAAACTCTTGCTTTGTGTGTAAGATAATATTTTATGAGAGATTTTAAAAAAATATTTTTTGTGTTTATTCTGTTTTTTCTTGCTTTTAATAGCAAATCTTACACAGAAATGGTTAAAAAAGTTGAGATTAAAGGTAATGAAAGAATTTCATTAGAAACAATTGTAATTTTTGGAGATATCGCAATAGATAAAGATTATAAATCATCGGATGTTAATTTATTGATTAAAAAACTTTATGAAACTACTTTTTTTTCAAATATATCTGTAGAATTAGAAAATAGTAAACTTACCATTATTGTTGAAGAAAATCCCATTGTAAATTCGATAGTTTTTAAAGGTGAGAAGGCCAATAAATATAAAGAAGTTATTAGAGAATTTCTTATTCTTAGAGAGAAAACTTCATTTATAGAAAGTTACATTAAGTCAGATATTAACAAAATAAAAGAATTTTACAGACAATTAGGATTTTACTTTGTAGAAATGGAAGTAGAGATAGAAAGGTTGGAAAAAAATAGAGTAAATTTAATTTATATTATAGACAAAAAGGAAAAAGCTAAAATCTCTAAAATATATTTTTTAGGTGATAAAAAGATCAGAGATAAAAGACTAAGGGATGTTATTACCTCGCAGGAAGCTGCATTTTGGAAATTTATTTCACGGAATGTTTATCTGAATAAAAGCAGAATTGAATTAGATGAAAGATTGTTGAAAAATTATTATAAAAACAAAGGTTATTACGAAGTTAAAGTATCATCAAGCAATGTTGAATATTCTGAAGGAGAAGGTTTTGTCTTAACTTATATTATTGACGCTGGACAGAGATATAAATTTAAGAAAATTTTTTTAAACGTTTCGGAAACTTTGGATAAATCTGCATTCACATCATTAGAAAAAACCTTTAACAAAATTATTGGTAAATACTATTCTTTGAGAAAATTAACATCTGTTCTTGAAAAAATTGATAGGTTAAGTGAACTAAAAGAATTACAGTTTATTAATCATGGAGTTACCGAAACATTAGTTGGTGATGGCGTTGAAGTTAAAATAAATATTTTTGAAGGTCAAAAATTTACAATTGAAAGAGTAAATATAGTTGGTAACAGTGTAACCAATGACTCAGTATTAAGAGGTGAGCTGATTGTAGATGAGGGAGATCCATATAGCGCTCTTCTTGTAAACAAATCAATCAACAAACTTAAAGCTAAAGGTATTTTTGGAAAAGTGGAGCATCAAATTACCGAAGGATCTTCCCCAGACTTAAAAGTTTTAGAGATAACCATTGAAGAAAAGGCTACTGGAGAAATTTCGGCAGGTGCTGGCGTCGGAACTGACGGAACAGCTTTTATGGCTGCAATAAGTGAAAACAATTGGTTAGGAAGGGGAATTAATCTCAAATCTTCATTGGATTTAACCGAGGAAACTATAAGTGGATCCATTGCAGTAAGAAATCCGAATTATAATTATTCTGGGAATGCGGTTTCTGCTGCTTTAGATGTATCATCATCAGACAAGACTGTTAATTCAGGTTATAAAAGTTCAAAAACAGGTTTTTCTTTAGGAACAGAATTTGAACAATATCAAAATGTGTTTTTGTCACCCCAATTATCTGCATCTTTCGAGGATATTGAGGCTGAATCAGGTGCATCTTCTCAAATAAAAAAAATGGAGGGAAATTTTTCTAACGTAGATTTATATTACGGCATATCTTTTGATAAAAGAAATCAGCCTTTTAAACCCACAGAAGGTTATAGAATAAAATTTGTTCAATCATTACCGATTATTATGGAATCATCTTCAATTATGAATGGGTTGGAAGCAAGTGCTTATCATCATCTGACTGAAGATATAATTGGAGTGGCTAAATTCTACGCACGTTCGATACATGGCGTAGATAATGAAGATGTGCGACTGACAAGTAGATTGTTTATACCATCAAAGAGACTTCGTGGTTTTAATACAAGAAAAGTTGGACCAAAAGATAGTGAAGATTATATTGGAGGTAACTATGTTACAGCATTGGGTTTTGAAGCACAGTTACCTCATCTTTTACCAGAGTCATTAAGAACAGATTTTAGTGTGTTTTTAGATACTGCCAATATATGGTCCGTTGACTACAGTGATACTTTGAACGATACGAATAAAATTAGATCATCTGTTGGATTGGGTGTAAATGTATGGACTACAGTTGGACCTCTCAGTTTTACTTTAGCCCAAGATATATCAAAATCTGTTAATGATGATAGCGAATTATTTAATTTTAGATTAGGAACATCATTTTAGTGAAATATTTGGTAAAATTTTTTGTAGTTACTTTTTTGGTGTTAATTTGTACACATACATCAGCTGTACAAAAGATAGTGTACTTAGACATGAAATTTATTTTAAATAATAGTAAGGCAGGAAAGGGTGCGCAAGATTTTTTAAAGAATTTATTGAAAGAAAATGAAAAACAATTTTTAAATAAAATAGATGAGTTAAAAAAGAAAGAAAGAGATTTACTGGCAAAAAAAACAACATTAAGTAAAGAGGAATATAAAAAACAAACAGACGAGTTGAGAAAAAAAGTAACAGAGTTTCAGACGCAAAGAAGATCATTTCTCGAAAAAATTACCAAGCTGAGAACTGACGCAAGGCAAAAATTATTAGAAGAGATAGATCCAATTTTGAATGATTATATAATAAAGAATGGAGTTTTAATAGCAATTGATAAAAAAAATATACTTGGTGGAAGAATCGATCTTGATGTTACAAATATAATTATCGAAAAGCTAAACAATAAGTTTCCATCTTTAAATCTAAAATAAGATGGAATCTAGCCAGTTTTTTTTAAAGAAAGGGCCATTCCCTTTAAAAGAAATAATCAAAACTATTGGATACAACGGTAATTTCCCACAAAAAAAAGATTTCAAAATATATGGTTTAGAATCTTTAGATAATGCAAGTAATAACGATATGACTTTTTTGAATTCTAGCAAATATCAAGAATTGTCCCTGAAAACAAAAGCTGCCGTTTGTATAACTTCTCCGAATCTTTCAAAATTTCTACCGGAAAAATGTATTAAACTTAGTGTTAAAAATATTTTGTTTGCAGTAACACAAGCTGCTAAAATGTTTTACCCAAAGGCTGATATGGATTTTCCAGATGAAAATTTATCCCCATCAGATAGTGTAAAAAATTTATATTCAAATGTGAAATTTGGAAAAAATGTCTTAATTGGAAAAAATGTTAAGATAGGAAAAAACTCTCATATCGACAGCAATAGTATAATAGAAAGTAATGTTAATATTGGCGAAAATTGTATAATCGGTTCTTTTGTTACAATAAGAAATTCATTTATTTCAAATAATGTTTATATTCAAGATGGATCAAAAATTGGAATAAAGGGTTTTGGTTTTATACCTAATAAAAATAAAAATATCAGGACACCTCATGTTGGAAAAGTTATATTGGAAGAAGGTGTAGAAATTGGTGCTAACAGTACTATCGATAGAGGATCGCTTGCAAATACCGTTATTGGAAAAAATACTTTTCTTGATAATCAAGTACATGTGGCTCATAATGTGCAAATAGGTAAAAACTGCATGATAGCTGGACAAGTAGGTTTTGCTGGTAGTTCTACTCTTGGAGATAATGTTGTTATAGGTGGGCAAGCTGGAATATCCGGCCATCTTAATATTGGAAACAATGTTAAAATTGGAGGAGGAAGTGGAGTAATAAATGATATTCCTGACAATCATCAAGTGATGGGCTATCCCGCAGTTCCTTTAAAAGAATTTGTCAGACAGAGAAAAAAATAATGAAAAGTAATTCAATTAATAAAAAAAAAATAGAAAGTTTGCTGCCACATAGAGAACCTATGTTGCTAATTAATAAATTGATAAATATTGTTCATTTAAAATCGGCTACAGCGATTATGGATGTAAAAAAAAATTCCTTTTTTGTTCAAGGCCACTTTCCTGATCAACCGGTTATGCCTGGTGTATTTATTGTGGAAGCTTTTGGACAAGCAGCGGCGGCCTTAACTGCATATGGAGTTGATCCAAAAGAATATGAAAATAAATTGGTCTATTTAATGAGTGTTAAAAAAGCACGATTTAGAAACCCTGTTTTGCCTGATTGTGAACTCCATCTAGATATCGAAGCGATAAGATCACACGGTCGTGTATGGAAATATAAAGGAGTAGCCAAGGTAAATGAAAAAAAAATGGCCGATGCAGAGTGGTCAGCCACTATTGTTAATAGGAATAAATGATTCATAATTCAAGCGTTATAGATAAGAAAGCAAAAATTAGTAAGAGCGTAAAGGTTGGACCTTTTTGTTATATAGGACCATATGTTCAAATCAGTGATGGCGCCGAATTAATCTCAAATGTTCATATTGAAGGAAATACGAAAATAGGAAAAGGAACTAAAATTTTCCCTTTTGCTTGTATTGGAACTGTTCCTCAAGATTTAAAATATCAAGGCGAAGCTAACAGTCTTGAAATTGGTGAAAATAATACAATTAGAGAATATGTAACTATTAATCCTGGCACAGAAGGAGGAGGTAGTAAAACTGTTATAGGGAATAATTGTTTGCTGATGATCTCATCACATATAGCTCATGATTGTAATATTGGAAATGATGTAGTTATTGCAAATAATGTTCCGTTAGGCGGACATGTTACTATAGAAGACTCAGTAGTTATTGGTGGTAACTCGGCGGTTCAACAGTTTACAAGAATAGGTAGACTAGCAATGATAGGTGGCATGACTGGAGTTTTAAAAGACGTAATACCATTCGGTTTATCTTTTGGAAATAGAAATTATTTAAGAGGTATTAATATCATAGGTTTAAAAAGAAAAAAATATGATAATAAAAAAATAATGGAACTTGATGCTGCGTTTAAAAAAATATTTTCTTCAAAAAATCTTCATGAAAATTTAAGTAAAATCAACGGAGAATATAAAGGAAACGACTTAGTTGCAGAGGTTATAAATTTTATATCAAAAGATAAAAAAAGAGCTATTTGCACACCACTGTCTGAATAATGATTGGTTTAATATTTGGAGAAACACATTTTCCAAATCAAATTCTAAAAAAGATAAAAAAGAAAAATCTAAAATATTTAATAATCGATTTAACCAAAGGAAAATTTAAAAAAGATAAACATTCTTTTAATGTTTCCATTGGTCAATTTGGTAGAATTATTAAAATACTTAAAGAAAAAAAATGTAAGAAAGTCTTATTTGCAGGAAAAGTTAAAAAACCAAATTTTTCTAAACTTAGATTAGATTTTAAAGGCATTTATTATATTTCTCGAATTATCAGAAGTTCTAAGATAGGGGATGCTGCTATCTTAAAAGCGATTATAAAAATCTTAAAGCGAGAAAGAATTAACACCATAAGTTCATTAACTTTTAATTCCGAATTAACATTGAAAAAAGGAAACTATACAAGAACAAAACCTAACAAAGAAGATAAAATTGATATTAAAAAAGCGATAATAACTTTAAACAGATTAGGAAAATATAATTTCAGTCAAGGGGCAGTGGTTAGAAATAGAAAAGTAGTTGCCATTGAAGGGAGGGGTGGTACAGAAAAAATGCTCAAAAAATGCAAAAGCAAAAGATTTAGAAACAAGGGTGTTTTAGTTAAATTTCCAAAGAAAAAGCAAGATCTAAGGATTGATTTACCGACTGTAGGTTTGAAAACCTTAACTCAATGTAAAGTAGTAGGACTAAAAGGAATAGTTTTAAAAAGTAAAAGGAATGTCTTTCTTGAAAGAAAGCAATGCATCAACTTTGCCAACAAAAATAAAATGTTTATTACAGCAAAATGAAAAAAATATTTGTTTTAACCGGCGAACCTTCAGGCGATAAATTAGCTTCAAAAGTTATTGCTAAAATTAAAAACTCAAAGCCTGATATTGAATATTTATCAGTTGGTGGTGAGCATTTAAAAGCTTTGGGAGTAGAATCTCTGTATGACTTAAAAGAGATTACTTATCTAGGATTTACTAATGTTTTATTGAATCTTTTTAAAATTAGAAAAAAAATTAACGAAACTGTAGATAAGATTATAGAATTCAATCCTAATATTTTATTTTCTGTGGATAGTCCTGATTTTACTTTAAGAGTTGCTAGAAAAGTTAAGAAATTAAAACCTAATATTAAAACTATCCATTTTGTAGCTCCACAAGTTTGGATTTGGAGAGAGCATAGAGTAAAAGAATTAAAATTGTTTTTGGATCATGTTTTGTTGCTATTTCCTTTTGAAAAGAAATACTTTGATAAAGAGAATATTGAATCGACATTTACTGGTCATCCTTTACTTGAGAGTCAGGAAGAAGGTAAAGTGGATATTAGTCAAATTATAAAAGATAATAAAAAGATTTTTTCTATTTATCCGGGAAGTAGATTATCTGAAATTAATGCTTTAGCCCCAATTTTATTTGAGTTTGTAAAATTGATGAATGAAAAATACAAAGATTTGTTTTTTGTATTTCATTCCACAGTTGAACATACTCAGTTAATACAAAATCTTCTTCTCGAAAAAGGATTTAAAAATTGTGGTGCAATTGGTGATGAAAAAATTAAATCTCACATTCTTAAATCTTCTATATTTGCGGTAGCAAAATCTGGTACAATTTCTTTAGAGATTTGTAACGCAAAAATACCATCTGTTATTATTTACAAAATGGGGATGATTAACTTTTTTATCATCAAAATGTTAGTAAAAGTTAAATTTGCAAACATTATTAACATTGCTGCTGACGAGGAAGTGATTCCAGAATTATTGCAATCTAAATGCAATCCCAAAGATATTTATAATGAGGTTGATAAACTTTTAAGTGATAAAAAAGTTTTGGAAAAACAGGTGAGAAAATTTCAGGGAATTATTAGTAAGTTTAAAACTGAGAAATCTTCTGAGATTGCAAGTAAAGTTTTATTTAATCATCTTTAATCTTTTAATAGTCTCATTTTTATCAAGAGACAAAATAATATTGTAAAGACCAGGTCCAAATTTGGATCCTGTAAGAGCAATTCTTAATGGTTGACCTATTCCTTTAAAATTTGTTTTGTGTTTATCTATTAATCCATTAACAATTTTTTCAAGAGATTCCTTAGTTATTTTTGTTATTTTTTCATAATCACTTAGGAAATCCTTTAAAATTTTCTTAGAAGAGGTATCTAAAAGTTTTGAATCTTCAGATGAAATTTTAATAGCATCACCAAGAATATATTGAGCATTTTGATATATATCTCCTAAAGTTTTGGCTTTATTTTTTAAAAAATTAATAGATTTTAGTAGTGTTTTTTCTTTCGAACTATCAATCTTTTTTTTAAATTTTTGACAATAATCTTTTAAAAATTCGAATAATTCTTTTTCGTCCACATTTTTTATATAATGTTCATTAAGAGATAGTATTCGTGACATATCAAGTTTTGATGGAGATTTTCCAATTCCCTTTAAATCAAACAATTTTATACTTTCTTCTAAAGTAAATATTTCTTTATCTTTATGTGACCAACCCAATCTTAATAGATAATTTCTCAAGGCATTAGACAAAATGCCTAATTCTATATAATCATCTATTGTTGAGGCTTTATCCCTTTTAGATAGTTTTGATCCACTTTCACTATGTATCAAAGGAATATGTGCAAATTCAGGTAACTTCCAGTTCATTACTTCATAAATTTGTTTTTGTTTAAATGTATTTATTTTGTGGTCATCTCCTCTTATAACGTGAGTGATATTCATTGAGTGATCATCAACTACAGCAGACAATTGATAAGTTGGCGATCCATCCTGTCGTAAAATAACAAAATCTTCTATTATTGAATTAGAGATATTCATATCACCTTGCACTAAATCTTTAATCAAAGAATTTCCGCTAATTTTACTTTTAAATCTTATCACAGGGTCAACATTTTTTGGAATTTCTAAATCTTTAGGATCTCTCCATTTTCGATTATAAACAAACGGCATTCCCCTTTTTTTAGCTTTTTCCTTTTGCTCTTTTATTTCTTCTTCTGAACAATAACATTTATAAGCAAAGTCTTTTTTTAATAGTTCTTTAGCTACTTCTTTATGTTTGTTAATATTTTGAGATTGGATATATTCTTTATTATCATATTTAATACCAATCCATTTTAACGAACGAATGATTTGGTTTTTATATTCATTTTTTGATCTTTCTTTATCTGTATCCTCAATTCTTAAGTAAAATTTACCTTTATTATTTTTTGAAAATAACCAATTAAATAATGCAGTTCTTACACCACCAATATGCAATGGTCCTGTTGGAGATGGAGCAAACCTCGTTGCTACTAAACTCATGAATTATTATTAGACTATTTTTTTAGAAGTTTCTATATAAAGATACTAGAACGCCTTGCACTTTTACTCTATCAGGACCAAATATTTTTGTTTCATATCTTTTGTTGGCACTTTCAAGGGCTACAACTTTACCTTTTTTTCTTATTTTTTTGAGCATGGCTTCATGATCATCTATTAGCGCAACTACAATTTCTCCATTATTGGCAGTATTAGTTTTTCTAACAATGACTGTATCGCCATCATTAATTCCAGCTTCAATCATTGAGTCACCAGAAATTTTCAAACCAAAATGTTCTCCATTTTTACTTAATGTTTCAGGAAGAGTTATTCTACTAACCTCATTTTGTATAGCTTCTATTGAAGTTCCGGCTGCAATTTTGCCTAATACAGGAATTTCGTTTTTATTGTTTTTTTTGTTATCATTGCTTAATCCGCCCGTTATTACACTTGGTGAAAAAGAATTATAAATATCGTTTGCACTAGCTGTTTCAGGTAATTTTAAAACTTCTAGTGCTCTTGCTTTGTGTGCAAGTCTTCTTATAAAACCTCTTTCTTCTAAAGCAGAGATTAGTCTATGGATTCCAGATTTTGATTTTAAATTTAAAGAATTTTTCATTTCTTCATAAGATGGTGACACGCCAGTAGATCTGATTTCTTTATTTATGAATAAAAGTAAGTTTTTCTGTTTTTTAGTTAGCATAGAACAAACATCGTACATTTACTGTTCTACAAAGGTTCTTTTGATTTCACAACAGATTAAAAGTCAACAAAATAGCGGTTTATTTAATTAAAGAATTGAGAAAATCGAATTTTTATCTAAACTCTTTAAAAGTGATTCACCAATTAAAAAAGTTTTAATTTTTGTTTTTTTTGTAATTTTCAAAAGTTCTTCTTTTGTTTTAATTCCACTTTCAGAAATCAAAGGTCCTTTATGATTGACTAAAATATCATGAATATCAAAGGTTGTATTTATGTCGGTTTTTAAAGTTTTAAGATTTCTATTGTTAATGCCAATTAATGCATTCTTAAATTTTAAAGAATATTTGGCTTCGTCTTTTGTGTGAACCTCTACAATTACTGACATATCTAATTTTAAGGCTTCTTCGTATAGTTGACTAGCTATTTCTTCTGTAACAGCAGACAAAATAATTAAAATAGCATCTGCGCCATAATATTTAGCAAGATGAACTTGGTAGGGATCGATAAAGAAATCTTTACATAAAATTGGTATGTGCATGCCTTCGGAATCTATAGAGCTTACCTTTGATTTAATTTTATAAATATGATCTAAACTTCCTAAAAAAAAATCTTCTTCTGTTAAAACTGATAAACAAGTTGCTTTATTTTTATAAAATATATTTGCTATAACTGCAGGGTTGTAATTTTCAATAATAATGCCAGCAGAGGGGCTTGCTTTCTTAATTTCTGCAATTATTGAAATTTTATTTTGAGATATATTTGATTCAATTGTTTCTTTAAAATCAATATAATCCATAGAATCTGGCTCATGTTCCTTTAAAGATTCAATTGGACGTTTCTTTTTTAAATTAATTAATCTTTCAGATTTTTTTTTGATTATCTTTTCTAGTATATTTTCAGCCATTTTGTATATTTTTTAAATGTTCAAATGTTTTTCCGCTCAAAATATGTTCTCTAGCATTTTCATAAGCATCAATAAATTTAGAATGTTTTTCAGAAATAATAAGACCAGCAGCAGCATTTAAGCAAACAGCTTTTGAAAAATCATTATCTTTTCTTTTAAAGATATCAATTATTTTATTTGCATTAAACTCTGAATCATTACCTAGCAGATTCTCAAATTTATCTGCATTTATTTTTAAATCTGTTGGATCAATTATAATTTCAGAAATTTGACCATCTTTTATTTGTATAACGTTTGTTTTAGCATAAGGTGATATTTCATCTAAACCGTCTTCGCTATTTACAATCCAAGCAAATTTAATATTGAGGTTTTTTAATCCATTACCAAATATTTTAAGTAATTTTTTATCAAATACACCAACAACCTGTCTTTGGACAAGCGCAGGGCTGCTTAAAGGCCCGATCATATTAAATATAGTTCTTTTTCCAATTTTTTTTCTTGTTGGACCTACATATTTCATTGCACTGTGATAATTAGGAGCAAACATAAAACCAAAATTATATTTATTTATTTGATTTTCTATATCCTTGGGTTCTAAATTAATTTTTATTTTTAATCTTTCTAGAACATCACCAGATCCACATTTAGATGATATAGCCTTGTTACCATGTTTAGCTATTTTGATACCCATACTTGCCAACAACAAAGCTGATGCTGTAGAGATATTTAAAGTATTTTTACCATCTCCACCAGTTCCACATGTATCGATACAATTATCAACATTAACTCTTTTAGATTTATTTCTTAGTACATGTACCCCACCAGCTATTTCATTTGATACTTCTCCTTTAGCTGATAGTAGGGTTAAAAAACTAAATATTTCATCATCAGAGGCTTTACCATTCATTAAAATTTCAAAAGCAGCTTTACTTTCTTCGAATGTTAAATCTTGTTTATTAGATAATTTTTCTAAAAATGCTTTCATCAGTATTTGTAATTAATAAAATTTTTTAAAATTTTTAAACCCATTGAAGTTTTAATACTTTCGGGGTGAAATTGAACTCCATGAATATTGTATTTATTATGCATTATTCCCATAATTATTTTATCTTTTGTTTCTGCAGTAATAATCAAATCGTTGCTAAAATTTTTTTTATCAATAATTAAACTATGATATCTCGTAGCTGATATCACTTTTTTTATACCTTTAAAAATACCCTGACCGTTATGTTTTATAAGACTTGTTTTTCCATGCATTAATTTTTTTGCACCCACAATCTTACATTTGAATGTTTGTCCTATAATTTGGTGACCTAGACAGACTCCTAATATAGGAATTGTTTTATAGAAATATTTAACTATTTTAAGACAATTTCCAGCCTGATCGGGAATTCCAGGACCTGGTGAAATGACTATTTTTTTATATTTATTTCTTTTTATTTTACTGATTTTAATTTTATCATTTCTATAGACATCAACTTTACATTTAAGAGAGGAAAGATAATGGTATAAATTGTAAGTAAAGCTATCATAGTTATCTATTAATAAAATTTTCATTTTTTAACTTAGTGAATCAATCAATGCTTTTGCTTTATTAACTGTTTCTGAATATTCTTTTTCAGGAATGCTATCAGCAACAATTCCTGCTCCTGATTGTATATAAAATTTATTATTTTTAATAAGTGCAGTTCTTAAAGCTATACAAGTATCAAAATTTTTATTGGCAGAAAAATATCCAATAGAACCTGCGTACATTTTTCTTTTTGATTTTTCAAGTTCGTCTATAATTTCCATTGCGCGTATTTTTGGTGCTCCTGTAACCGTGCCTGCCGGAAATCCAGCTAGCATAGTGTCTAGTAAAGAGTGTTTTTTATTAAAATCGCCCTCAACGTTAGAAACAATATGCATTACATGTGAATATTTTTCTATTTTAAATCTTTCAGTAACTTTAACTGTATTAATTTTTGAAACTTTACCTACATCGTTTCTACCTAGATCCAAAAGCATAAGATGTTCAGCTAATTCTTTTTTATCATTTAAAAGTTGCTTTTTATAAAACTTATCTTTTTTAACATCAGAACCACGAGGTCGAGTTCCAGCAATAGGTCGTATAGTTATTTTGTTTTTTCTTAACCTTACCAGTATTTCGGGGCTACTCCCAATTATTTGAAAGTCACTAAAATTGAAAAAAAACATAAAAGGAGAAGGATTATTAATTCTTAATTTTTTGTATATTTCCAAAGGAGATTTTGTCAGTTTAGATTCAAACCTTTGACTTAATACGACCTGAAAAATATCTCCATTTTTAATATATTTTTTGGCTTTTAAAATTATTCTTTTAAATCTACTTTTAGAAATATTTGATTTAACTTTAATTTTTTTTTTATTCGTTTTGTTAATTATATTTTGATATTTATAATTGAAAGCTAGATTTACTAAAGATTGAATATTTTGTATTTGTTTTAAATAGTATTTTTGATAATTGTGAATTTTTTCATCTGCAAAACAGTTAATTATAAAATAAATTTTTTTGAACAAATTATCATAAATAATAATCGTTTTTGGCCTTATCAATCTTACATCTGGAATTTTTAAATCATCAAAACATCTATCGGGAACTTTTTCAATGTATCTAATTATATCATATGAAAAATATCCAACTAAAAGAGAGCAAAGTGGTGGAAGATTTTTGGGCAATGAAAAATCAAAGCTTTGTATAAGCTTTTTTAAAAAAGGATAAGGAGATCCTTTTATATTTCTTTTTTTATTGTTTTTAATTATATGAATTTTTTTTTTATTAAATTCCCATATTTTGTCTGGATCTGCGCCAATAATTGTGTAACGACCTCTGATTTTCCTTTTTTCAACAGATTCAAATATAAAACTATTTTTTTTAATTAAAAAATTATTAATTATATTTCCAACGATTTTATTATCTTTACAATCAGTTTTGAGGAAAATTACTTGGTTTTTTTTATTCTTATGTTTTTTTTTAAAACTAATAAAACTTGTATTTATCTTCATCTAAAATAATTCTTAACATTATCTAATGCATTGTAATTAATATTTATTTTATATTTGTTTCTGAGGTAGGAATCGTAGGTATTATACAAACTGTTTGCTATTTTAATTTTAGATAAATGAGAATAAGTTTTGTAGTCATCGTGATTCTTATCAATTGATACATTTTCAATTTTGTCGATATAAATCAAAAAAATCTCACTTAAATTAATATCCGCAACAACGATTACTTTTTTTTCTGGATAAGCATAGATTTGTTTAATAAGTTCTTTTTTTAAAATTATATCATCGTTTCGGTTCTTAAGTTTAATTTTTTTGACAACAATATTTTTATCTTTTGACAATTTGTCGAAATCGTCTTTTTTAAAATTATTTTTATTTATTTTGCTGATTATTTCTGCAATTAATTTTCTTTTAGTTTGTTTTTTAAGGTTTGATAATATTTCTTTTTTAACCGTTTCATCACTAATTTCTTTCTGAATATTTTCAATTTTAGTTACTTCAACGATAAAATATTTATCTTTATGTTCTATTAAGGCCGTAGGTTCAGCTTCATTAATATTAAATACATCGGCAATTAATTCATTTGGGAAATCATTAATTATTTTTGAATTTTTGTTTTTGCCTAATTTATTGAAGTTTGTCGAGGTAGCGGAATCCAAATTAAATTTATTTAAAATATAATTTAGATTTTTGCCCTCGACTATTAGGTCATCAATTTCATCCACTATTTGAAAAAATAAATCGTTATATTCATCACGACCAGTTAAATTTTTTGGGTTTAATTGTATAAATTTTACTGATTTGTAAATGTTTTTAAAGGTATTTTTATTTTGTTCAAAGTAGGATTTAATTTGATCTATTGAAAATTTTAGTTTTTGTTTAAATACGTCATTTAAATTAATTACTTGAATATTTCTTTTTTGATTTATTTTATCGTAGGTTATGTTAACTAAAAAATTTGAAGGGATGATTCCCCCTCCAATAAAATTAAACAATTGTTCTTTTTTTACTTGTTTTGATATATTAGCTTCAAAAGAAGCAGCATTTTGGCTATTCTTTACTAAAAATTTTTCATACTCAATTCTTGAGAATTTGTTCTCTTTCTTAAAAATTTTCTCATTTCTAATGACTGTGCTTAACGAAATATCCGAAAGTCTAATATTAAGATTTTCAGATTCTAAAACAATTAATTTTTCTCCAACAAAATTGGAAAGCAATTTTTCAATTAATTTTTTATCTAACACTTTTTCGTTAGTAGAATGAAATCTCACAAAATCAATAAATTTTTGTGTAGATATTTTTTCTTTTCCAATTTCAACAATTACATTTTTTTTTCCTCCTTGAAATACAGGACCCATACCCCAAAATATAAATGGGATTGCAATAATTGCTAAAAAAATCTTTGCAAAAATTGAATTTGAAAATTTTCTTATACTCTTCAACATTTTAATTAAAACTATTTTATTGTTATATAATTAGATACTCTATAAATTAAATTTTAAATTATGACAAATAAATTAAAATATTTTATTGGTAACTGGAAAATGTTCGGCGATCTTAGCTCGTTAAAGATCATTTACCAGGTGCATAAGTTTTGTGCCAGGTTTAAAAGACGTGGTAAAAAAAACAAGATTATATTGTGTGTTCCTAATACGTTAATCTATTTTTTTACAACAAAATTAAAATCAAAATTCATTTCTATAGGAGCACAAAACTGCCATCATCACAAAACTTATGGACCCTTCACAGGATCTGTTAGTGCCTCAATGCTTAAAAAAATTGGAGCTAAATATATAATTTTAGGACATTCTGAAAATAGATCTGAAGGGGATACAGGCCAACTAATTAAAAAAAAAATTGAATTAGCATTAAAGCAAAAATTAAACATTATCTTCTGTATTGGTGAAACATTTAAAGAAAAAAAAGAAGACAAAACTTTTTTGGTCCTTAGAAAACAGATAAGAGATTCAATTGATAAAAAGTATAATTTAAATAAGGTTATAATCGCCTATGAGCCTATTTGGTCAATTGGCACAGGTAAGATACCTGAAATTCAAGAACTAAAAAAAATATTTATATTTATAAAAAATGAATTTAAAAAAAATTTTAAAACAAAAATATTCCCAGTTGTTTTATATGGAGGTTCCGTTAATGACAGCAATATAAAGCTATTTTCATCAATTTCAGAAATAGATGGATTTTTGATTGGAGGAGCCTCCCAATCGTCAAAAAAATTTATTGATATAATAAAAAATTACTATAAATAACAAGCCATGGAAAATCTTATTTTAGTACTAAATATCGTTTTAGCCGTTCTGTTAGTTGTTGTAATTCTTTTGCAAAAATCTGAAGGAGGAGCATTAGGCATAGGAGTGTCTCAGGACAGTTTTATATCTTCTAGGTCAGCAGCGAATTTTTTAACCAAAGCTACAGCAATATTAGCAACTTTATTCATTATAACAAGCATATCACTAACAATTATATCAAACGAGGGAATATCGAGTTCATCTGTTTTGGAAAAAGTTGAAGAAAAGAAAGATTCCTCAGAACCTCAGATTCCAAAATCTGATCAGTAATTTAACTTTATTTATTATTATAAATCATTTACACTGTCCTTCCATGGCGCGATATGTATTTGTCACGGGCGGCGTGGTATCATCACTTGGAAAGGGATTGTCATCGGCATCGTTGGCTGCTTTGCTTCAATTAAGAGGATTTAAGGTTAGAATTCGAAAACTGGATCCTTACTTAAATGTAGATCCTGGCACCATGAATCCTTTTCAACATGGTGAAGTTTATGTAACTGATGATGGAGCGGAAACAGATTTGGATATAGGTCACTACGAAAGATTTACAGGAATTTCAGCCACTCAGTCTGACAATATTACAACAGGAGGTATTTACAGCGAAATAATAAAAAAAGAGAGAAAAGGAGATTACTTAGGTGGAACCGTTCAAGTAGTTCCTCACGTAACTGATCGTATAAAAAAATTTATATCTCATAACATAAAAGATGAAGATTTTGTAATCTGCGAAATTGGAGGAACTGTAGGTGATATAGAAAGCTTACCTTTTCTTGAGGCAATTAGGCAATTTTCCAATGACATAAAAAGAAAAAATAGTTTATTTATTCATTTAACTTTGGTTCCTTATCTCAAAGCTTCAGGAGAACTTAAAACCAAACCAACCCAACATTCAGTAAAGGAGTTAAGAAGTTTAGGAATTCAACCGAATATAATAATTTGTAGATCAGAAAGAGAAATTCCAAAAGCGGAAAGGAAAAAAATATCTTTATTTTGCAATGTTTCTATAGAAAATGTTATCGAAACTGTTGATGTAAGAACTATATACGAAGCACCAATTAGTTTTCATAAAGAGAAACTTGATGATCAAGTATTGTCATATTTTAATATCAAGAATAAAAAACCACCAAATCTTACAAAGTGGAAAAATATTACCTCAAAGGTTTTAAACTCGAAAAAGGATGTAAACATAGGTATTATAGGAAAATATGTTAATCTTAAAGATGCTTATAAATCTTTAGATGAGGCGTTAATTCATGGAGGAATATCAAACAATCTTAAAGTTAATCTAAAAAGGATAGATTCAGAGAATTTGAAAACTGAAAATGTAAAGTTATTGTTAAAAGATGTGTCGGGAGTTCTCATTCCAGGTGGTTTCGGAAAAAGAGGGAGCGAAGGTAAAATTGCTGCCATAAAATATGCAAGATTGAATAATATACCTTTCTTTGGAATTTGTTTTGGTATGCAAATGGCAGTTGTTGAAGCCGCTAGAAACTTATTGAATATTAAAAATGCTTCTACCAGTGAGTTTGGAAATAATTGCACGCCAGTTGTTGGATTACTCGAAGAATGGCAAAAAGGAAAAAAAAGAATAAAAGGAAGCGAGAAAAATTTAGGTGGAACAATGAGACTAGGTTTATACGACGCTGTATTAAAAAACAATTCTTTGATATCTAAAATATATTCTGAAAAAAAAATTAAAGAAAGACACAGACATAGATACGAAGTAAACATTGAATACAAGGACGATTTTGAAAAAAAAGGATTAATTTTTTCCGCTCTGTCTCCAGATGGCATGCTGCCTGAGATAATTGAATTAAAAGATCATCCATGGTTTGTAGGGGTCCAATTTCATCCAGAATTTAGATCAAGACCTTTTACACCTCATCCATTATTTTCATCCTTTATTAAAGCTGCGAAAAAAAGCAAAGTGAGAAATTAATGAAAAATAAGTTAATTAAATGTGGGAAATTAAATATTTCAAATACCAACCCATTTACTTTGATGGCAGGACCTTGCCAATTGGAGAATGAAAAACACGCATTAAATGTTGCTACTGAATTAAAAAAAATCACTGAGAAACTTGGTGTAGGATTAATTTATAAAACATCCTTTGATAAAGCCAATAGAACAAGCTTGAAAGAAAAAAGGGGAATGGGTCTGGAAAATTCTTTACCAATTTTTGATAAAATTAGAAAAAATTTAGGCACGCCTGTCATAACAGATGTTCACACTATAGAGCAGTGCGAAATTGTTTCTAAGCATGTTGATATTTTACAAATACCAGCCTTTTTATGTAGACAGACAGATTTATTAGTAGCTGCAGCTAAAACTGGAAAAATTATAAATGTTAAAAAGGGACAATTTTTAGCTCCTTGGGATATGGTAAACGTCACAAAAAAAATTGAGGACTCCGGTAATAGAAATATTTTGGTTACCGAAAGAGGAGCTAGCTTTGGTTACAACACTTTGGTATCTGATATGAGATCTTTACCTATTATGGCAAAGAATGGTTATCCAGTAGTTTTTGATGCAACACACTCTGTTCAGCAACCTGGAGGAATGGGCAACAAAAGTGGAGGACAAAGAGAGTTTGTAGAGTATCTTGCTCGTGCAGCTATTGCTGTCGGCGTTGCTGCAGTTTTTATAGAAACACATCCAGATCCAGATAATGCGCCATCAGATGGACCAAATATGGTTCCTTTATCAAAAATGCCAAGTTTGTTAAAGCAGTTAGTTAAAATCGATAAATTAATAAAGAATGGTAAAAATTAAAAAGATCAAAGGACGTCAGGTCTTTGATAGTAGAGGTAATCCAACTGTTGAAGCTGAAGTTTTTTCTGACGACGGTAATTACTCATCTGCAATTGTTCCTTCTGGAGCATCAACAGGTACTTATGAAGCTTTTGAATTAAGGGATAAAGAAAATAAAGATTATCTTGGCAAAAGCGTTTTCAAAGCAATTGAGAATATAAATGGTCCAATAACAAAGGCTCTAAATAACATTGATATTAATGATCAAACAAAGATAGATAAAACTTTAATAGATTTAGATGGGACAGAACAAAAGAAAAAACTTGGTGCTAATGCAATTTTAGCTGTTTCTATAGCTTCGTGTAAACTTGCAGCTATCAAAAAAAATATCTCTTTATTTAAATATTTAGGAAATTCTAAAAGCTGTCAACTACCAATTCCGCTTTTAAATATTATAAATGGCGGGGTCCACGCGAAAAATAATTTAGATATTCAAGAGTTCATGATACGTCCAGAGAAAGTAAATTCATTTTCTGAAGCTATGAGAAGAAGCTTTTTAGTAATTCAAAATTTGAAAGGGATGATTGACACTACGAATGTTGGTGATGAAGGTGGATTTGCTCCTAATTTACAAAACACTGAAGAAGCAATTAAAGTAATAATAAAGGCAATTGAAAAATCTGGTTTTAAACCAGGCGAAGACATTTCAATTTGTTTAGATGTAGCTGCAAATGAGTTAAATGAAGCAAAAACAATTGATTATTATTCTGAATTAATTAAAAAATACCCTATTAAGTCTATAGAAGATCCTTTTGCTGAAGACGACTGGGAATCTTGGAAAAAACTGACAAAGAATACAAATATTCAGATCGTAGGAGATGATTTATTTGCCACTAATATAAAGAGATTAAAGAGAGGTATAGAAGAAAAATCAGCCAATGCGATATTAGTTAAATTAAATCAAATTGGTACAGTAAGTGAAACCTTAGATGTTATTAGTTTGGCACAAAAAAATGATTTTAAAACAATAATCTCACATCGATCTGGTGACACAGAAGACACTTTTATTGCTGATTTGACAGTAGCGACAAATTCTTCTCAAATTAAAACTGGGTCTTTAGCAAGGTCAGAAAGAGTGGCTAAATATAATCGTTTATTAAGGATAGAAGAGGAACTTGGCAATTCTGCAAAAATGGCTAAAGTCTAAACGTATGCGATTTGTACAAATAATTAATCAAAAAAAGTTTACTTTAATTATTGTTTTTTTATTTCTTTATGTCCTATTTAATTTTTTAGATGGAGAAAGAGGACTTATTTCTTATTACGAAAAACAAAAAAATAAAGAACAACTTATCGAGGAAAATAAAACACTTTCTATCGAGTTGGCTTTGGTAGAAAAGAAAAACATGTTGTTAACTGATAAAATTGATCTCGATTATCTGGAAATATTATACAGACAAAAATTTATGTTTGGAAAATCAAACGAGTATATCTATAAAAGCAATTAAGATGACGGCAAGACATCCCGAAAAAGTTAATAATCCAATAAATCCAATTAAAAAGAAACCAAACTGGATAAGAAGTAGAATTTTGGATTCTCAAAACTATTTTAAAACAAAAGAAATTATTAATACAAAAAAACTTCATACTGTTTGTCAAGAAGCCAGCTGTCCTAATATCTCTGAATGTTGGAGTAAAAAACATGCGACATTTATGGTAATGGGAGATACATGCACACGTGCATGCGCATTTTGTAATGTCAAAACAGGAAAGCCAACACACTTGGATCCATTAGAGCCTTTAAAGATAGCTCAAGCAACAAAAGAATTAGATTTAAAACACGTGGTGATTACTTCTGTTGATAGAGACGATCTCGAGGATGGAGGTGCTGAACATTTTTCAAAAATAATTTTAGAAACAAGAAATACGAATAACCAAACAACTATAGAAGTTTTGACACCAGATTTTTTTAGAAAAGGAGATGCTTATCAAAAAGTAGTAAATGCTAACCCGGATGTTTTTAATCATAATATTGAAACAGTTCCAAGTTTGTATTTAAAAGTCAGACCTGGCTCTAGGTATTTTGCTTCGGTTAATTTGTTAACATCTGTAAAAGAAATTAATAAAAAAATATTTACTAAATCAGGAATAATGCTAGGACTTGGTGAAACAAGAGATGAAGTTTTACAAGCAATGGATGATTTATTAGTGGCCAAAGTGGATTTTTTAACAATAGGGCAATATCTTCAACCTTCGGTGAAACATTATCCATTAGATCGATATGTTCATCCGGATGAATTTGCTGAACTTAAATCAATTGCATTATCCAAAGGATTTTTAATTGTTGCTTCTTCGCCTCTTACACGGTCTTCATATCACGCTGATGAAGACTTTTCTAAAATGAAAAAATTAAGAGAAAAGCAGGCTGCATGCCATCCGCTTCAATAAAGAAAAAAATTCCTTGTTCTAAAAAAAATCTCATTGAAATGGTTCTCGATATTGAAAAGTATCCTGAGTTTGTTCCTTGGTGTTTGGAGGGTAAAATTCATGACAAAATAGATAAGGGGGATAAAATTGAAATTAAAGCTGACCTGACCATTGGAAAAAGTTTCTTTAAAGATACATATAAAAGTTTTGTTATTTATAATAAGTCGAAAGATTCGATTCATGTGACCAATATAGATGGACCCTTAAAGCATTTAGAAAATCAATGGTTTTTTAAACAAGATGGTGATGCAAGTGAAGTGGAATTTCATGTTGATTTTGAACTCAAAAATAAAATTTTAAATGTTTTAATGATTAAATCTTTTGACCTAGGTCTAAAAAAAATAGCCGATGCTTTTGAAAAAAGAGCTATTCAACTATTTGAGAAAATTTAAAATTAATCCTAAAGATTTATTGACTGCAGCTTTTTGAATATAAGAACGACTTTTATTTTTAAATAAATATTTTTTAACCTCGATTCTGTTACCTTTTTTAATACCCACATAAGCTAAACCCACAGGTTTTATCTTTGTACCACCGCTCGGACCCGCCATTCCTGTTATAGAAACAGAGATATTAGTTTTACTAATTTTACTTAGATTCTTAACCATAGATAAACAAACTGGCGCGCTCACAGATCCATATTTTCTTATAATATTTTTTGGAACATTTAGAACTTTAGTTTTGGAATAATTTGAATAAGCAATCAAACCAAGAGTAAATACTTTAGAAGATCCACTAACAGAAGTAATAGCACTTGAAAGCAAACCACCAGTACAAGACTCAGCAAAAGAAATTTTAAGTTTTTTCCTCTTTAATAGACTAACTATTTTTGTTGATTTATTATTTAAAACCATAAAGCAAAAATAATATAAATAACAATTGTCGAGTAGATTCCTGCAATTATATCATCAAGTATCACTCCAACAGCATTCTTCATTTTTTTATCAATTAAATTTATTGGGTAAGGTTTTAAAATATCAAAAAATCTAAAAGTTACAAAAGATAACAATATCCAAATTACCCACGCATCCCAAAACGCGTGTCCAACAGCGTTTTTGCAACAGTTAGGAATAAAGTTTTCAGGTCTGAAAAGTATAGAAGTTAAAGGAATACATTGACCAATAAATTCATCTATCACTATTTCTTTGGGATCGCTTTTTTTAAAAACTTTAGAAAGTTTGTCTATAAATATAATGGAATAAAATAAAATCAGAATTAAAAAGAGAACTATATATAATTTATTATTATGAAGCGAAAAAGGAGATTCGCCTAATATATAAAAAATTAAACAAGTAATAAAAGAAGCTGCTGTTCCAGGAGCATATTTAAAATGACCAATACCAAACAACTTAAGTATAGGTAAACCAAATTTTTTAATCATATTTTATAACAGAGGCTATAACTTCTGATGCTATAGCTTTTCCTTTTCCTATTAAACCAAGTTTTTCTGCTGTCTTACCTTTAATGTTTATTTGACTAGGATTTATTTCACATAACTTACTTATTGTTTGTATCATTTTTTTTGAATATTTTTTTATTTCAGGTTTTTGAGTAATAACATTAATATCAATATTGTTGATAGAAAAATTTTTTGATTCAATTAATTCAATCACTTTTTTAAACAAAATAGTGGATCTAATATTTTTGTATTTTTTATTTTTATTTGAAAATAATTTTCCAATATCTCCTAATTTGCAAGCACCCAACAAACTATCTATAAGAGCATGGAGAACTGGATCGGCATCCGACTGACCCTGCAGCCCGAGCGCAAAAGGTATTTTAATTCCTCCCAGGTATAGTTTTCTTCCTTTAACTAATTTGTGAATATCAAAACCAATTCCAAAATAGGTTTTTCCTCTTTTCAAAGATTTAAATATATTTAGATCTTCTTTATCGGTTATTTTTAAATTTTTTTTACTTCCAGTTATAGTTACTACTTTTTCTTCATCTTTAGTAAATAATGCAGAATCATCATCAAAAGATGTGTTTATATTTTTAAGATGCTTTTCATAGATTTTTTTGAAAGTAAAGCCTTGTGGAGTTTGTGCAAATCTTAAACTATGTCGGGTGATATTTTTAAAAATCGTGTTTTCTTTGGCACGTTTGGTAGCGTCATTTATTTTAATTACAGGAACAACGGCATGATTTTTTTTAAGGTTATAAATTATTTTATTTACTAAATCTTTAGAGGGTGTTGGTCTTGCCGAATCATGAATTAGAACTTTTGTACAATTCATTTTTTTTATCTTTTTTAATGCTTTAAAGGTAGATTCTTGTCTGGTTTTACCACCTATGATCTTTAGTGCTCTTTTCAGATTTAATTTATCTAGATATTTTTTATGTTTTTTATTGTAAACGATTATGGTTTTTTTTATTTCATTAAAATCTCTAAATGCATTAAATGAATGTTCTAACAATGTCTTATTGTTGACAATAAGGAACGGTTTGGGAGTGTTAGATTTAAGTCTTTTGCCATCACCAGCAGCTAGCAGTATAAGAAATACGCTCATTTTTTTTGAATTTGCCTTATATTTATTTTAAATATTAACTATTATTTGTAAATGATTCAAACCATTAAAAATGAAAAATGGATAATAGCAACATCTTTAGTTTGTATTACATTTGGACTATTAACTTTTTTCACTTTCATTAATCGAAGTTTTATCAAACTAAACGATTTTAATCTTCAAATACTACTTTTTGTTGATTTAATTCTGTTGATATTATTTTTCGTACTTATTTTTCGCGCGACGTACAAAATTTTAAGCGAAAGAAAAAAAGGAAAATTAGGATCAGGGACAAGTTTAAGATATATAATTATTTTTTCTACAACAACTTTGTTACCTTCAGTTTTAATAGCAATATTTTCTCTAGTTTTATTTACTGTTGGAGTTGAAAAATATTTTGATAAACAAATTAAATCTGTAGTAAACAATTCGACTGAAGTGGCTAGAAATTACCTTGCAGAAAGCAGGAATTCTGTTGAAGCAGATATTTTATTGATGTTTATAGATATTAATAGCAAAGCGGGGTTATTTTATGATAATCCCAAAAGATTTTTAAACCTTTTGACATCTCAAAGATTGTTAAGAAGATTAGACGAAGTTTATTTGTTAGATAGTGCCGGCGAAATAGTTATGTCTAATATTGTGGATCCATCATTGGATTTTGTTTCTCCTCCAGATGAGGCATTTACTAAATCTTTAGATGGCAAACCAGTAAGAATTACTGATCCTAATACTAATAGAACTTCTGCTTTGGTTAAATTGAGCAATTTTATTGATACATATCTTTATATTGTTAAATTTATGGATCCAAAAGTAATTAATTATATTAGACAGACAGAGCAAGCTGTTAGTTTTTATTACGGAGTACAAAATCATAAAACAGGAATTAAAATTACTTTTGCTTTTATTTATGTATTAATTGTGTCTTTATTGCTTTTTCTATCAATAATCATATCAATTAATTTTGCCTCTAGACTTACACGACCTATTATTAATTTGATTAGCGCTTCCGAAAAAATAAGTTCTGGAGACTTAAATTCTCAAGTTCCAAAAATTGAAACAGATAGAGAATTTAAAAAATTAAATGAAAATTTCAATTCAATGATAGATAAGCTAAAAAAACAACAGGACAAACTTCTTTTGTCTGAAAGACATACGGCTTGGGAAAATGTTGCTAGGAAATTAGCTCATGAAATTAAGAATCCACTTACGCCAATTCAGTTATCTATTGACAGAATAAAGGAAAAATATTTACAAAAAGCCGACAGTGATAACAAAAATCTTTCAAATTATTTAAGTACAATGACTAAACAAATTAAATCTATTGAACACTTAGTAAATGAATTTTCCGATTTTGCAAGAATGCCAAAACCAGTTTTGAAGAAAATTGATTTAAACAGAATAGTTTCGAATGCTTTGCATTTACATGAATTATCAGAGCCAGATATAAAATTTGGTATATCAAAAATTAAATCCTCAAATTATGTAGCAGGTGATGACGAACAACTTAATAGAGTTTTTATAAATTTAATAAAAAATTCAATCGAGGCAATTTATGAAAAAAGAAATAAAAATGTTGATTTTAAAGGAAAAATTAACATAGATATTAGAAATGATAATGATTATATATACGTTACTATTGAAGATAATGGAGTAGGCTTGGGTCATGTTGATAAAGAAAAAATACTTACACCTTATTTTACAACTAAAAAAAATGGCACAGGTTTGGGCTTAGCTGTGGTTAGCAAAATTATTAGTGATCATAATAGTTTAATATTATTTAATTCTATTAACGATGGAGCAGGGGTGGAAATTACAATACCAAAATACGATGCCTAATGAGATTCTTGTTGTTGATGACAATTTAGATATCAGAGTATTAATTTCCAGTATTTTAAAAGATAAAGGATTTAGCGTTAGGGAGGCAGCTAACTTTGATCAAGCTTTAATGGAAATTAATAAAAAAGCACCTGATGTGGCAGTTATAGATGTAAAATTAGATAAAAGTGATAATGATGGCATTGAATTGCTGACTCATATAAAAAAAATTGATGAGGATATACCAGTTATAATGATCTCCGGTCACGCTAATGTTCAGATGGCCGTAGATTCATTAAAGCTAGGCGCTTTTGAATTTATGCAGAAACCTTTTTCGTCTGAAAGATTATTAAATTTTGTGTATAGAGCCACAGAAAATATAGACTTAAAAAAAGAAAAAAATATTTTGGAAAGTAAACTTTTTCATTCTTATGAGATTATAGGCCAGAGTCAGGCGATAGAAAAAGTTAAAGATTTGATCAAAAAACTTAGTAGAAGCGAAAGCAGAGTTTTTATTTCAGGACCCGCTGGTTCAGGTAAAGAATTAGTTGCAAGGCAAATTCATAAAAGTTCATTAAGGTCAAAAAAACCTTTTGTAATAGTTAATGGAGCTCTATTAGATTCAGAAAAATATGAACTTGAACTTTTTGGATCAGAAGATTCAGAGGGTACTGTAAATTATGGTTTTTTTGAGAAAGCTAAAAATGGCACATTAATGATAGATGAAGTTTCAGAAATTCCTTTAGAAACCCAAGCGAAAATTTTAAGAGTTTTGATTGATCAGAAATTTAGACGGGTTAAAGGATCTCAGGAAATTAATGTTAATGTTAGAATAATCAGTATTTCAAGCAAGATTATAAGAGAGGAGGTTGATAAGGGAAATTTCAGAGAAGACTTATATCATAGACTCAATGTTGTTCCGATTTTTTTACCTGCTTTAAAGGATAGAACAGAAGATATTCCTTTGTTACTAGATTATTTTTCTAAAAAAATATCTGAATTAAATGGAATTAATGAAATTAAATTAGATACCAACTTTGATATATTTTATAAATACGATTGGCCTGGCAACGTTAGAGAATTAAGAAATTTGGTTGAAAGGATATCAATATTATCGGTTAATGAAAAAAAAATTAATGTAAAAGATTTAGTACACGATGCATTCACACAAAGAAATATTAAAACCAATTATGATTCTTTTAACGATGTCCTTTCTTCTCCATTAAAAAAAGCTAGAGAAAAATTTGAAAAAGATTATTTAACTTCACAATTAAAAAAACATAGGGGTAATATATCTAAAACAGCAGAATTTGTTGGAATGGAGAGATCTGCTCTTCATAGAAAGCTAAAAACTTTAGGTATCAAAGGCATAAATTAAATGAACATAATTATATGTGGGGCCGGTAAAGTTGGCTTTTCAATTTCAAAACAGCTGTCAGTACAAGGTCACTCAATCACAATGATTGATCAGTCCAGCGAATATATTCAAAAAATTAACGAAACCCAAGATGTGAAAGGTATCGTTGGGAGAGCAACTTTTCCATCAGTTTTAGAAAAAGCTGGTGCGAAAGATGCTGATATGATTATTGCTGTTACGAAAAATGACGAAACTAATATGGTTATTTGTCAGGTGGCATATTCTATTTTTCAAATAACGAAAAAAATTGCTAGAATAAGATCCCAAGAGTTTTTGGGTACAAAATGGAGAAAATTGTATAGCGAATCCAATCTTCCGATAGATGTTATCATTTCTCCTGAATTAGAAGTTGCAAAATCGTTGCAAAGGAAATTAGAAGCTCCAGGTGCTTTAGATAATGTTCCCTTTGCTGATGCAAAAATAAAAGTTTTAGAAATCAATATTGGAAATAACTGTCCATTGGTTAATACACCGCTGAGCAGACTTACTGAAAGGTTTCCAGATTTAAGAGCAAATGTTCTTGGAGTTATAAGAAGAGAGAAATTTGTAATACTTAAAAAGAAAGACAAAATATTGATTAATGATAAAGCCTTTGTTGTGGTAAGTGCTTCTCAAGTTAATGTAACGCTTTCAGCTTTTGGTCACGAAGAAAAAATAGCAAAAAAAATTCTAATTGTTGGTGGAGGCAATATTGGCTTTAATTTAGCAAAAAATTTAGAATCTGATTCTGAAGAAGTTAGAGTAAAAATTATTGAAAAAGATAAAATTAGAGCTGAATTTATTGCCAATGAACTTAACAACACCATCGTAATTAACGGCAATGGTTTGGACGAAGACGTTTTAAAAGAAGCCAATCTTGAAGAAGCTGAAACTGTTTTGTCTCTTACTAATGATGATGAAGACAATATAATGTTGAGTGTCCTTGCAGAAAAAAATGGTCCTAACAAAAGAACTATCGCTTTGGTCAATAAACAAAATTATAGTTTGTTACAAACATCTCTTAAAATTGATGATTTGGTGGATCCAAGACTTACAACCGTATCGACGATTTTAAAGCACGTTCATAAAGGAACTATAGAAACTGTGTATACTCTTTTAGATGGAGAATATGAATTTATAGAAGCAGAGATATTAGAAACTTCTGAATTGATTAGTAAATCAATAAAAGATTCCAATTTACCTAAAGAAATCAGAATAGGTGCAATAGTGAGGGATAAAAAAGTCATTATACCAAAATCTGACTTTAAGTTTGAAAAAAAAGATCTAGTTGTTTTTTTGAGCAAGAGAGAACACCTTTCAAAAGTAGAAAGCTTATTTAGAATAAGTTCATTAGTTTAATGAATCATAAGGGTATATTATTTTTTCTAGGAATTTATTCTTTATTCATTTCGTCTTTTTTTATTTTAAATATTTTATACTCAATTTATTTTGGTTTTAATTTTACTTCTTATATAACTTCGCTTACTATTTCTATTATTGCGGGATCTTTATTTTGTTTTTTAGGAAGAAAACATACTAAAAATATTTCTTTTTTTAACCAAATTATACTTATTTTATTAAGTTTTATTTTTTTACCATTATTAATCTGCTTTCCATATTATTTGAGTAGTTATGATATCAGTTTTTTAAATTCTTATTTTGAATCTGTGTCGGGATTTACTGCTACTGGTTTTTCTATTATAAATAATGTTGAAGATATTGATGAACCGTTGCTATTATGGAGATCGAGTTCTCAATGGTTGGGAGGCTTATTTTTTTTAATAGCGATTATCGGGACACTTGGCTTAAAGAGTGTTAAAATAAAACCAATTTATTTGGTAACTGGAGCAGATTTAGGCGGTAATTTTTATAATAATTTCAATTCAAATTTTACCAAAATTTTACTGATTTATTTTTTTACTACTATTTTCATTATTTTTTTATATAGCGCCGCAAATATTAGACTTTTTGATTCATTTAATTTGGCTTTTACCATCATATCCTCGGGAGGGTTTCTTCCTAAAAATAGTCTTTCATTGATTGCAACTGATAATTTTAAAGTTTCAGTTTTATCAATATCTTTATTATTTCCAATATTTAATTTTTATTTGTTATTTAAAATTTTTTCTAATCAATTTAAAATTAAGGATCATCAAGAAGATTTACATTTAGGAATAATGATAATAATTCTAACTTTATTTTTTTATTTTTTCTTTATTCCAAGCGAAGGGATAGCTGAAGTTTTCTTGGCTATAACTTCATCAATATCTACATCAGGCATTACTACATATGCTTCGTTTGGTCCTTCTCTTAATTTTGACATATCTCTCTTTTGTATACTTTTAACAATTATTGGAGGATCTTTATTATCAACCTCATCAGGTATTAAATACATTAGATTTTATATTTTATTAAAAATATCTTACCAAGAAATTTATAAACTGGTAAAACCGATAAATATTTTTGATCGTAATTTATTTCATTCAGAAATTAAAATCGATGACGAAGACTCAAAAATATCTTTTTTAATCTTCATTTCTTTCATCATTGCTATATTTATTTTATCGAGTATTTTAACTTTAGATAATCTAAGTTTTGAACATTCATTTAAATTATCCATATTAACTCTTACCAATACAGTCACCTCAGCACTTTACGGAATGGAAAATTTAAGCTTTATTGATTTAAATGACCTAACTAAGATGTCATTAATAATTTTTATGATTCTCGGTAAAATTGAAATTATTGCAGTGTTGTTTTTAATAAAAAAATTTATTGTTAAAGAATAGTTTACAAAATAAAATGTTTATAAAAAACAAAAATTATATTTTTTTACTCGCAATAATATTTGTTTTAGCAGGAATTTTTTTTAGATTTTATCAATTAAATTTTGAAAGTTATTGGTGGGATGAAATGCTAGGGTTTTGGGTTGCTGATCCTAATATATCTTTTGAAGAAACATACTATAGGCGAGAGGTTCATGACCAATCTTCTATTTTATTCCATTTCATTTTAAAAAATTATTACAGGTTATTTGGTTATAATCCGGAAACAGGAAGATATGTTCCATTTTTTTTTGGAGCATTATCTATTCCTATTTTGGGGATATTATCTTACCAAATAAAAAAAAATAATTCTTATTTATTAACCATTTTATTAATTAGCGTAAATATATATCTTATTAATTATTCACAGGAAGCTAGATATTATTCGTTTGTTTTTTTAATAAGTATAATAAATTTAATTTTTTACTATAAAATTTTATCTTTAAATCTTGTTGGTTTTAAAAGAATATACGTTTTTTTTCTATTTATTTTGCTTTCAGTTTTCAGCTTTTCTCTGAGTCCTTTCATATTAATAATTTTTTTTTCACAAATTGTTTACTGTATTTATGTTTTTTACGTTTATAGAACCAAAAATTATTTATTTTTTTTATCAGTTCCAATAATTTTAATTATATACCTCACACTAAATTATGATTATCTCTTTTTCGAATTAGCTTCCAAAAGAAATCATTTTGTAAATCCTGTTAATTGGCGATTTATTTATGATTTATTTTTTCCTAGATTTTTTGGTTCTCAAATTATGGGATTAATCTATATGCTTACACTAATTTTTTTAATAATTTATTTCAGAAAAAAGATATTTTTTATCTCCAATAATTATTTACCTCTTATATTTATCTTATTTTTCTCCTATATAATTCCCCTTTCTTATGAATTGCTTGTTATGCCGATTCTTGTTGATAGATACATTATATTTGTTTTAATACCCATCATAATACTTATCTCAGTTTTAATTTTTGAGGTTAAAAGAAAATTTATACGGAATGTTTTGATTTTATTTATATTAATTCCAACTTTCATAAATCATTATTTAGAGATCAAATTAAGAGAAAATATTAAACCCGAGTTTAATAACCTTTTTAATTACTTAAAGAAAGATGAAACAAAAAATTTAACTTTATTTCGGGTTAATGATTTAGATAATACATCAGTAGAAATTGTTGAAAATTATATCGCTTCTCTCAATGTAATTAAAAAAAATAATTTCAAATTATTTGAAATTTACAATTTTCCATCTGAATTAAAGAAAGTTTGGATAATTTGCTATGAACCTTTCACAGGTTTTGATTGTAGTGTTCCAAGTGACAAAGGTAAGAATTGGATCTTGCTAGATGACAAAAAATTTCACTTAGTATATGCTAAACTTTTTAGATTAAAAAATTAAAAATTATCTCCATATGCGTTTCTTTTTTAATGAGTTATTGTCCTCTATTTTAAAGGGCAACTGATCTACAAGGAGATATTTTTTTTTAGTTTGTTCTATTGTGCAAAGATGTTAAACAAGTGTTGTTTATGCTTAACTAGCGCCCTTAGCTCAGTTGGATAGAGCATCGGTTTTCTAAACCGAGGGTCAGAGGTTCGAATCCTCTAGGGCGCGCCAATAAAATCAACGTTTTTATCAGTTTCAC